>Ga0114918_10006287_pt1 | contig 10062 bp, 7 predicted proteins | sample LantaG_FD_87015 | JGI IMG/M metagenome (GOLD analysis project Ga0114918, IMG submission 87015) | Deep subsurface microbial communities from Baltic Sea to uncover new lineages of life (NeLLi) - Landsort_02402 metaG | ecosystem: Environmental > Aquatic > Marine > Oceanic > Sediment | place: Baltic...
GGAGGCGTCCAGCCAATGAATGCCTGAGGCTTTGGGGCCGAACCACGTGTACTGGCGCCGGATGAAATCGTGGGTTTCGATCTTGATGCGCTCCACGACCTCGTTGAGGCCGGCTTCTTCCTCGATATAGGGCCGGAACTGAGTATAGCCCAGGCCCGACATCGCCGGCAGGCGCCAGTCGTAGCCGCGGTCCACCAGATCCCGGACCTCGGCCGGCAGGCCTGCCTCGATCATCCTGTCGACGCGCGCGTCTGCACGCTGATAGAGCGCGGCCCGATCCATAGTCAGACCGAGGCTCAGCACACGGAAGGGCGGGGGTGTTCGCCGGCGCAGCGCTGAAAAGGGTTGGCCCGATTTGAGCGTCACTTCCAGTGCGCGGATCACACGGCGGAGGTTGCGGCGATCGATGAACGCCTCGGCGTCAGGATCAAGTGACATCAGCTGCTGCCATAGGCCATCGGGGTCTGCATCTGCGCTGGCCTCAAGCTCGGCGCGCAGCTCCTCGTCCGGGGGAATATTGGGGACCTGCCATCCCTGCAGCAAGGCGCGGATGTATTGCCCGGTGCCCCCGACCAGCAGGGGGAGCTTGCCGCGGCGGTTGATGTCAGCGATGGCCTCCCGGGCCAATTTCAGGAACTGCGACAGCCCAACGGTTTCGTCAGGATAGGCTATGTTGATGAGGTGATGCGGCGCCGCGGCGAGTTCCTCCGGTGTTGGCTTGGCGGTGCCGATGTCCATCAGCCGGTAGAACTGGCGTGAGTCCGCCGACACGATCTCGCCGTTGAAGGCCTGGGCCAGGACCACACCGAGGGCCGTCTTGCCGATCGCGGTGGGTCCCACGATGGCGACGAGTGGCATCAGCCTCTGGTTCGATGGTGTTGTAGTTTCCGACACACGGCTATTCTACCGGGAGAAGCCCTGAGAGCAAGGACGTGGACGACTTCAGGCGTGTTTCAGCACGGGGGCTATCGACAATCTGACATCGGGCCTCTCTCGGGCACCTGCCCCCATGCTGAAACATGCTGCCTGGCGGTCTGATTGCACAAAACCACATCTGGTTATTGCCTTCAAAGTGAGACACGCCCGGGGACTTGCCAACGTGGCGCGATGGACTACTATCAGTCTCAAGACCCTATCCCACTTTGTGGAAGTGCCCAACGTACGAGGTGAGCGGATGGCAGACAAGACCGAGAGTCCAAAGTTGACCTACACAGGATATTCACAGCTCGATGATAGCTGGAATCGCGTGATGCTGGGCGTGAGCACTACAACCATCGGCGCTAATGGGTGCCTGCTCTGCTCGATTGCGTCGGGGCTCACCGATGCAGGCGTGTTGATCCAAGGGCTGCCGGCAGATCCACCCCGCCTGACCCGGTGGTTGGCTCGGAACGGGGGCTTTGTTGCGCCGCTCAGCCAGACCAAGGAGCGGAGTCACTTTGTCTTTGACTCGCTGGGGCCGTTGGGCGTGAGGTTGGTTGACTATATCGATGCACGCAAGAGGCCGGCGCCCCTGGAAGATCTGGAAGAAGCTCTCAACACAGAGGGTTGTTTCGCCGCGATCCACGTGGACTTCTCACCGGGGGCCTCAACACAGCAGCACTGGGTGCGCGCCGTGGCGTGGTACGACCACGACATCAAGGTGATGGATCCGTGGATCAAGGGCTCGAGCCAGGATGCTTATGTTATGACTCGCTATGCGCTGCCCTCGTGGGACGATCCCACACGCGCGATCTTCCGTATCGTCATCTACCAGGCCGTTGGGGTTGAGGCGACCTATCCTACACCCAGTGTGGTCTCCCGCTCCAATGTGCAGGACGAGCTATACACCTACCAGCCCTAGCGGCGGCGTGAGGCTGCCGGCGTGGGTCTAGGGATGTTGGACGAGGTCGTGCGGCTGTCCCGTCAGGTCGGGATAGAAAGTGATCCGGCGCAACCGCCCGGCGCGATCCAGCGCCACGGCCACAAAGCTGAGGTGCCAGGTCATGGGCTTTCCCGCGGCGTGGGTCCCCAGGTAGGCGCGGGCGACCTTCTCCATACGGGCGTGTTTTCGCTGGGTTAGGCTCTGTTCCGGCGTGGGAAAAGCGCTCGCGCGCCGGGTCCGAACCTCGACGAAGTAGAGATCCTGGCCGCATCTGGCGACGAGATCCACCTCGCCATAGGGGCACGACCAGTTGCGCTCTACCACGGCGTAGCCGCCTTGCTGCAGCGCTTGGGCAGCCAGGCTCTCTCCACGTCGTCCGAGACCGGTTCTTCCTCGTGCCATGTGAACCCATGTTACTTCGTGGTGGTGTGCAGGTCAACTACCATCATCGTGTCTGCCGGTATCTCTTGATGATCTTCGTGGGTGTGTTATGATGTAAAGCTATCATACGTCTTTGGTTACGAGGTCCTGAGGTGCATTGCGCATGGGTCGCTGGATTGAGGTGTTCAAGTGGGTTGTTCTGATTGGTGCGGTGCTGCTGATCGCTGTCGGCGTGGCCGCTTGGGCGATAGATCCGCCTGCCGGCGGTCCGACCGTAGTGACGCCGACCCGACCCGCGCTGACGCCAACCGAGGTAGTCCATCCGCCCACTGACGTACCGACCGACCCAGAGACAACGCCATCAGACCTCCCTCCGACGTGGACTCTGACGCCTGTGCCCACACAGACGTCGTCACCCACGCCGGCACCCACGGACACTGCGATCCCGACCGATACACCCACGCCTCCGCCGATCGCGTTGCCTTTCAGTGAGCCGCTGCCGCCGATTGCGAACACCCCGGTGGTGACCTCGCCGCTGCCCCAGCCGTCACCGATGCCCCTGGTTGAGCAGCCGGCCGGCACCGTGAATATCCTGCTGTTGGGCATGGATCGCAGGACGGGGCAGGGCGCAGCGCTGACCGACGTGATGGTGATCGCATCCATCTTCCCCGATGAGCCCGCTGTGAGCCTGCTGTCGATCCCGCGCGACTACTACGCCTGGATCCCGGCTTGGGGTCTGGACAAGATCAATACGGCCTTCGCCCGCGCCGGCAAGGTCGACTATCCCGGTGGCGGACCGGCGTTGACGAGGGTGACGGTGGAGTACAACTTTGGCGTGCCGATCCACTATTATGCGCTGGTGGATTTCAGCAGCTACCAGACCATCGTGGATGCCGTGGGCGGCGTTGACGTGATCGTCGAGTGCCCCCTGCACGATACCTTTCCTGATCCCGCGTCGGAGACCGGACAGACGGACATCGACCTCGAGCCGGGGTTGCACCACCTGGATGGGAAGTTCGCATTGTGGTACGTCCGCTCGCGCTATATTACCACGGATTTCGACCGCCATCGCCGCCAACAGCAGGTACTGATGGCAATCCTCCGTCAGGCGCGGAGCGCGAATATGCTGGTCCGTGTCCCGGAGCTATGGGATGCCTATCAGGAGAGCGTTGAGACGGATCTGGGTCTCGGGGAGCTGATCACGCTGGCCTCGGTGGCCGGGCGTCTGGACGAGCAAAGCATCTACAACACGTTTGTTCGTGGTACAGGGGTGATCACGTCGTGGACTGCGCCCAACGGCGGCTATGTGCTGGTCCCGAACCTTGAGGCAGTCCAGAACCTGGTCCAGAATGCGATGCGCCCGCTGTCAACCAGCCGAGCCTCCCAGCGGAGCTACAAGGTCGTTGTTTTCAACGGCAGTTGGTCTCAGGTCTTCGGCGAGGTCGCGGCGTACCGTTTGAGGTTGGAGAGCCTTGAGGTGACGGCGGTGGAGGGCATTCCGCCGGAGCCCCGCACGCGGGTTGTGGATTTCACCACGACTGCGAAGGGCTCTCCACTGTACCGGCTCATCAGCCTCTATAAACTCCAGCAAGGAGATGTAACCTCAGAGCCGACCGAGGGCAGCGCGGTGGATTTCCAGGTGATCCTGGGCGCGAACTACAACCCGTGCACCGGCACCGGTACCGCCTACTGGCATCCGACGCCTACACCCCCGCCTGCACCCTAGCAGGGTGAGGGCTCTGCTGGGTCATTTTCGAAGTAGACGTCATGTTCGCCTACGCACAGCACGCACGTATGAAGATGCATGTGCGCTCTGCGGGCCTAAAGGTTTTCATGCTGCCGTAGTGTGGCAGCCCAGGCTTTAGGCCCTTCCCCGGACCTCGATGATCCCTGTTCGTCGCCAAGCGGGGCCTATGCTCGGAATAGTAGACCTCATGTTCGGTGGCGCACACCATACAGGACGCAAAATGCAGTGCGCAGAACGGCCCAAAGCCTCAGCCTGAGCGGACTCAGGGCGAGCAGACTCGGGTTGAGATTAGGCGAAAAGCTTTGGGCCGGCAGAGAGCAGTCTTCGAGGCAGCATCTCTGGTTCCCTCGCCCAGCCGCCTCCGCGGCGGCCCGATGGGAGAGGGTGCGGGCTCACGAGCCCGCGGGTGTGGGCTCTGCTGGGTTATTTTCGGAAGCAGACATCCTTGCTCGCCTGCGCACACCACGCACCGTGGAAACCGCTCCAGCTGGATCATCAGATCCGGCGGCAACGAAAACGTGGACGTGAAGGCTGGTTAGCCTCAGTTCCACGTTTTGACTGGACTGGGTACAGGTGCTGGCTGCTAGGGCGAGGTGATCACGCCGCCGCAGCGGGCGAAGTTAGCCAGATGCTCGTCCTCGTTGACGGCGAAGACGTGACTACCGTCCTCTTTGCTGCAGTCCACCATAAAGAAGTAGAACTGTGTCTCCGCAGGGTGGGCAGCGGACTGAATGGCGCTCAATCCGGGGCTTGCGATGGGGCCCGGGGGTAGCCCGAGGTTGCGATAGGTATTGTAAGGTGACTCTATCTCCAGGTCCTCGAAGAGCAGGAAGCGCCGCCACCAGCTCTCTTCATCCGGCCGGTAGCCCAGCGCGTACTGGACCGTCGGGCAGGCGGAGAGAAACCAGCCGTCAACCACGCGGTTATGGTAGACGCCGGCGATGACGGGGCGTTCCGCATCCACCACGGCCTCGCGCTCCACGAGGGAGGCCAGGGTGATCCCCTCATAGAGCGTCATGTCGTGTTGCGCGAAGCTCTCTTGTATCTCCGGGGTCACCTGGCGGTCGAAGTTCTCCAACATACGATCGATGAGATCGATGGCGGTGGCATCGATCGGCAGCCGGTAGGTGTCCGGGAAGAGGAACCCCTCAAGGGTACCCGTCAACGGAATGTGAGCGAGATACGTATATGACTGCACGACCGTTGTTCCGCGCCACCCGCTCTGGGCCATCTGCAGGAAATCGGCCGATGGGATATCCGTCTGTTCTGCTACCATCTCGGCAACCTCTTCCATCCGCTTGCCCTCCGGGATGGTGACCTGCTGCTCAGGCGCCCGGGCCGTCTGCAGCGCCTGCGCGATCTCCGGGATCGTCATCGTCTGCCGAAGCTCGTAAGTGCCGGCCTGAATCCCGGCATCCAGGTGCTCGACCTGGACATAGCGCCGGAACAGCTCTGTATCCGCGATGAGATGGTGGGCCTTCAGATTTCCCGCGATCTCTTCGATGCTCTGGCCCGGCCCAACGGCGAACGTGACCGGCGAACCATCACTGCCGATCGGAGTGTCCAGGGCCTCCTGGTTGCTCTTGATGTACGCCTCAAGATAGAGTGTCTGCAGCTCGCATGCCATAAGGAACACCAGTGCGAGCAGACATAGGCTAAGTTTTAGCCAACGCTTCATTGTCGTGAAGCTCCTTTCTCTGCTATTTCGGAGCTGCGCCCGGCCCTGTGTGTGGAGGGCAACCGGCAGGACAGTTGCACTTCCCCCGGCCCAAGGCAGCGCCTGTGCTATGCGATCTGTGCGTCCAGATAGCTTTGCAGGATGACGGCCGCTGCGACCGCATCAATCCAGTCCTTACTCGGTGTTTTCCCCTGAGCGCGAAGGATATCCTTCGCCTCTTCGGTGGTGAGACGTTCATCCCAGAGGGTGACGGGCATAGAGATGGCTTCCCCCAATGCCGAGGTATAGTCGCGGACCCACGCTGCCTGTTGACCTTCGGTGCCATCCATGTTGAGCGGGAGTCCCGCCACGACCGATTGCACTTGGTGTGCGTCGATGAGGGCCTGGGTGTGGGCAAAATCGTCCACACGCGATGTGCGCTCAAACACCTCCAACGGACGCGCAAACATGCCCAGCGTGTCGCTAATCGCCACGCCGATGCGCCGGTTTCCAAGATCCAGAGCTAGGATACGCATGGGTTTGTCCTGTGCTTGTGCTGAGGCGCCTGGACTCACGGAAACCAGGTAGCCTGACAACTGCTGTCTGCGGCCGTTAGGGTTTGTGAAGCAACAACTTCCCGCCAGTGCCGGCCTGTGTATACCCGCAGGCACGTTTGCCCGCGTTTGAGGTCTGCAATACGAAGCTCTTGCGCAGCGGTGCAAATGTTGCAGCGTCGGGGCTCTCACATGCGGGAAGTGACATCATCAATGGGCTCTTAGGGTGTCATCCGTCCAGGGATGATCTCAACTTGGGTGTTGACGTCGACAAACGGCAGATATGGGAACCAAGAAGGTGTGACTGTGATTTGCGGAGGCCGTGACAATGGCAGGGATTCCACAAGCTTGGCCTGGGCTTCCTCAATAGGAGAGCCCTGGATCAGCTCCATCACGTCCTCGGCGTTGATCTTGGCGGTGGCGTGACCGTGCGCGGTCACGAAGAATGTGAACAGACCCGGGCCGATTCGCTCTTCGGCTGCTTCGCCGTACTCGAAGCGTGCGTCGGTGAGACTGTAGCCATCGGGCAGTTGGGCGACCAAGTGACTGTAGGCGACGGCTTGGGCATCGCGGGCCTGGACGGACTCACCCGTGATCAGCAGCCGTAGGGATAGCCCCAGGATATCGGTCTTCTCTCCCACCAGGTGGGTATAACCGGCCTTTGGGGCAGACTGCACGATCAGCGTCTGCCGGGGAAGGAAGCGTCCCAGAACATCGGATGCCAGTTCCTGGAGCCCATTGTATGCCTCGGCGAGGATCTGCTGCGCTGCAAGGTACCGGACGCGGTCGCGGTCTTCTTCTGAGACTGTGCGAACGGTGTTGCTCTCGGCGCCGGCAATGGGATCTGGGTTGGTGACGCGCAGGGCAAACCCGACAACGCCCTCAATGAGGTTAATCTGGTAGGCGTCCACGTTGCCCCGCGGCCCTTCCACCAGGGCTTCGACCGGCGCTGCTGCTTGCCCGAAAGCCGGCACGGTGACGTCGGCTGTGGTGCCGTATCTGACGGGGTAGGAGCCTGCTGACGTCCGGACCACGGTGCTTGCGGGAACCTGGTAGTCCTGCCCCAGCAAGTTCGTGAAGAGGACGCTCCCGGACGCGCGACCGGAGATCGCGTAGCCTCGCCCGCTGGTGATGATCTCTGCGTAAACCTCAAACTCGTCGCCGATCCTCTGGGAGGGAATGACGCCAAGGTCGAGATTGACCGCCTCGGCGTTGGGATCGACTGAGACCATGACGATTCTGGTGTAGTCCGTGCTCGCGGGATAGATGACGATCTCGGCTGAAGGCACCGCCAACAGGAACGCGACGCCCACCGCGAAGAGGACGACGGTCAGAACAATCGCCTCAAGGGCAAGCAGCCAGACCGGTGGACTCTGTTGAGAGGGTGCCTTGGGGCGGCGGGGGGTAGGTGCCCACCAGGGCGATTTGGGACGGTCGGGCATCGCCGCTTGCTTGGCGACGGGAAAGCGCTGATGCTGCGCCAGGTGTCTCTGAGCTGCAGCTTCCGAGCGGAAGACCGGCAAGCCGGCCTTGCGTGCCACTCCGCGCCGTTCTGGGTCTTCAATGATCCAGGCCATGTCCAGGTTGCGGCTCTGGGCGATGCGGCGTTGGATCTCGAAGTCCATAGGCAGTGACCAGCCCTGGTCTGCTTCCCAGGGAAGTGTGACGAGGACCCGTGTGTCGTCAATGCGGCGGAGTGTTTCCCGGACCGTATAGCGGTCGTCGGTTGCCTGGATAGTTATGGTTTCCACGGCGGGCAGTATGCCACAAGTTGGGGATTTGCCAAGGTCCACGGTCTGCCGGCAGACGAGGTCTACAAGACAGGTTGCTTTACCGGAAGGATAACGTGGAATTTGCTGCCGGGCAGCTTCCGTTCGTCGTGGCCCGGGCTCTCCACCCAGATGTGCCCGCCGTGTGCCTCCACGATGCCTCGCGCTATGGTCAGTCCCAGCCCCGGCCCTCCGGCCTTGAACTTCGTTCGGCCAGACGAGTGCAGTGAGATATCGCCGGTGCGGTAGAACTTGGTGAAGATCAGCTCCAGATGGTCCGGCCCAATGCCGATACCGGTGTCCTGAACGACGACCTCGACGTAGGTGTCCTTGGCATCGGGTGAGGGGGTCAAGCACCACCCGTGGACAGTCACCTGGCCCCCGTCAGGTGTGTACTTGATCGCGTTCGTGAGGAGCTCGTCGAAGACCTTTGTGAGCTCTACACTGTCCGCCTCAATCTGGGGGAGCTCGGCCAGAGCCTCGATCGTCAACTTGTGACGACGTTGCTGTATGACGGGGGCCAACCTGACCGACAGGGTGGTCAGCAGCTCGTGCAAGTTGACGGACGTGCGATCCAGTCTCAGCGTGCGACTGTCAATCTTGACGACGTCCAGCATGCTGTCGACGATGCCCCTCATGCGCCGCGCCCCTGCGACAATGCCGTCAACCAGCTGTTTGCGGAGGGCGTCAGATACGACGACCTCGTCATCGCTGAGCATCTGGCTGAAGCCGTTGATCAAGGTGAGCGGCGTCCGCAGCTCGTGGGAAACCACGGTGATGAAGTCGGACTTGTTGCGGTCGAGCAGTTCCAGCTGCTGATAGGCTTGTTCAAGTTCCGCTGTGCGCTGGGTGACCTGTGCTTCGAGGTCCTCATTGAGCCGGCGGACTTCATTATACAGACGGACGTTGCGTAGCGCGACCGCGACCTGATCTGCCAGGGTGGACAGGGCGGTGATGTCGCCTGGTGAGAAGGCATCCGTCTGTTCGCTTTGGATATCGAGCACGCCCAGAAGAGAATGTCCGAATCTGAGCGGCAGAGCTAGTTCCGAGCGTATCCCCTCCAGTCCCTCTGATATCAAGTAAACCGGATCGGTCCGTGTATCGTTGCTGAGATAAGTCTTGCCGGTACGGAAGACGTGCGCGATGATGCTCCTGGTTGCATTGATCGGAATGGTGCTTCCCGGCTCCAATACCGGCTGACGCGTGCGGTACTTGCCGGCGCGGAGGATGATGGCATCAGGACGCGTCGCGTCGCCCTGCATCCAGATGCCGCTGTAGCTGTGCCCGAAGCGATCCTCGATAAGGCTGAGGAACTCCAGCAGCAGTTGATCCAGGTCGAGGATCGAGGTGATCTGGTGACTTACCTTGGTCGTGGTCTCCAGTCGTTCGGTCTGTTTGTGCAGGGCGTCGTTTGCAGCTTCGAGTTGGCCACGCTGGAGGAAGAGCTCCAGGAAGACGCGCACCTTGCTCAGTAAGATGCGGGGAGAGACCGGCTTGCTCAGGAAATCAACGGCGCCTGTTTCGTGCGTCCGCAGGTGTTGGGCTGCGTCCGACTCGACTGCGCTGATGAAGATAATCGGGGGGGTAGCGCCGTTGGTTTTCTGCCGGAGCTCTGAAGCCAGAGTGTAGCCATCCATACCGGGCGTATGAACATCCAAGAGTACGACGCAGAGTTCGTGCTCTTGTCGTGCTATGACCAGTGCTTCTTCACTGGTCTGTGCTTCTATGATGTTGACATCTAGCGTGCTGAGCGCCCGTGCAAGCAACCGGCGGTTTGCCGGTTGGTCGTCGACGATCAGAACGCCTGGTTTGCTGCTGGTAGCCATCAAGATCCTCTCGATCCAATGCGGATGTGTCAAGGCATCTATGATTCAGTATAAGTCAAGACCCCGGTGTCTGCAACGCTTCCTCGGGACCAGACACGTTACAGTATGGGGGCTAATGTTACCATGGCCCTGTCTCTCCAATTGACGGATCGGCTTCTTCGGGTAGACTGGTTAATCAGATAGTGATGTCTATTTTTGCCTGTGGCATGGGGAATCCACGGGCTAGATGCTAACACCAAGAAAAAGGAGTTTCACTGTGAGTGGACA
>Ga0114918_10006288_pt1 | contig 10062 bp, 6 predicted proteins | sample LantaG_FD_87015 | JGI IMG/M metagenome (GOLD analysis project Ga0114918, IMG submission 87015) | Deep subsurface microbial communities from Baltic Sea to uncover new lineages of life (NeLLi) - Landsort_02402 metaG | ecosystem: Environmental > Aquatic > Marine > Oceanic > Sediment | place: Baltic...
AGTCCACGGCGTGGGCGAGGCCCCACTCCAGGTCGCGCCAGTCCTTTTCGGTCACCGAGGGGGTGCGGATGGCCGTCTCCGGCAAGTTCACCCCCATGCCGTCCTCGAGCGTCCCGGAGTCCTCGCTTTCGAGGACGAGGTGGTCCGAGGCGACCTGGCGGACGCGCATCCGAACGGCCCCGTCGCCGAAGAGAATCGGCTGGCCCACAGCGGCGTCGGCCACGAGGCCGGGATACGTCGTGGCCAAGCCCGCCGCGGGCGCCCCGAGGTCGGCGCCGAGGCGAACGCGTCCGCCCCGCTCAACGGGGACCGCCTTGCCGCCCGGCGTGCGGAGGCGGATCTTCGGCCCCGCGAGGTCCTGGAGGACGGCGACGAATCGGCCGCGATCCTCCGCTACACGCCGCAACGTCTCGATCGTCCGGCCATGCGTCTCGTAGTCGCCGTGCGCAAAGTTGAACCGCCCCACGTCCATGCCGGCCTCGACGAGACGTCCGAGCGTCCGCTCGTCCGACGATGCCGGGCCGAGCGTCGCCACGATCGACGTCAGCCTCGTCGCCACGACCCGCGGCGGTCCTATTCCTCGGAAGTCGTTCATAAGGCCTACTCTCGCCGCGGGGGGCGGTCCGTTCAAGGAGATTTTCGGCGCCGTCGGCTTTCCCCGGGGTTTCAATCGGACCTTCCCCGAATTTTCGTTGCCCATTTTCCGCAAAAATCGTATAAAATAAAGGGTCGGGTTGTTCGTTTGACCAGGTAGAGGCCGTGAAATGAAAAGCAATCGGTTTCGATGGCCCCTGGCGGCGGTGCTGACAGGGTGCGCGCTGGGATTGTTTCCTCACGCCGTCCTCGGCGAGGCGGTTGAGGACGCCATCCTCTCGGAAGATGCTGCGCCACACTACGCCAAGGGCGAGGTGAAGTACGGCGAGGCTTGGATGCCCCTCGCGGAACTCTTCCAGAACTACCGCCAGATCCACGCCGAGATGGAAAAACTCGTCGCGGAAGGCCAGAAAGCCCAGTCCGAACTGGACGACCTGAATCGGCAGATCTACACGCTGCGGGGCGAAAACGAAAACAGCATGCGCCCGATTCGGACGGAAATGGCCAAGGCCGTCGCTGACAGACGCAAGGCGGAGGCGGGCCTCCGCGCTCAGGCTCCGACCGAGCCACGCTACGAGCGTGAGCCCCCCCAGCCATCGAGTGTCCAGTATTCTTCCGACTCCTACAGGGATGCCAGGGACGACTGGCGGAGCAAGGTCCGCCGCATCCGGGAGCAAAACTACGCGCTGAAACGGGAATACGACAGGCGCCTCGCCGAGTACCAGAAGACCAAGGCCGAGGCGAACGCGGTCATCCAGGCGGCCCAGGTCAAAGTCGCCGAGTGCCAGAAGCAACTGGCCGAATTCGACAAGCAACTCGAGGACGCCCATGCCCCGGTGCTGGCGAAGCGGCTCCAGATAAACGACGAGATCCAGTCGCTCCGCCGGCAGGCCCAGGCCCTCATCCTCCGGGCCCAGGCGATGGAACAGGCGATGCGCGAGGCGCCGGAAACCGTCCTTTTCCGCGGCCGCATCGTGGAGTGGGACGGCAAGTTCTACCTGCTCGATAAACTGCGGGCTCTCTACGCCGAAACGCAGGGCGAGATCGATCGCGTCCGCGACCAACTGCGGGAAGACGCCCGCCTCGCCGGCCGAAGTTTCCCGGACGATTGGCGGCACCCGCAGCAGGATAGGACCGACGCGCTCAAGGCCCTGATCGAGCGCGCGGAGAAGGAAGCGGCCGCAGCGCGATAAACCGCCGGCGCTCGCCGCAGAACCTGACGCCCTGTCGCGAGCGGTCGCCCGCGCGGGCGAAGCCAAGAAAAGGAGAGGCGATGTTCTCAACCCAGTCCGTGCGTTCGGTGCTTCTCATCGCGGTCGTTGGTCTGGCTTGTCCCATGTCCCTGCGCGCCGCCGACGCCGAAGAGGCCGCCCCCCCGGTCTCCGAAGGAGTTCTCTCCGAGAACCCGGCGGTCCCCGTCGAGCGCCTCTTTCAAGATTATGTCGGGGCACGCGAGGACTCGCGGCGTCTCGGCGAGGAGTCCGCCGCCAACCAGCAGCACCTGACGGACCTGACGCAGCAAGTCCGCCAGATCCAGGGGCAATACACGACCGAGGTCCGCCCGGCGCGGGCCGAACTCGGCCAGGCCCGCGCGAAACTCGCCGTCTGCAACCGCGTCCTCACGGCCCGCGAACCCACCAGGCCTCTTTTGCGGAGCGTCCCGATAATCTCGCGCGACAAGAACGCCAAGAAGGGACTGCAGAATTGGCGCGAACACATCAGGGCCGAGAACCGCGCCATCGAGGAAAACTACAAGCGCACCCTTGAATCCTTCCGCCGGTACCAGGCCCAGGCCCGGAAGGAAAAGCCCGGCCTCGAACAGCAGATCAGCCAACTCGAGGCCAAACTGGTCGCCAGCGACGCCCGCCAGGCGTCCGAGCAGACCCCGCTCCTGACGGAACTGCGGGCGCTCCGCGAGAAGCAGAACGCACTGGCCCAGCAGATCGGCGCCGCCATGAGCCGCGCCAGGTCCCTCACCGACGCTCTCCGCCGGGCGCCCGAGGACCAGCGCCTCCGCCGCGGCATCTGCGAATGGGAAAACATGTTTTACTCGGTGGACGAACTCCGCCGAATCCTCGACGACCTGAAGGCCACGTGCAACCGCGACCGCGCCGAGTTGAAAGCCAAGGCCGAGGCCGACGACCGAACACTCCCCGATGACTGGCGCCACCCGAAACAGAACACCCTCGACGCGCTGCAGAGTCTGATCGAACGGGCCACGAGCGCCTCGAAGTAACCCGCAGCGCCCCTCTCAGCCGCGCAACGCCACGCCCGACCACGCCGCCATCACCTCCAGGACGGACGAGAAGTCGTCGTTGCCCTTGCCGAGGTTCTTCACGATGGTGAGCATCTGGCGGACCTGGGAGGCCAGAGGCAGGGGTACGTCCAACTGCCTCGCCAGGTCCGTGGCCAGGTTCAGGTCCTTCACCATGTGCTTCAGATAAAAGTTGGGCCGGCCGCCCGCGTTCACGATCGTCTGCTCCGCGAAACGATAGAGCGGCGACTCGACGGGACCCGCGTGCAGAATCTCCATCATCGTCTCGAACGGCACTCCGGTCTTGCGCGCCAGGACGAACGCCTCCGCAAAGGTCTGCATCATCGCCGCCACCATCACCGAGCAGGCGATCCGCATCGTCGCGCCCTTGCCCACCTCGCCGACGTAATGAATGTCCTTGCCGATCGCTTCCAGGATGGGTTTGGCCCGGTCGAAGTCGTCGCGGCTTCCGCCGACGAGCACCTGCAGTTTGCCTTCCTGCGCCGCCGACACGCTCCACATCACCGGCGCCTCCAGGTAGTGGACCTTCAGACTCCGAAGCGCCGTCGCCGCCCGCCAACTCATCGCCGGGCTCGTCGTCGAACAATTGATCAGCAGGCTGGACCGCTTCATGCCGCGCGACAGTCCTTCCTCGTCAAACAGCACGTTGTCGAGCGCCCCGTCGTCCGCCACCATCACGACGACGAAGTCGGCCCCCTTGGCCGCCGCTTCCGGCGAGACGGCCTTCTTCGCGCCGGCGGCGACGAGCGGCTCCATTTTTTCCGGCGTCCGGTTCCAGACCGTCAGCGGATACCCCGCCTTCAGCAGGCACTCGGCCATCGGCGTCCCCATCAGACCCAGACCGACGAAGCTCACCTTCGTTCGCTTCTTGGCCATCGCAAGTCTCCTTCCTGATCGGGTGGCGGCCTTCCCAGGCCGCCACCATCTCGAAGCCTTCTCGAGTCTCCATCGCGGCGGCCTGGGAAGGCCGCCGCGCGGCACCTGAGCGAGAGTCTAGACGACGATCGGCAACCGCTCGCCGCACTCCCCGCAACTCGCCCCGCGAAGATTCATTTGCGTCACCGCAAACCCCGTCCGCCGGACGACCGTCGCCCCGCAGACCGGGCACACCGTATCCTCCCAGCCCGACGCGTTCCCCGCGTAAACGAACCGCAGGCCCGCCGCTCGCCCGATCGCCATCGCCTCCCGGATCGTCTCGATCGGCGTCGCCGGCGCGTCCAGCATGTCGTAATCCGGACGAAACCGCGACACGTGCCACACCAGGTCCGGCGACACGCCCGCCAGAAACCCCGCGAGCGCTTTCAGGTCCTCCGGGTCGTCGTTCCGTCCGGGCACCAGGAGCGTCGTCACCTCGACGTGAATTCCCGCCGCCCGCATCGTGCGGATCGTTTCCTTGACCGGCTCGACGCGGGCCTTGCAGAGGCGGCGGTAGAAATCGTCCTGCCACGCCTTCAGGTCGACGTTGGCGGCGTCGAGCCAGCCGGCCATCGCCTCGACCGCTTCCGCCGTCGCGTACCCGTTCGTCACGAACGTGTTCCGCAGGCCCTCGGCCTTCGCCAGCCTCCCGCAATCGCGCGCGAACTCGAAGAAGATCGTCGGTTCCGTATAAGTATATGAGATTGACTTGCAGCCGCAGCCTTTCGCGTTCGCGACGACCTCTTCGGGCGTCATCGCTTCGCCCGGCATCGCGCCGTCTTGCTTCCGAGGCCACTGGGAGATCTGCCAGTTCTGGCAGAACCCGCACTGGAAGTTGCACCCGACGGTCGCGATCGAGTACGCCTTGGAACCCGGCAGGAAGTGAAAGAGCGGCTTCTTTTCGATGGGGTCCACGTGGGCGGCGACGACCCGCCCGTAGGCCAGGCTCACGAGCCGGCCTCCCTGGTTCTCTCGGACGCGGCACACGCCTCGATTCCCCGGCGCGATGTGGCACCGATGGGCGCAGAGGAAGCAGTCGACGGCCCCCTCGGCCGCCTCTTTCCACAGCGCCGCCTCGTGCTCGTTCGCTTCGCTCACTCGCTCGGTTCCTGCTAATGCTACTTTGTCAACTTCGCGTGCTTCAAATCAAACGACAGCACGGTGGTTCGCCGCCCAGTTTACTGGGCGCTGGCTGTTCGCAGCGCGGGGCAAGCCCCGCGGCGAACCCGCTTACCCCGCCAGGTCCGTCTTGATTTGGAGCAGATTCATAATGTCGTGACGCGTCACGATGCCCACCAGGCTATCGCCTTGGGCCACCGGGAGATGCCCCTTGTCCGCATCCATCATCTTCCGGAAGACGCTCAGCAGGTCGTCGTCCGGGTGGACGAAGTTCGCCTCCCGCACCTGGTGCATGGCGTCCCGCACCCGCGTGGCCGGCCAGTCGGCCCGCGAAATCGCCTGAAGGTCCTTCAGACCCACCATCCCCGCCAGCCGACCGCCCTCCAGCACCGGAAAACTCCGGAACCGGTACCGGTAAAAATACTCGTCCACCAGGCGGTCCAGCGTCAGGTCGGGAGGCACCGTGATGACCTCGGGCTGGAGAATGTCGCCGACGGTCATCCCGGCGAACGCCTCCCGGAGGGCCATCTGCTGGTACCCCGCCTGGGCCGCGTTCCGCAGGAACAGGCCGATGAAGACGAGCCAGAGCGGCCCGATCGTGAACTGCCCGCTCCCGAGGAGCGCAACCCCCACCTCGAAGATGCCCCAGCCGATGAAGAGCGCGCCGAGCACTTTCCCGGACTTCGCCGCAATCGCCGTCGCCCGATAAATGCTCCCGTAAACCTTCCACAGGACGGCCCGCAAGATCCGGCCCCCGTCCAGGGGGAACCCCGGCAACAGGTTGAACGCCGCCAACATGATATTGATGAATGTGAAATAGAACAAGAGCGCCCGCGCCTGCTCCGGGATGCCGCGGCCGAGCACGAAGTACAGAATCCAGCACGCCCCGCCGATGGCGAGGCTCATCAGGGGCCCTGCGGCGGCGACCCGGAACTCCGCGCCCGGCGACGTCGCCTCGTCCCGCAGCCGCGACACCCCGCCGAATACGAACAGCATAATCCCCGCCACCCCGATCCCGTGCGCCTTCGCCACCACGCTGTGCGCCAGCTCGTGCGCCAGAACGCACACGAACAGGCCCGCCGTCCCGATGGCCGCCAGCATCCAGTACTGCCACTCGGGCCAGAGACTCAGGCCGAGCACGCCGGCGATCTCTTCTCGGCTCGCGCGGGGATGCCTCGCCTGGTACGCGGCGAACCGGTTCAGGTTCTCGTTGCCCTCCCACCACGGACCCCCGCCCGCCGCATCGCTCAGCGGCAATAGATACGTCGCCAGGCTGTACACCAGCAGAAAGAAGATCAGGAGCCAACTCCAATGGACCCGGATCGTGATCCCGAAAAACCGGGCGATCGGAAGACCCGCGCCTAGAGTGCCTCTCGACATGCCGTCCTTTGTGCCCCCCGGACTTGTTCCACTCCAACCCGCGATTATATCACTCTGCGTAGTAATGTCACTCGAAAAACATCAACACGCAGGAAGGGCTACCAGATATGGTATAGGCCGGCGGTGCGGCCACAATATCATGGGGCTGCGGCGCAGAATTCAACCCTTTTCGGGGAACGCTTCTTCGAAAGCACGCGGGTCCAAAATCGCCTACCGCTACAACGCCACGGGCCAAGAACGCCATTTCCTGCGCGGTGAGTTCGCCGCCCCGCTCGCCCAGTCGAGTCGCCTGTGGCGACTTGCGGGGCGCTGCTGTTCCGAGCGCGGGGCAAGCCCTCGCGCTACACCTTATCAACGACGAAACAACAAAGCGGCGAACCCACCGCGCCAATCATAACTAAAGGGTGGCGGGTCTCCTGACCCGCCACCCTCTCAAACGTCTTGGAAAGCGCGGGGGTTCAGGAGAACCGCCGCGCAAAAACAGGAAACCAGTTCTACCGCTTGCCGAGCAGCCTCCGAAACGCCTCTTCGTCGAGAATCGGCGTTCCGTGCTTTTCCGCCGCACGCATCTTCGTCGAGCCGGGGTTCGCGCCGGCCACCAGGTAATCCGTGTTCTTCGAGACGCTGCCGACCGCCTTGCCGCCCTCGCGTCGAATGGCCTCCTGTGCCTCGTCGCGGGTCATGGTCGCGAGTTCCCCCGTGACGACGATCGTTTTGCCCGCGAGGCGCCCTCCGCCGCTCGCAGCCTTCTTCATCTTCGGGTTAATGCCGTGCCTCCGAAGTTTCTCCACCAGCGCCCGGTTGGCCGCGCTCCCGAACCACTCGACGAGGCTTGCAGCCACCTCCGGCCCGACGTCTTCGACCTCGAGGAGGCGCTCCGCGTCCGCCTTCGCGAGAGCATCCAGCGATCCGAACGCGGCGGCGAGCGTTTCGGCGAGCGCCCGCCCCACGTGCCGAATCCCCAGGCCGAAAATGACGCGCGGCAGCGAAGCCTCCTTGCTTCCCACAATCGCCTCGACGAGGTTCGCCGCGCTTTTCTCGGCCATCCGCTCCAAATCCGCCAACTCGCCCGCCCCGAGGTCGTAGAGGTCCGCGACGTCGCGCACCAGGCCGCCGTCCACAAGCTGATCCACCACCTTGTCGCCCAGGCCGTCGATGTTCAGCGCCTGCTTCGACCCGAAGTGCTTCACGTGTTCTTTCAGTTGCGCGGGGCACGAAGCGTTCGCGCACCGCGTGATGGCCTCGCCCTCGGGCTTGACGACCGCCTCACCGCAGACGGGGCACTTTCTCGGCAAATGGTACGCCTTCGTCCCCCGCGACCGCTTGTCCGCGATGGTATGGACGACGTGCGGAATGACGTCCCCTGCCCTTTCCACGAGGACCGTGTCGCCGACGCGGATGTCCTTGCGGTCGATCTCGTCCTGGTTGTGCAGGCTGACGTGGGTGACCGTGACGCCGCCGATCTCAACCGGCTCGAGCAGGGCGACGGGCGTAATAGCCCCCGTCCGGCCGACCTGGGCGTTGATTGCGACGATGCGCGTCGTTTTCTGGCGCGGGGCGAACTTGTACGCCACCGCCCACCGCGGATTCGCCGCTCGAACACCCAAACGTTCGTGGTCCGCGAGGCGATCCACCTTGAACACGCAGCCGTCGATCTCATACGCAAGAGCGTCGCGCCGGTTCTCGAGGTCATGGTGCCAGCGGACGGCCTCGTCGGCGCTCCCGAGCCGCGCCGACTCGGGACAGGTCTTCAGGCCCAGCGCCCGCATCGCCTCGAGGCACTCCCACTGCGTCTCGGGCCGCGCGCCGGAGGCCGGCGTGATCTCCCAGAAAAAAATCCGCAGCGGCCGCTCGGCCGTAATCTTCGGGTCCAGTTGTCTCAGGCTCCCCGCGGCCGCGTTCCGCGGGTTCGCGAACGTTTTGCGCCCCGCCTCTTCCTGCCGCCGGTTGAACTCTGCGAACTCCTTCTTCTCCATATACACTTCGCCGCGCACCACGAAGTGAGCGGGCGGCTTCGCCTCCTCTTCGCGCAGGCGCAGCGGCACTTCCGCGATCGTCCGCACGTTGGCCGTAATGTCTTCGCCCGTCGTCCCGTCGCCGCGCGTGCTCGCCGATTCCAGAAGCCCCTTCTCGTACACCAGTTCGACGCTGACGCCGTCGTACTTCGGCTCGGCAACGAGTCCCGGCGCGCCGGGACGCCCGAGTTCTTTGCGGCAGGTCTCGACAAAACGTTGCATCTCCTCCTCGCCCGCAACCGAAAGGAGGCTCCGCATCGGCGTCTCGTGGCGGATGGTTGCGAAGCCTTCGCGCGGCTCGCCGCCCACGCGCTGCGTCGGCGAGTCCGCCGTCACAAGGTCCGGGTGCGCCTCCTCGATCGCCCGCAGTTCCGCCAGGAGTTCGTCATACTCGGCGTCCGAAACTTGCGGGTCGTCGAGGACGTAATAGCGGTAATTGTGCTGTTCGATCCGGCGGCGGAGGACGTCCGCGCGTTTGCGGGCCTCGGGCTTGGTCATTACGTCGCTCCTAAACAGCCACGGCCGCGCTCGCCCCGCCACGGGCGGGTAAACTTCGGCTCGCGGCTAAGCATGTCGCGGCTAAGCATGTCGCCGGGTGGCACTGGCGGCTTGCCCGCCAGTGCGAGGAAAAGGTTCCTGACCCCTTTTCTGCAGATGTTTCAGCAGCGCTGCGGCGGAAAGCGTGTTCAGCACGTCGCCCTTTCCCAGCCAGCCCCGCCGCGCCACCGACACGCCGAAAGGCATCAGGTCCAGGTCGGCCGGCTTGTGGGCGTCCGTCGAGATCACGATCGTAACGCCCGCCTCCTTCGCGCGCTTGCAGAAAATGTCCGGCAAATCGAGCCGGTCCGGGTACGAATTGATTTCCAGACACACTCCATGTTCGCGACACGCCTCGAACACGCGGTCCACGTCGAACCGGATGGGGTCGCGGCTGCCGATGAGCCGGCCGAACGGATGGCCCAGGCAATTTACCACGCCGGACCCGATGGCCGCCAGCAGGCGCTCCGTCATCTTCGCCTCGTCCATCTCGAAGACGCTGTGGACGCTCGCGACGACCCAGTCCAGCCCTTCGAGGACCTTCTCCGGCAAATCCAGCCGGCCGTCCTTCAGAATATCCACCTCGATGCCCGCGAGGAGCCGGAAGTTTTTCAACCGCGCGCCGAGTTCCCGGACGCGGTCCGTGTGCCGCCGCAGCCGATCCGCCGTCAGCCCGTGCGCCACCGTCACCGCCTGCGAGTGGTCCGTGATGGCGAGGTACTTGTATCCCCGTTTCCGTGCCGCCTCGACCATCTCCTCAACGCTCGCCCGGCCGTCGGTCGCGTCGGTGTGGATGTGCATGTCGCCGCGGATGTCCTTTTCCTCGATGAGCGCCGGCAAGCGCTTCTCTTCGGCCGCCTCCACTTCGCCGCGGTCCTCGCGCAACTCCGGCGGGATCCACGCCAGGCCGAGTTTCTTATAGACTTCCTCCTCGCTCTTGCCGGCGATCCGGCGCTTCCCCGCAAACAGGCCGTACTCGTTGAGTTTCCACTTGCGTTTCTGCGCGCGCTTCCGCACCGCAATGTTGTGGGCCTTTGAGCCCGTGAAATACATCATGGCCGCGCCGAACTCGGCGGCGTCGAAGAACCGAAAATCCACCTCCAGCCCGCTCGCCAGGCGCACCGAGACCTTCTCCTCGCCGACGGCGAGTCGGTCCTCGATCGGCTCGTAGGCGAGGATGGCCTCGATCCCGGCGCGCCGGGAGTTCGCCGCGAGCACGAGGATATC
>Ga0114918_10006289_pt1 | contig 10061 bp, 11 predicted proteins | sample LantaG_FD_87015 | JGI IMG/M metagenome (GOLD analysis project Ga0114918, IMG submission 87015) | Deep subsurface microbial communities from Baltic Sea to uncover new lineages of life (NeLLi) - Landsort_02402 metaG | ecosystem: Environmental > Aquatic > Marine > Oceanic > Sediment | place...
AAATAGGGGGGTGGAAAGGATGCTGGCAATGAAGCACAGAAAAGCAGTGACAAGTGAGGTTCAGAACAGATATGTAAAAGCTACTAAAAAGATAAAGACTATGATTTTAGATTGGTTTTGTACCACTACTGATATGCACCCCATATATTGGACACATCTGTTAGATAGGTTAGAATAGAGACAAGCAGGAGAAATAGAAGAGAAAGGATATAACAGATGAGTGTAAAGAGAAGAAAGTTTTCTAATGAGATAAAGATGGAACTGGTAGAGAAGGTGCTATCAGGGGCAAGCACCCTGGAGGTTGCAAGAGAAGAGGGATTAAATCCCAACCAGATAACAAGATGGAAAAGACAGTATCTTGACGGTAGGTTTCATGGAACATCATCAGGTGATACAGAGCTAAGAAAATTAAAGCTAAAGATTTGTGAGCTGGAGCAGATGCTTGGAAAGCTCACAATGGAAAACTTCCTTTTAAAAAAAGAGAAAGAATTCATAGCAGCCAGGAAAAAAGAAATTTTCTATCCACTGTCAGGGCCAAATTCAAATCACTTAAGGAGGCTGCAAGACTAATGGGGATGTCAAAAAGCTCGTATTACTACAAGCCAAAAAATAAGGACGAAAGAAAAAAGAAAGATAAAGATCTCTGCACCAAAATACGGGCCATTGCCCGAAGGTTCCCATTCTACGGCTATAGAAGGATCACACACGCCTTAAGAAGAAAGGGAGTAGTGGTTAACCATAAAAAGGTGCTAAAGCTTATGCGTGATATGAAAATACAGGTTAAAAGAAGAAGAAAATTTACATCTACCACCAATAGCAGCCATAATCTTAAGGTATATCCAAATCTGATAAAAAACATGGTTGTAGATAGAATTGATAAGCTCTGGTGCGCTGATATTACCTATATTTACCTGCAGTCAGGATTTGTGTATCTGGCAGCAATAATAGACGCATTCTCACGAAAGATCATAGGGTACTGCCTTGGCAGGACATTGGCAGCAGAGATTGCCATAGAGGCCCTTAGAATGGCTCTTGGTAGCAGAGATACCAAAGACCTGATCCATCATTCAGACAAGGGATCTCAATACTGCTCCCAAGATTATATAGGGCTTCTTAATGAGCATAACATTAAAATCAGCATGTCGGCCAAGGGTTGTCCTGTGGATAATGCTTTTGCAGAATCATTTTTTGGAAGCCTTAAAGTAGAGGAAGTTTATATGTGGGAATATGAAAATTATGAGGATGCGGCAGAAAGGCTTCCCTATTTTATTGAAGAGGTTTATAACAAAAAAAGACTTCATTCTTCAATAGGATATATGCCGCCGGAAGAATTTGAAAAAATGTTTGAAAAGAAAGTATTTGATAATGTTAAAAATTCCTGTAAAATCTATGTCAGCCTAAGATAGCTATGTGTCTAAATTTGGGGGTTCAGGTCAAAGATAATCTGATTTGGCCCCCGCAGGTCTGGCCTGGAAAGTATCCATTTCCCAATACTGTCTCCAAGAAGCCTGCTTTCAGTTTCGCTCATACCAAGTTCATCTCTAAACTTTACAGCAAGAAGAGACTCAAGTGTTTTGCATTTTGCAGATGCTACCCTGTATTTTAGCCCATTTCTGTATTCTTTTGGCAGTCCCATATCTATGCTCCAATATTTAATATTTATAATTTATATTCCGTCTTAATAGGAAATATTTGCCTTGTAGTTTGATATTTTCTATATCATTTTCTAACTCACTTACAATTGTATCTGCTCGACTCATACGTTTCCAATCTTTTAAGTTATTTTTTATCATTTGGAAACGTTCTTTTTCATAACGTCCCAGTGGAGTTATTATACTATGGATTGATTTGCCATTCTTTCTGTAGTTGTGTAGTATCTGAATATATTTATACTTTCCAGAGGAATTAATTCTTAAGAACATGGTTATAATTTAAACCATTACATAGAGGATAAAAGAGAGATCTATATTTGTGCAATTGGTCAAAACTTTTAAAGATATATCAATATTTTCAAGTGTTAAAAATATCTGGGTTGTACCAAGTAATATAACCCATTAAAATCTCTATTTTATTTCCAACTGTTTATTAATTTCTTCTGTCACCTTCAGACAATTGAAGTAAGATATGGAAGTTTAGATGAGAATTTTCATAGGGGGAGGATAATATGTCTGAAATTAAAAAAATAAATATATCTTATGTAGACTCATCTGTTCTTTTACCTGACCAGCAATGAAACTGTAATTCATTACAGAAAAAGATTATTAAATTGTGCACAAAAACACAATGTAGTTGTAGCTTCCAGAATTTTTGGGATATCATGTACCAGATATTATGAGATACTGGCTTACTTTCTAAAGTTTGGAGAAGCGACGACACATCCTCTTTAGTATAAAGCCCGTAAAGATAATGAACTCCATTATAATAATACATCCTGGTGTCCCACATCCTGTATGAATTTGGATGGTAAAACATTACTAATTCCTTATATTATTTAAGGTTATTTATATTCTTTATTTTATTTATACATTCCTTTGCATCGGAAGGATCTTCACATACTACCGCTATGATGAACCTGCCTTCTTTTAAAACTGGAAGAAACCTATCAATATACTTGTAAGGAATCCTGTCTAGATATATCGGAGTAGCAAAAGAAGCTTTTATAACCTGCTCTCTTATTTTTTCATCTTCAATGATTACCTTGGTCATATCTGGAGTAGCAGGATAGTCATTTTCTATATGGTGCACAGAAATTCCCTCTATCTGCGAAACCACCGGTACCTGGTAAAGGCCTATTGAATGATGGTGGTAAAATCCTCCTCCAATATTTGTAAAAAGTTTGCTTGAGTATGGTAGATCAAAAACTTTTGCAAAATCTGGACTTATAAGATCAATAGGGTCACCATTTATAAAAACAGCCCCCTCGGGAACAAGGGTTCCTGCAATACCCTTATAACCACTAACAGATTCTACATTATCTCTTAAAAAATTCTCCATGCTAATGTTCCAATCGCAACACCAGTTTACAAGTTTCTCTACCTTTTTTGGCTGGGTATACATTTTCTCAAAAATTGAGGACCCTACTATAGCCCAAGCAGCATCAAGAGGTGATTGATACCAGTAGCCACCTATAAAAAAATCTTCATCCCAGAATTTCCATAAAGCCTGATAAAACCTAAGTGCAAATTTAATCCAGGGATTTTCCGGATTAAAATTTAGTTTATCAATTTCCCCCCAATTTATATGTTCCTTACACCAACCAGTCTGGCTGACAAAAACTACTTTTCCGCAAGTCATGGCACTGGTCATTGCCCCAATATGAAACATAACGTCAGTCATAGCTGGAAGTATATCGTCATCAAGTAAATAGAATGAAAATAAAGAACAACGGAGTAGGTTTATATAGTTTAAGGTTATTTCTTCTATTGTTTCTTTTTTCAATAGTTCTGCAACCTCTTTATTCGCTAGAAGATTATAAAAGTAATTTCCAGTTTGAGGAATACCTCTTCCATTCCTGTTAATATATAGAAGCAAATCACCCTTTTCTTTCCTATCAAAAAAAGCTTTTTGTTTATCAATCCGAGGTTGTATTAAATGATTCATCTTAACTCCCTTGTATAGTCCAATCAGTTGTTTTTTTACTCAATCTAAATCTTTCTAAATATTTATCAATAATCTAAAAAAAATAATACCCCTCATATTTATGGCATTTGTAATGACCATAAGATTTTTAACATTTGAAAGATAATTTAAAATTCTTCCTTTAGTAGCCCAGCATTGAAAATAATTATCTATGGCTCATTTATTAGTGATACTGCTTTTTAAGCTATCAGTTCCTTTTCTGCTTTATGTTCAACCACCCTTTCTGCAAGGTATTACAAGGCACCTTGATTAATATTATAGTCATTATAAGAAGGCATTCCACCTTCTTTTGAGGTGACCCAAGAAGCTAGATTATTAGCTCTACAACTTATCTCTTCAAGGGAAGAGCCTTTTAGGAATTGAATTATCACTGCGGCAGTAAATGCATCCCCTGCACCCACCCTGTCTACTACCTTACATGGGAAGATATCCCCCTTAAAAGTTGAGGTTTTATTAATAAGCAAACTGCCCTCTTCACCCTTAGTAAGGCAGACAAGCTTAAGATTATATTCTTGAAGTAAATAATGGCAGGATTTTTCCAGATTATATTTTTCATCAATCTTAAATAATTTTTTTATGATTTCAAGCTCAAGTTCATTTAATTTTAAGATTGTTGCAAATTTTAGGGATTCTTCGATTATTTTCCTATTAAAGTAGTTTTGTCTTAAGTTAACATCATATACAATTTCTGTATTTTTTTGGGCTTTCTTTAATATATTTATAATGGTCTTTCTTGAAACTTCATTTCTCTGATCAATTGTACCAAAACATATAGCATCGGTTTTATTAAGAAGGCTGATAAAAGAATTCTGCCACTCTATAAAATCCCAGGCAACTTGCTCCTTATTTATATAATCGGGTTGATTATTTCTATCAATTACAACTTCCACGGTCCCGGTCGGGTATATTTCATCTATTTGAATAAAACTAGTATTCATTTTTTTACCAGATAGCAGTTTTATTATTTCTTTCCCAAGCATATCATTTCCTACCCTGCTAATAATAACCCCATCATGCCCAAGAGAATATACATGGTAAGCAAAATTTGCAGGAGCACCACCAAGTTTTTTATCTTCTGGAAAAATATCCCACAGAATTGCGCCCGCTCCTATTATAGTAAATTTTTTGTCCATCAATTATCCACCTTAATATAAATTTCTTTCTTAGAGTTTCATAAAATATCTCTATCTTCCTGGTCTTTATTGAAGGCCCAGATGGGTATCTTATCGGGATTATTAAATTCTATAGCCCTATACACTCTTTGTTTTTTATTCATATAATTATTGAATTGATAGTTTTTTAGGCAGGGAGTAACTACCTAAACTTTACATTTTATATATTTTATTGATCTCTCCAATAGCCTCCAATATAGCCTCTTTGTTCTCTTTTGGAATTGATATTGTATGTGAGAGAGTTTCTCATAACCAAATGACCTTACCATATGCTCATATACTCCACAGACATGGCAGGACATAAAACCCATCCCATCCGGAAGATTATCACAAATATATCTATGAATGTAGAAGTCATCATCTGTAATTACCGGCCACTTGTAATTTTCAAAATCATCCCAACTACCGATAGGTCCATCGATAAGGTCTGCCCAGTTTCTTTTTAAATCCCCTTTTTTACTTGCAGTATCATCAGCAGTATGAATGTTAACCCCTGGATAGGGCGGTATTATTTCAATGCGTACAAAGTCATAGCCCATGTGATACCAGAAGGCTATTGTACTATACAACCAGACATGCAATATCTCCCTGTGCTCTTTTGAGAATTTGGTTTTATCGCTAAGGATCCCGGTCTCATCTGAGATATCGACCCATTCTCTTCCCATTAGATCTTTCAGTATTGGCTTCATTAATGATTGTCTACCACATATTCTACCAGCGGTACTCTTTTTAACGGCCCTTCACCGGCCATTATTTGCATGAATTCATCTATATCTGGTTTAGGATTTCCTAAAGGTGCTTTAATATTTGACATATTATTACTTCCCTCATGATTGGTTTAATACTTACTTGTCAGCATAAATAATTTCGATATCATAAATCAAAGTAATCAGGAACTGATGCGTCATTACCCAGACCTTCCTTCTGCCACCTCTCTATAGTTGATGCCCAGGGCCAGTCATATTTAGGAACTTTGTCCGGTTCCTCATGCCTCAGTGCACACCTTACTCTTTCCCTTCCATGCATTAAAACTCTTCCTTCTTAAATATTTTCTCTAAATACTCTTCCAGGCCTTGAGGTCCTTTAATATCTCGTTATTACCATTGATTATTATACCCAACTTTCCAGTAGCTGGTCTTACCATAGTATGGGCCTGTATCATGATATCGTTAAGGTAAAACTCCATGAGGGCTTCCTTAAGAAGTAATCTAAACCTGGCAGGACTGCTGAAGTTATATTCCCTGTTTATATGGCCGTGGCAACTAAAGCATGAACCATCACTTTTAACTGACCCGTACTTGGTTACTCCCTTGGAGTCAATAAGAAAAGCTGTGCCAATTTCCTTATCATATTCAACATAAATTCCAGATAACCTGTTCCTTGTAAGTAGATCAGAGCTTTCCTTTTCTAAGATATCCTTACCCTTATCAGAAAGGATATCTGCCTTATCATTTTTAAAGACATCACAACCTGCAAGGTCCATAGTACCTTCAAGGATAATGCCGCTATCCGTATCAAACTTATTATCAAGCATGGTTATCTTTAAACCATTTACAGTCTCTTTCTTAGCAGTTACTTTTATTTCTTTATCCTTTAACTTATTATTTCCATCCCACCAACCAAGCCTTAAAATTCCTTCACTGTCAATTAAAGCTTGCTTTAGCGGGGAGAAATAGCAGACCTTGTAGTGCTGGTCCCAGGCGGTGTAATGGATAAGTGGGCCTTCAGGAGTCTCGTGGAATCTAACACAGTTTGTAGCTGAGCCAGCCAGAGTATAATAGTTTTTCTTTGCAGGCCAGAAAGGTCCCTGGGGTTCCTTGCTCATAAAGGTGCAGTTGGCAAATTCACCGATATGGGCAATACCATAATAATAATCCCCGATTTTTGCCATTCCTACAATCTCCATGCTAAACTTTGGTTTGGAATACTCATGTGACTCCCAATCTATTTTGGGTGGCGCTTGTGCCTCCCACCTTATTCCGTCTTCAGTATATCCAAAACCGAAGCCGAATTTACCTAGAGAAGGTTTGAGGTCGGCAGTCCAGTAACCGTATCTTCCACCCTCTTTCCTGGATACAGAAGCTATACAATCCCATCTACCGCTGACTATAGGGTACCATGTGGGATCTTTACTATACCATCTATCATCTATCCTAAAAGCATAATCATCACCCAGCTTATTCCATTTAATAAGATCTGTTGATTCAGCAAAGAATATGGTCTGCTCTGGCCTCCACTCAGAATAATTCATTATAAATTTACCGTCTTTTTTATAATTTTCTGAAGGCCATATAGAACCGGTGCCCATCCATGAGGTATTTTTTTCACTCTTTTTTAGGATCGTTCCATACTCTTTCCAAATAACTCCATCTTTGGAAGTTGCCATGCCTGCATACTCGCCTACTGCATCTGCCTGGTACCGTCCTAGTATCCAAAGAGGGTATTGATTTCTGTATAACATATCATCATAAGTAGCTCTGGAAAACAGGTTTACTTCCCTGGTATAGGGACCACAAAGATAGTAAAGATAATGAGTCCCTTTATAATAATACATCCAAGTGTCCCACATTCTGTATGATTTTGGGTGATAAAACATTTCTAATTCCTCCTGTTATTTATTTAAGGTTATTAATATTTTTTTTTGTAAGGAAGTTCTTATGAATTGCACCTCCTTTTATATCTTTTTGTGGGGTTCACGAAATTCAAAATCCCGCACAAATAATGGGTTTTGAATTTACACTTGCCCTCCACCTTAAAAACCCCGCACAAATGTCAGTTTTTTAAGGGCAAATTTCAGCCAAAAAGGCCGATTTTAGGGCTTCCAGATTGGTGTGGAGGGCAAAAATATATAAGCTTTAATTTCGTGAAACCTCTATTTTTAAAATTCTTTTTTAGCCTTATCCAATCTGGTTTTGCTGACTTACTTTTTTACCTCCACCCCCTTAGAATTAATATTATCTATTTGTAATTTTTTAGGACTTTCACGAAATTAGGAGGTATTGGTAATGCAACAGCACCCTTTATTTAATCTTGAGGAAATCTTTGACAAACCACTAAAAAGATATGGGCTTTTCTTTTCTGTTCTTGATCTATCTATCCTTGAGAAGGGTAGTTCTGTAGGAAGAAGGCCCATTAGCAGAGCTGCAATACTAAAAGCACTTATCTTTGGCAACCTAAGGAGTATTGCCAGCTTAAGTGATTTGTCTACTGAACTTTATGAGCGACCTTCGCTTGCATCCATACTTGGATTTGAGCCTGGGGACAGACCCATTCCTGTAGAGAGGTTTTCCAGCTTTCTTAAAGACACTGACAATGAACTTTTACAGGACGTAAGAATCTCTCTTGTAAGAAAGCTTATCGAGAGCAAAATCATAAAGGGAGGCTATCTTTCGGTAGACTCCTGTCCAATAATTGCCAATGTAAAAGAAAACAATCTAAAGACCAGTGTAAGAAACCGTTTTAGAAAGGATAGACTTCCCAAAAATGATAAAGACTGCCGAATTGGGGTACTACCCACTTTTACATCAGGCAGGCCAAAGGCAGAGTTTTTCTGGGGATACAGAAATCATATAATAAATGATTGCGGCTCAGAGCTTCCACTGGCTGAAGTTACCCTTGCTGCTAATGTCAGAGGAACACATGTAATTATCCCCCAGCTTGATTTTGTAAAGGACAGTTTAGCTTTAAAACCTGTAGCTGTTATTGCCGATTCCGAGTATGATTCCTCTACTATTATTGAATATATAGTAGCAAATCTTGGAGCAAGGCCAAGAATCTCTAGAAACCCAAGAAGAGGTGTGCCTTCTACCACAAAACTTGACTCATCAGGTGTGCCTATATGTATTGCTGGATTTAATATGATCTCCAGAGGCATCTTCTGGGACAAGGAAAAGAAGAGAAAACGTCATAAGTTTGTCTGTCCGGTAAAGGGATCTAAGAAATTTGCTAAGGATAATCCCTATTGCCCATGGTTTCACCCGCAGTTTTTAGAAGGCAATGGCTGCTACAGATACTTAAGGGTTGATGTTGATGAGAACATAAGGGCAAGTATTGACTATGAATCCATGTCTTTTAAAAGAGATTTTAACAAAAGAAGCAGCAGCGAAAGAGTGTTTTCAAGACTTCTTTCAATCCTTATGCAAAAGCCCTCAGTAGTAGGTCTTGCAGCTACGGCAAATCTATGCACCATCTCCCATATTACTGTATTGGCTGTCGTTTATTTTTCCTCATTTGTCAAAGAACCTAATAAAATTCGGTTTGTTAACAGCTTTCTACCGAATTTTTAATTTCGTGAAGCCCTAAAAGTACATCTGATATTCAACCATATCTTCTACAAGTTTAGGGTCGTCATACATTGCCAAGCTCAAGTTTTCTACTCCCATATAGTTTCTTGGCATACCTAGAAGTGAGGCACAAGCCATGTGAAGAACAAAATCTCTGTCTTTCATACTTTTACCGATAAGTTCTTTTTTTAAAGGAAAAGTATTTACCGTTTTTCCAGATATTATGTCCCATCCTTCGGGATATCTTTCTTTTGAGAAAGGGCCTAATCTTTTTTTAAATTCATTCCATGTTTTCCTGTCTTTTACAGGATATCCCAGGTATTGTAGAAGAGCACGGGGATTAATCTTTGATACATTGACTACAGTTCCATCATATTCTCTCTTCATTATTGATGTATCTGTTTCTTTTATAATTTCTTCTTCAAAAGGTGGTTCAAGTGGTAGTACCCATGGAGGGTTGTTCAAAGGTCCAATACCCTTTATGGCTGCATTTGGAATCAGCCATTGATAATGATTTACATCACCTAAAAGGTATCCGAGAATCTCCTGTCTCCCTTCTAGAGATTCAACATGCATTCCTTCTTCTTTCAATCTTACAAACGCTTCATACCAAGCATCTAGAAAAAACCACATAGGATCGTTTTTTCTTTCAAACCTTGATATTTGTAAAAATCTCTCTCTTGAGTTCATTTTACTTAATTTGTGTTATAATTCTTTACTTTAATGATTAAAATTCTTATAAATTTATTGAAGAAAAATTTAAATTTGTTTTTTTATAAATTTTATTCCATTTCAACTGGATATCCAGTTTGTATCCAGGCTTCTATTCCACCCTCTAAAACATAAACCCTGATGAATCCATTTCTTCTTAAAATCTCAGCTGCCATTTCACTGCTCCCACAGGAGATGCTACTGCAATAAACAATAACTGGCTTATCTTTAAAGATTTCAGTCAATCTTTTTTCAA
>Ga0114918_10006291_pt1 | contig 10058 bp, 8 predicted proteins | sample LantaG_FD_87015 | JGI IMG/M metagenome (GOLD analysis project Ga0114918, IMG submission 87015) | Deep subsurface microbial communities from Baltic Sea to uncover new lineages of life (NeLLi) - Landsort_02402 metaG | ecosystem: Environmental > Aquatic > Marine > Oceanic > Sediment | place: Baltic...
CGACAGTGAGGACGTATTCTTCGGTGAACCTAGCATAGCTACCGGCGAGAACTACATTGAATAATCCTCGGACGGAAATGCGGCTATGAAAAAGCGACGTAAGAAAACTCCAGACAAGAGAACCGATCCCACTCAGACTGGAGCGATTCGAAAGCGATTTGAGAGCGAATTCGTACAACGATTCAAAGAGCTGAAACGAAGAATCCGCAAACTGATTGTGGAAGATGACTCGTTCGGTCTGAAAGAAAATCGCCCTCAATCCATCCTGGGGATCGCTCTCAATGCGAGGGATAAGGGCTGCGTCCTAGCGACCGTTGATCAGAAAAATGTCGTCGATACCGTACACCAGTTGCAGTCTGAGATTCGTCCTCAGGATCTCTTGAAGCTGGAAGACCATATTCACGTCACGGCCCGGTACGGTTTCACCGCGCCTATAGACCAACGGAAGATTCGAGAAGCGGTCCAGGACGCGGGGAGTCCGTCGGCTACGGTCGGTCAGCTCGGTTTGTTTCAGAATGACGACGCGGATGTTCTCAAGTTTTCGATCCAGAGCGAGGATCTGGAAAAACTACACGCAGAACTCGCCCAATTCCCAAGCCCTCAAACCCACCCCAATTACGATCCCCATCTCACCGTAGCCTATCTCAAATCGGGGACGGGCTGGCGGTATCTATTCGTCACAGAAATTAACGGTGAACCGCTGGAGTTCTCGGATTTTGAATTGAGCTTACCGGGCGGAGAAAAGTCGGTCATTCCCGTATCGCCAACAGCAAATGCGAGATTTCAATTCCTGACTGATGAAGGGAAGTTGAAAGCGTTCCGACTCTGGCTGGCTCTTCAGATGAACGACATATTCATGCTGGACGCGGCGGAGCGGCTGCCTGACACATTCTGGTATGAGTACGCGGTATTGGGGTACCAGAAAGGGGCGGGTAGGGCATTCGAGGATACGCAGAAACGGGCTCGGGAGGCGTTCGGCGGTAAGGACGTCCTGGCAGGTTTTGCCGGCACGAGAGAGGAGTTCTTACGCCAATCGTTCGCTCACCCGGTTTCGATTGAGAGGATTAAACTCCTGGCGGGGCGGGTGTTCACTGAACTCCAGGGGATCTCAGGGGCGATGGATATTATCCTGACCCGAACCCTCACGGACGGTCTCACCCAGGGATTGAGCCCTTGGGTGGTTGCTCGGGATATACTGAAAAACGTAGACGGGATCGATAAAAACCGAGCCCGGACGATGGTGAGATCGGAGCTGATAAGAGCACACGCAGAAGGCCAATTAGATACTCTCGACCGGCTTGGGGTTGAGGAAGTCGGGGCGATGGTTGAGTGGTCCACGACGGGCGATCATAAAGTTTGCCCCCGTTGCCGACCCCTGAACGGAGTTGTCCTCAAGATCCAGGAAGCGCGAGGGATGATTCCAAGACATCCAAATTGTCGCTGTGCATGGACCCCGGCGAACGTCGGCGAACCGCTCACCCGGAAGATTACGACTGGGCAGACGGTCAAGCAGCAACGATCTCAGGCAGAGATTCAGAGAGCCCTGGACCGGTCGGTCGCGGCGGAGATTCCAAAGAAATCAGATCGTCCGTTGAGTAAGCAGAAACAACTCACCAGTTGGACGGGAGCGGATACTGAAGTTTCCAAAGTCCGACCCAAGTCGATTCTGGACGGACCGATTGACAACAAATTCAATCCTAACCAACCGAGAGATTCCAGAGGAAGATTTGGATCCGGAGGGGGAGGAGGGGGCGGTGTGACCGTCACCGGATACCATGGGACGCATCAAAGGACAGCGGAAATCATACAAGAGGAGGGATTCAAATCTAAGCCGGACGGATCTAATTACTACGGTGAAGGAGTGTACTTCGTAATAGGCGACGAGGACGAACCTTCGAAGACGGATTTTTACGGAGAAAAACAATTCAAATCTGCGATAGAATTGAAAAACCCCTACGTACATGAAGAGCATACCGAGTTTGAAGAGCCTAACCACTTACCCCCCATTGGAATGCCCGGTGATCCTTTACGTCCTGAAATTGTGAAACGGGTAGAAGAACAAAATATACCCAGAGCGGCGGCCTTGACTCAGATTCTGAAGGAGAGAGGGTACGATGGGGTCATTTCTTGGGAATACGGACAAAAAATCGCCGTAGTGTTTGATCCTCAAGAATCTATCAAAGAAACCGTCTTGATTAATACCGTAATTGATTCCGTTACTAACGCCCAGACCGCCAGAAAACTAGCCGCAAACGCGAACTGGTATGCAACAACCGCAACTACACGATAGAAAGGGCCGCAAAATGACAGAGCAGAAGACCTCACACGCATTATCCCGGACCCAGGCTTTGATCTACCAGGTTCTGGAGGATGGGTACACTCACTCACCTCAGGAATTGATGGATGCCTGCGATGATGACATGATGCTCACGACGGCTCTGAATATGCAGATCACTCATCTTCGACAAAAACTAGAACGCCACGGGCTCTCGGTACTTTGTATCCATCAGGGCCGTCGGTCGGACAAGCAAACCAAAGGCTATCGGCTGGTGAGATTGCTAGTTATCGAGTAAAAACCAGAAAAGCCGGGCTATAGGGAATCTCACCTGTCCGGTACTTTCGAGGGATGGAAACCCTCTCAGTCAACTTTGCCGGCAAGCTCCGACGTGAGAAACTTCACGGACGTGAGTACCTTGTCGCTCCGATGAGCTTGATCGTTCCTGGAGTATTGAGCGGCTCGAAGGGGGCTCTGTACTATCCAGCGCACGAGGTGAGTCGAAATCCAGAGAACTGGAACGGGATGCCGGTTGTCCTCAATCACCCTACGGTGAATGGGCGGCATGTATCGGCCCGCTCTCCCGAGATCCTAGAGCAGTCCCAACTCGGGGCGGTCTACAACGCCAGGATCGACGCGGGCGGAAAGTTGAAGGCTGAAGGCTGGTTCGACATTGAACGGACTCGCCTGGTAGATTCGAGAATTCTTGATTCTCTGGAGTCCCAGACGCCTATTGAGCTGAGTACCGGCCTGTTCACACGAAATGAACCGGTAACGGGCAACGCGTCATTCAACGGCGTGGGATATACGTTCATCGCTCGGGACTATCGGCCCGACCATCTTGCGATTCTCCCCGATGTCCGGGGCGCTTGTTCTATAGACGACGGGTGTGGCGTTCTGGTCAATGGGACTACTTGTAATTCTGGTAATCCCAACCAACCTAGAAAATCTAACGGACAATTCGGATCCGGAGGAGGAGGAGGAGGTGGGGGCGGATCTATAGGTACTGGTACTGAGCTATCGGACGCTGATGAAGACGTGTCTAAACTTCTCAAGCCCGGACAAGAACAAAAGTTCATTGACTCCTTGACCTCCGAAGAGGTACAAGCGCTCAGAGAATGGAAAAATGACGATCCAAAAGCTCCAGGAGGGGCGATCGCATTGGCCGGGAAACTCCGAGAGAAATCTCCGCTCACTCCTGAACAAGAGGAATCTTACAGGCATCTCCAGTCTGCGTTCAAGAAAGCCCCGAGATTAAATGAAGATACTGTAGTTTATCGGGGGACCAGCGGAGTTATGACCCAAGGCTCGTTGAAATCCCCTATGAGTACATCGTCCAAAAAGTCGGTCGCTCAGGATTTTGCTGGAATTGTCGGTGACGATGAAATTGTTTACGCTATCAAAATTCCAAAAGGTACCAAGGTACTGCCTACTCGTCAATTTGCGTTGAAAGATTCCACAATATCAGGAGAGGCGGAGCTATTACTCCCTCCCGGTTTGAGTATCAGTATCGGTCAAACGAAAGGTGGGATAACTCACGCGGAAATAACGGGCGGCGTGGCCTGGGCTACGGGACGAAGTAAAACTACGGTAAATGAAGGAGCGATTGTGAATGCTTCAATTCCGTTAGATACCCCAGAGCAAGTCCGGGGCGCTTGTTCTATAGACGACGGGTGTGGGGTATTGATAAACATGGAACAAGAATACAAGCGGTCCTCTGACGGTAAGTTTTCAACTTCCAGTGGGGGCGGTAAATCCTCAAATGGACCTACTAAAGCCGGGGACACTAAGGCTTTTGATGCGGCTCTCTCCAAATTGAAAACTGGTGATTCAATTACGCTGACGATCAAGGGAGCTACGCACAAAGGGAAAGTCCTCTCGATAACGGGAGGTACCAGTAAGAAACTACTGTTTTCCAGCGATAAAGACGATTTGAAACGGTCTGTCCGTTCTGTTGATGTCGCTCCTAAAGGTGTGAGTATCACGGTCAATACACGTGCCTTCGCTTTCCAGTCATCAGAAGATGAGACAACTTGGGCTCTACCGATCGACAGCCCCGAGGCGGTCATCGAGTCTATCGCGACCTTCAATACCTCAGGAATTCCTGAGGCGGACATGTCTGAGGTTCGATTTCGATTGACGTCAGCCTGGCGAGGATTCCATCCCCACGTCCAGGAAGTCGATATTCCAAAGGTCGTTGCGAATCAATTGTCTCATCACGAACTATATGAAGGACTCGAAAAATTACTGCGGGGAACGACGGGACCGGTGCAATACTCCTACGGATCTATCAACGCAGAAATGCCCTCCAATTACATCGTTGATGTATTTGATAAATACTTCATCTATCGGACTCCTGCCGGTAAGTTGATGCAGCAGAACTTCCAGATTATGAAGGACAAACCGGAATTGATGGACCTACCGATCGAAGTCCAGGAAGTTCGGAAGTACGTCCCGACCAGCAATGTCCGCAAACCGACGATTAACAAATCAGACGGCGGCGGATTTCCAGCGTTCATCAAATCGAAAAGTAAGACGTCAGCGGCAGACGAAATGAAAGCCGGACTGAAGAAAATCGGCTACTCCATCGTCAAGTCTCTGGGATTCGATTTCAAAACGAAACAGGCGAGCTACGAGGTCAAGGGACCGGACGGTAAGTCCAAGACGATGACCGGAGACCAGCTCAAGGCGATGATGAAGACCAAGAAGCAACCGGTCAGTAATGCGTACCGTCCCAATCAACCGAGAAAGTCGAATGGCCAGTTCGGCTCCGGGGGAGGCGGCGGAGGCGGCGGAGGCGGTGGCACATCCTCCAAGAAAAAAGATACATCAGAGGCACTTAAAAGGCATCAAAACCAACGATTCGATCCTATAACGGGAGCAAAGATATCGACTCCTCCAAAATCTAAAGCGGTTTCCGCGACAGGAAAAGAGTTGTCAAAAGCTATGGGGACTACCCATAAACATACGGACTTAGGGGACGCGACAGTCACCTCATCTATCGGTGGTCATGTTGCTGTTAGTTCTAAATGGGACGGAGTGACGGGCGACCGTCCCCCCAAATTAAAGCAAAACAGGATAACTGAGACGGTGGAATTCTTGAAGAAGGGCGATGGTGTGGTCGTCCGTCTAACGGACGGTACGTCATTCTCAGGGAAAGTCATCGGCAAGGGTAAGGACAAATTCGTACACACGCCTGCCGCATTGTTAGAGGGTGGTAAGGCCATTAATTCATCGGCCCCTATCGCTGAAATCAATATAGCTCCAAGAAGCTCAAAACTTGTATTTGCGCCGTAATTCGCCGACTGGCGAGAGTTCTGTTCTTGAATAGGAGATGGCCAGTATGGCAACCAAAGATCAATTGATCGCAACAATCGTGACGAACGGGTGTGGGTGTTTCCAGGACGGTGACCAGGAGATTCTTGGAAACTTCGATAACGTCCGTCTCCAAAGTATCGTCAAGTCAGCCGAAAATGAACCGGCCCTGGAACTTGCCGCGAATGCTGCCACCCTCGGTTTTGAGGATCCAGCAGGGAACAAGCACGCTTTCGTGGGCGGCGAATGGTATTCGGATATGGTCGAGAATTCCGAACTTGAAGGAAAGACACCCCCGACTCCGGTCACTGCTCCGACCACCAACGCGGCTCCTCAGACGATTGATACCTGGTTCGCGTCAGCCCCTCCGGAAGTTCAGAGCGTGGTCCGTAACGCGATGGCTCGGGAAGATGCTGAAAAGCTGGAGCTGATCGGGAAGCTGACGGCCAACGCTTCCGACGAACAGAAGAAAAAGCTGCTGCCGAAATTCTCCCAGTTGTCGATCTCTGATCTTCAGGATCTCGTGGGCCTTATTCCGGTCCAGAACAAAGCGGCGGAAGCTCCTATCTCTGCCTGGTTCGGGAATCAGCCGGGGATTGTGAGCAACTCAGGACCAGCCCCGAAACCGGCTGCGACTACTACTTCGACGGATGACGACATTCTGGAACTGCCGACGATCAACTGGGGAAGCGAAGCCTAGTCAATCGCGGAAGTCTTGAATTTCGTTTTACTACATTTTTCTCAAAGGTGGAGAATACTCCGATGGCTAAAGGCAATGAAATTGTCCTGACCGGCGCTCCGATGGGCCGCTACCTGGAAGGGACGATTACCGGGACTCCAAAGCCCGGCACACTGATGCAGGTTGACGTCAGTGAGGGACTGGACGGAAACGGTCGCTGTACTTACGAAGTCTACACCCCAGGTGTAGACGGTAATCGGCGAATGATCGCGGTACTTCTGCCGGACAAGCTCCGAGGGAAAACCGAACTCGACGCCTATGCGACCGGTGATCATGGATTCCTGTACGTTCCCTGTCCCGGCGATGAACTCAACATCCTGTACCAGTCTGCTGCGGGTACGGTCACATTTGGTGATCTCCTGATCGCGGACAACAGTACCGGCCTGGTCATTCCAACAGCGGGTACTCCGGAATCTGAACCATTCCAGGCTCTGGAAACTCAGACGACCCCGGCGGCAGACCTCCTCATTCACGTGTTCCACACCGGATATTAAGCCAGCAACGGCTTAGCGTCTGAGTGATTCCAAATCAGCTACTTTCAGGAGAACAACAATGTTTGTTCAAGAATTCACCGCCCAAACCGAGCTGATCGGTAATGACGGTCAAAGAGGTCCAGTTGGGGCTACGATGTCGGAAATGCGATTCGAGCCCGGCATGCTCCGACCGTATTTCGATGAACAAGGAGTCCGGTGCGTTACCCTCAATGCAGGGCAGCGATGGGATCCGGGCAAGCAGGCGATGGTCCCTGTGATGCGGAAAGTCCCGATTGCAAACCTGATGGCTCAAGGTCAATCATCTCCCGTCTTCAACGCGACGTCTCTTCGCAAAGATGAGTGGATTACTCTGGACCAGGCGGTTATTCGCGCAGCTCGTAAACGTCTGCGAGCCTGGCAGGATCTGGCGGCGTCGAACACGTACTCGGTTCCGGGCATGTCCAAGACTTTGCTGGAACACGAGACCATGAACGATCCTGGCGAAGCCGTGGTCGATATGGACGGATTGACTGACGCTCGTTCGGATGCTCCTCGGGTTCAGCTCCAGGGACTCCCCCTGCCGATTACTCATTCCGACTTCAACCTCAGCTCGCGAGTCCTGGCGGTGTCCCGTAATACGGGAACTCCAATCGACGCGACCCTGGCTGAAGCTGCCGGACGTCGGGTGGCAGAGCAGGTTGAGAAAACTTTGATTGGTTCTGTTACTGGCCTGACCTACGGGAATGCCAGCGACTACGGCCAGAATCCGACGGTGTACGGATATACGAATTACCCTGACCGTATCACCAAGACGGACATGGCTGCTTCAACCGGCTCTAACGGCCCGACGGTCCTGGATAACTGGCTGGCTCTCCGGGATCTGCTGTACGACAACAATTTCTATGGCCCATTCATGGCCTACGTCAGCAACGATTATGACCGTTATCTGGACGGCCTGTTCTCGACTGCCGAACCGTCTGCCGGATCTCTCCGACGTCGGCTCCTGGAGATTGACGGGATCAACGGGATCAAACGTCTGGATTACCTGGACGGCCCGACCACTATCCTCCTGGTTCAGATGACTCCGGACGTCGCGCGAGCGGTCAATGGAATGGACTTGACGACGGTTCAGTGGGAATCGAAAGGCGGCATGCAACTGACCTTCAACGTCATGGCAATCTGGGTTCCTCAGCTTCGCTCCGACTACGAAGGCCAATGTGGAATCGCTCACGGAACGATCTCTTAATCAGGAGAGTCCCGGCCCCCGGACCTCCTCCAAGAGTGCTCCGGGGGTTTAATCCGGGGGATGGGGTTAAGGTCTTCTCCCTGTCCCCCGGTGCTTTACTACCATCCATTTCTACTCAGATTCAGGGACACATTTGATGAAACGCTTCAAACTACTGGCTGGAAAACACAACGAAAACGGCGTCACTTATTCTCGGGGTGAGATTATCACCACCGCTGGGAATCTCCTCAAACACAATCGGGGATCTCGCAAATTCGAGTTTCTGGACGAGACTGAGGATGAGGTCACAGAACCCGTGACAGACGAGGAAGAGTACGAAGAGGAAGAGGATGACGGGTTGGACGCATCTACGATCGCGGAACTTCGGGCAATGGCTGTGACCGACGGAATCGATCTCACCGGTAAGACGTCCAAGAACGACATCATCGCCACCATCCGGGAGGCGTACGCGGGTTGACGAGCGCTATGCATTTCATCACCTATGGGGCGTCTGTTCAAAATATAGAGGCCGGGCAAGTGCCGTAGTAGATGAAAGAGGATGTAAATGCGACTCCTGTTAATCATCGACGACACCGATGATGCCCAAATAACTCTACATCGTGCGATCGCTAAAAAGCCCGGCGGGGGCTGCAACCCAACCGCCGGGCCAAACGCATCCACACAACTGATATCAAAAAACAATGGCATCAGCGGCACTGGAATTTGGAATGACGGAGGAAATCGGGCACGGCATCCGCGAAGAGGTCGGAGACCTGCGGGACCAGTTCCGCGCGTTCAGGAATTGGATCGTCGGCGGCGCGCTCGCGATGACGATTGCACTGATTGGCCAGTCTGCGGTGATCGCCTGGAAGGCATCAGACATCTCCAGCCTGGCGATGCACAATGAACGTCACATCACAGAGACGCGTAAGATTGCAGACCGGAACAATGACGAGATTCAGAGGCGAGCGGCAGCGATTAACCAAGTCAGCGAAATACGGTCGGACATTGCAGCGTTGCGCGATCTGATGCAGGACGTGCGAGACGACGTCGTGAGGCTGAAGGCAAAGGAGAAGCCGTGAGAACCATCCTGCTACCGTTGATTGTGCTGCTGCTCTGCAACGACGCTGCCGGGCAACTGGTGCAGATTAAGAACGAGCACGCTGCGACGCGGCAGGTCTGCAACAACGGAATCTGTACGCTGGTCCGCGACACGGATTACGGCAGTGGCGTGATCGTTGGAACTGACGAGCGAACGACGTTCGTGTTAACCGCAGCTCACGTCATCAAGGACAAGTCGAGATCGCTCACCGCGCAGGGCAAGCCGGCAATCGTCGTCAGTCGCGACGACGAAAACGATATCGCAGTTCTGAGAGTGCATCACGTCTGGCCGGACGGACAGGTCATTGAATTCGGAGACGATCTCGAATCTGGCGAACAAGTCCAGCGGCACGGGTTCGGCACGGGGCAGGCGAGAGCCTACGAGTCACGAGCGGTGTCAGCACGATACATCACAGGAACGGCGGTCAATGGCGACAGCGGCGGCGGTGTGGTCGATTCAGATCACAAGCTCAGGGGAATCATCACCCACATCACAGACGACGGACAGACGCGGCTGGCACCGGTGTCAGCGTGTCGTCAATTCGTGATTGGTTGCGTGCCGCACATTACACTGAGGCCGTTGATCGTCGGGCTACCGGGACAGAGGACGCGACCACCACACCGATTACTCCCGTCACCGCCAGACGAAGACCGAGCGCCAGACGTACCGGATATCGAGAAGACGTCACGTATCCGCGAACTTGAGCGTCAGATAGCGGAGATTCAGAAGCAACTCGCCAGCGTGCAAGCTAAGTCAGGTCCACCGGGGCCACCGGGCAAGGACGGAACCAATGGACGCGATGGAGCAGACGGAAAGACGGGCAGAGATTTGGACGCACTGCCGATCGATGTGCAAATTGTGTCGGTCAGCGCGTCCGGCGTGGAGACGCTGATCGCAAAAGAATCCTACCCAAGAGGCCATCCGATCAG
>Ga0114918_10006293_pt1 | contig 10055 bp, 5 predicted proteins | sample LantaG_FD_87015 | JGI IMG/M metagenome (GOLD analysis project Ga0114918, IMG submission 87015) | Deep subsurface microbial communities from Baltic Sea to uncover new lineages of life (NeLLi) - Landsort_02402 metaG | ecosystem: Environmental > Aquatic > Marine > Oceanic > Sediment | place: Baltic...
GTAGCACTCTTAATCAACCCTTTCAAAGCAGATTTCTGTTTTTCGTGCTCTATCGCTTTAGCTATTTCTGGCGGTTGCTTCTTTAATGCTATATCTTCAGCTTTTTTAGCTGCTGCCTTATCATCATTCTTCTCTTTCTGATAGAGCTTTTCATTCTCAGATGCCATACGTTTGTAATTGTCTATAGCCCATTCCTCAATGGCTCCTGTAACATCACCCCCACCTTCTTCAATAGCTTTCAATTTTTTCAGTGTCTCAGGATCTTGAAGGCCCATAGCTTTTCTAGCTGCATCCTGGTCCACCTTGTAGGTTTGTTCTTCGATCATTGCAGATTTTTTATTCCCCCAGGCATCTTTTTTGAATCCTGCCTTCAACCTCTGTCCGGTATGTGTTACACCTGAAAACTCCTCAAGGGCTGCTTTCCTTGCTTCTTTGGAATATTGGGCTGTTTTACGATCTGTAAAAGTGTTCCCTGCAGCTGCACGGATTTTTTCAATAGTATCCTCACTCATAGAAATTTTTCCACGAGTGATGCCAAGAGCCTTCTCCAAATCTGAAACTTTAGCTCGATCCTCAGCCGTAGACTTGGGGCCCAATTTGGATTTTAGAAGATTCAAAGTAGTCCGCTGTTCTTTCTCTGTTTCCATTAAAGCTGCCCGATTTTTTTCTTCTGTTTTCATAGCAGCTTCTTTATTTTTGATTTCTTGAGCATTCGGTTTATCACCACGTAACCATCCTAGGATAGCGTTGGTTGCATTAAAAATCCCATTCAGGAACTTCTCTACACCCATTTGAAGATACGTCGTCATAGCCGTAGTATTAGAAGCCATCTCCATAGCCAAACGAGTCTGTTCATCTATAGTTTTTTCTACTGTTTCGTCACCTTTTATCATTGCGTGCTTAAATAAATCAAACTCAGTCTTCAAAGGGCCGCTGGTTTTTGTTATTTCTCCAGTTACTTCATCGATCTTACCTTTGAAAATTTCATTCCCCATCACAAATGCCCCGTTTGCTTTTATTTGCTTGGCCTGAAGTTCCTTGATTGCATCTGTAGTCATCCCAGCCATTTGTTTTTGCTCATTTTTTAAAACCAACCAATTCCCAGCTTCCCTATTAGCAATCGTTACCTGTGTGTTATATTGCTCTCTGGTCAGATCCGTCATCCCCTCTAACCCCTTCATTTCTTCAAATGTGAGAGTACCTATATAGGCAAGGCTTTTATTTGTTACTGCTGCGGTCTCAGTCATTTTAGCTGCTAACACTGTCCCTGCATCCCACACATCCGAAGCTCGAAGAAGATCCCCCTCTTTACCTGTAGTCCCCTTACTTGCTGTAATCAATTGGCCTAATTGACGGGAAACATCATCATTTGTACTTCTTGACAATTTAGCAATTGCCAGAGCCTGTTTTTCAGGGCTCATATTAGCCAAAGTGGAAACCAATGTTTTAGAGACATCTTCAGTCTTAGCCCCTCCTCTAAGCATCTTTGCAATACCGCCACCACTAGCTCCAAGAGCATCTTCCATAGCTTTAGCCATTTCGTTCTTACCACCTTTAAAGAACGAAGATAGGTTGTCAACGAACCCATAAGCTGTGTTTTCTGCAGCCCCTTGAGCAAACTCCATCATTTTTTTGGTGCCTACCAACTGGATTCGTTTCCAAGTATCTGTGTAACTTTCTTCCGAAAATCCTTTTGATAAACTATTGAAAAATTCGGGGCCAAACTTTGTACCAAGAGTCTTGTTCAGCATCAAGAGCATACTGGTAGTTTGCTCCAACCGAACATTGTACATTCCCATCCCAGTCGTAGCCTGTAACACCTGACCGAAGAATCGTTTCGTTCCGAAACCGGACATCTGAGCAGCATCGTAGATTTCAGCAAATTTTTCCTGAACCCCCTGTAAAGATAACCCCATTTGTTCCATCATCCCCGACATATCCTGTGCAACTTTGTCTGAAGATTCTCCAAGAAGATTGGAATAAGTCAATGCTGCTGAGGTGGCATCCCGGTAGGCATTCATACGGCCTTCAGCCGTATCGATATTTCCGGCCATCTCCTTCATCGTATAACCGGCATCCGTCCAAGCACCAAACAACTTCAACTGATCTTCAGCAGTCGTACCCCAGTCTATGTTTTTATTGAGATCCAAAGCTGCTTCACGAGCTTCTTCCAGAGCCCCTGTCAGATTCTTTGTCCCGTAAGCAAGATCCCCGACGGACACCCCACTATCCATCAAAGTTTTGTGAAATCCCTTTGCTTGGGCATCAGCATCGAGAATAATCTTAGCCACAGCGGCAAAACCGGCAGCAAGAGCTGCAACTCCTACCAAAGCAGGAACTATTTTTTCCATAATCCCTGCCATCTTTGCCATTCCGCCACCGGTACCTGCTTCTTTTTGAGCAACAGCTTTATCTCTGACCTGTTGAAGTTTGGCAGCACCCTTCTGAATAACCCCAAGCATTGAGCCGACATCTTTAGAAGTGATGTCCGAAAAAATAGAGTGCATCCCCTCACCGAAAGTCTCCACGGACTGACCTGCCATAGCTTTCCAGTCCTTGGCAGCATCTACATTCATCTGCTCAATCTTATCAGAAATACCGGCAATTCGGCTCATATCTGCTTGAAGTTGTTGGGACTGAGCATCCAACTGGTCGGCCAATTTCTGTTTCTTGACCTTAGCCAAATGTTTGAATGCATTATTGAGATTGGAATTCTCAATCTTTGCTGTTTGAGCGTGCATTCTAGCCTGGATAGCACCAATGTCTTTAGCTGTACTCTCCATCTTTTTTCGAACAACATCCATATGTTTCAGGGAAAGACCCTGTTTCATACCTATCGAAAAAGAATCACGAATACCTTTTTCCATCTGGGTTCTTATAGACCCAATGGATTTTGTCATCTTGGTCGTATCGATCTGGGCATTAAAATTTAAAATGGATGATCTAATATCCATAATTTAGTCCTTCACATCGAATGGAACTTGTCTGTCAGATATCAGGGACATCAATTCAGAATCCACTTTTGGAGCCTTCAATTGACCATCCTTTGCTTCCAGAAGTCCTTTTTCAGCCAGTTTTAAATGCCTATGGTACATTTTTTCCTGAAGTCCTTGTGTATCCTGATGAATCTGAGCCACCCCAGGTCTTCGTCCTTTTAACACATGCTCTAATTGGTCCATAGTATAGCCAACTAATGGCTGAGGCTTGGTATCCAGTTCCATTTCTTCGTACTTTTGCTTCAACATCAATCGTCGAGCTTCTCGTTCTTTCCTCTCCTGATCGTACTGATTTGTGATCCGTAACTTATAATCATTGACTACCTTATCGTGGAAATCCTCTTTTCCACTCACCCACTGCTCCATCTCAGCCGTCAGGTCATCAACCGACTTAGCTCTCAGGGCAATGGATTCGATATCCGATGCTTTCGTTTCAGGAGAAATGATTCCTTTCTGTAAATAATAGAACCGATCCAGAACATCCTGACGACGATTCTCCTCATTCTCACGATGGCTCCTGTCGTGTTTATCTATCTTCTGCACACCCTTCGGAGCACTGGCTGAGGCAGCAAGTTTGAAACCATCCCATTGAGCCTCGTCGAAGTTCCGTTTGTCCTCAATCTCGTTGAAAAACCGCCACATCTGAATCACGGGATTCATCATGAACCGTTCGGTTCCGTAAATTCCGGCACCGTTTCCTATAGGTGACCCCTTGGCTGCATTCCACTTAAAACGGGATGTATGCTCGTAACAGTAGGCTTCAACAGACTGAACGGCTTTGTCTTGTCGTGTAAACAAACCTTTGACCACACTGAACAACATTGTCAAAGCCGACTGGGGGAGACTCTGGATTTTCTTGCGGATATGAAATGCTGAATTGGCATCCCCTAATAGATTGTAACCATCAATCATCCAGATTGACGAGGCAATCATCCAAATTTGCCAATTGTAACTATCCCCGTTAGCACGAAGAAGAAACAAATCCCCCGAACTCAAAGACCGAAAAGACATACGAGTACCAGCCATATTCACAGTATGGGAAAGAAATCCTATGCTGATTAAGTCTTCAACATCATCATAGAATGGTGCCCTTTGCTCGGCTGTCGTTTTCGGCAGGGATCTCATCTATCATGGCCCTTGTTTTACCTTGGTGAATCGAGGATTAGTAGATTGCTTGGCTGCATTCAGAGTTGCTTTCGACTGAGGTGCTTGGGCAGGATCAACTCGATCCAACGTTTCTACCGGTTGCCGGAACACCTTAGCACCATCCAACGTCCCTACGGACTCGGCCATTGCTTTCCGAGAAGCATTCAGAACTCTGGTTTCTTCCGATTCCAAGGATTCAGATACTTCCCGAGCACTTGCATGAGGGGGCCGTGCTGGGGGTGGCTGGGCATCCCTCATCCTATTTAGTGCCGATGGGGCAGGTGGCATCTCTCCGCGTCGGACTGCCAACAATCGAGCATTTTCGGCAGCTACCGCAGCCATCATCCCATCTGAATCACTAGGGTCTACAAAAGAATCTTCCGGCCATTCCAATTTAGACTCTTTCGGCTTCTGTGGGGCTTCTGAAGGAACTTCCGGTTCAGGTGCAGTTTCCAGTTCGGGTGGGGCTACATGTTGCTGTGCAGGGCGTTCTGGAGGGGGTGTGGCAGTTCCTCTGACAGGACCCAGAGCAGGGGAAAGGTTTGCATTTTCAGGTATTATGGCTTCTTCGAGAGGTTGTGGTTTGATACCTAACCTGTTATCCATCGTGGACTTCACAACTTTTCGACGATCCCGATCATCTGAAGCACTCAATTCGGCAATTTCTTTGACTTGTTCTCGAATAGTTGCTGTCCCGTCAGGATTATTAACCCGATTCTTTTCCTGTTTCAACTCTTCAAGTCGGTTTTCCAACCGTTCAATTTCGGTATCCAAGTCTACTGGGTCATAGGAAATTGCTTTCTCAGCTTCCAATGCAACTTTGAGCAGTAACTCATTGTATTTTACGAACATCCGAGTTCGGATGTCCTGTGTCCAACGAAGAAGAAGCTTCCGCATTGCCAAATGCTTTGGTTCCTTGATTTTTGTACCGTTTTCAAGGGTTTCCCCAGTTTCGATGTAATCTACATCATGGAGATCGAGTCCCCCGATAGTAACCAGAGCATAAGAAAGGCAGCCGATCTTGAATCGTTCCAAATACTCTAAGGCATCATGAGTTCTTTTGGAGTCTGAATCAGCAAGAACCTCTGCTGCAAATCGTTGGGCATTGATTTCTTCTTCAGGCAGCATGATCCGCAACGTGATAACCGTTCCTGGGGTATTTTTCCCTGACGGTTGTACGTTGAAAATAACTTCACTTTTACCGATAGCTTCAATCGGAACAAGTGCTCGCTCCAGAGCGTCGAGTGTGATCTGTTCCATTTTCGTTATTTCCCTTCTGTAGGGGAAATAACCTCCGCAGCCCTGGATAGCACAAGATGAACTTGTCAGTCAGTCTAAATGTATTTGTTAGACCATCTCCCTAAATGGAGAGGAAAAAAGCCCAAGGTATTGTCTATCGGTTCATTGGTCTGTTTTCCACAAGGCTGCTGGGTTATTTCCCAGATTTACCTGTACTTTACCAATCAAATAGGGTTAGGCTTCTACGAAAAGTCCCTGGCCTACCCCACCTACTTCCAAACGACCTCCGGCTACAGCGAAGCCGGATTCAGCATATCGAACAGAACCCAACTGTCCAAGTGTCGGGTCATTACCTGTGGCCAGGAACTCACCGTAAACACTAGAGAAGTCGTGGACATCACTGACAATGACATCACCTGATTCCATGATGAGGCCGGAATCTTTAGCAAAAGTCGTTGACCAAGAAGTAAACCAACAGGCTTCATAGACGGTGATGATGGCCGTGTGTCCTCTTTCTGCATCGTCAGGGTTTTTGTTGCCATCCTGGGTAACTGCCCCATAACTGACAGCTTTGGCACCAGCTTGGAAGTCCGAACCGCTGAAACCTACGTTTGCAGCACCCAGATCCACATCAGACAAGGTACTGAAAACAACCTGTTGTTCGATATCGAACGGCCATTTATGATGAGACAACGACCGGACGGGTCCATCAATACCGGAAGCATAACCAGTGGCTTGCCAGAGGTTACACAGGTACAAGAGTGCCCGTTCGAAGTTGCCTGTGGTAGGTTCTGTGACGGACGGCACCAGTTCAGCAACCTGGTCACCAAAACCAATACCACGCACCGGTTCAACTGTCCTATTTTGAGAGGGGTTAAACTGTGAAAGAACACCCATCTGAGCCATCGTAGTCGTGTTCCCCATATGAGGAGTCAAAATACGGACTTTCTGGCTGACAGCCGTTCGTGTGTTTGGACTTGTACCGTAGTCATACAGGTACGAGGTACCTCCCACACCAGTGTTGGCTTGACTATTATCTGTATTTGCCATTATAAATCCTCCATCTGCGTTTCGATCCACTCAAGGGTATAATCTCCAACCCTCACAAATGGCAACTATATAGGCTCCCTAACGAACCCCAAAACATAAAAATGGGGTGATCTCGTAAGAAATCACCCCATTCTTTGGTTATTGGTTGAAGAATCAGAACTGACCTGTTGTCAATTCATCCCAGACACTATCGAGAACAGCAAAAGGATCGTTAAAGACCTGCATCCAGTCTCCTCCGACACTAACCTGACCAACCTTGATGATATCCACCAACTTGGCCATCTCAGGGTCTTTGCCTGTGTTCAGGTCAAGATAATGGTCCAGGAACTCCAACATCCGTTCAATATGAAGGGTGTACATCGGAGTATCACTGTCTTTGTCTGCCATATAAGCAGCCAAAGCCAACACCACCGTAGAGCGTGCCCGTTCTTTTCTTGTCCCACCAGGCAGTCCCCCATCAGATTGGAGTGAAACCAAGAATGTAAACAAAGACCAAACGGAACCGGATTTGTCAGAGTTGCCAAAGGACTCAAGCATACCGTATTCAACATCATCTGCTGCCAACCCTTCATTTTCCGAACGTTCTGATTCTTGGTCCATCCAATTGACACTAGAACAAGATACCACTGATCTTGAACGTATCCCACGGAAAGGCTGGGAAGGCATAGATGCTCCGTATACCGCGGACGATGATCCGGTAGGCATGAACCCACAAACACCACTGTTGTGAGAACTGACAGAATAAGACAGGTTCTGACTCCTGATAGCTGCCATCTGAGGCATACCGCGGAATATACTGCCCCCATTCATCCCTTCAGGAATGCCGACGGCCACAACCTTCTGCTGAACACTCTGACCGGCTTGATCTCCGGCCCTCTTCACAACGGCAATCAAAGACATTGCCCTACTGGCAAGTCCATAAGTTGTTGAAACTTCTTTCAAATCAGTTTCAAGAGAAACTTTGGCCGGACCCGCATCGGCTGCTGCATCCAGAGAAATTTCCAAATCCTCTACCTTCCGTCCGGCATACAGGAGACCGGACAGGCCGTTGGGCACCTTTTGGGTGTACGTGACAGGGATTTTTATTTTTCCACTTTTCTTTCCCTTCCCCCATGTCAGAGTGATCGTGGTCGGGGTATTCAGTCCGGTTGTACCGTCATCTACCAGCAACACAGGATATCCATCCCAAATGGTACTGACTTTATGTTCCTGGGCCATCTTTGAGCCGGTTACTACGAAAGCCTTAACGTCGGTACGAACAGGCTGCCGGACAGAGTTAAAAAGCTCCAAAGTGGTAGCCGTCACGTCTTCATCCACACCAACCATCCGTTCCACCCCATCCGTCCGACGGGCAAGAGATGAAAGGAATCGATCCTGACTTGCCGATCCGATACCCAGAACATGGACCCGTGTTCCTGCTGAGGCACATTGTTCGATAATAGTGCCAGTATCGAATACCTGGCCGTCTGTCATCAGGAAGATATCCCCACCCGATCCTCCGAGGATACTGATGGCTGCACCGAGAGCTGGAGCCAAATTGGTTCCACCACTGTTGGCATCGATGTGGCTGATGAACTTGTCTGCCCGTTTCCGGTTGGCATCCGTGGCTTTGGCCATGTTATCATCAAACTTGGTGAAGTTCGACCCGAAATACAACATACCAAACTCATCCGTTGGCCTCAAAGCAGACAAACAAGCTTGGACAGCCAGCTTTGCTTGAGTAATTGGAGACCCTCCCATTGAACCGGAGTCATCTAGGACAAAACAAACCTTTCGGGGGCCAGCTTTATCTTTGGGAACCAAGCTTGAGGGAATGAAAGCCGTCCACCGGGGAGCATCCTTCGGAATCTTGGGGTCATCTTTGCCAGACTTCTTGGAGACCAACTTGGCATCGGCAAACACGGAAGCTTCAACTTCTTTGGCCTGTACGTCGATTACCAAGTCCCGGTTCGGAATGTCCCCGTTACCGGAAAGTTCCACGTCAGCCGATCCATCACCGTTCGGTCGAACCAAAACTCGATGGGAAGGTGAAGATACAGACTCCATCTTGCCAGCAGCTTCAACATTCATCCGAAACGAAACCTGATGGAGACCATCTGATCCAGATTTCCACTCAGGCAAAATAAGATCACCGAACACATCAGAAGGAAGTTCTATCTTCCCGCCAGAGGAAACCGTGGCTTTTGCATGGTAACTTGGTGCCAAAGTGAAGGGGAACCGGAACCGATAGGTGTTGTCTTTGATCTCGACACCAGACACGATATCCAGAATAACTGTAATCATTTCATCCGGTTGTACCTGACCAACGGCCAGTGACACCATCCCGTCGGGATTGGCTTCGGCCAGCACTGAGAGATGGCCATCTTCTACACCCTTCTCATACTCTTCACGGGCTTCCTTGCGGGGTTCCAGCTTGGACTCCACCTCAAAATCCTCACCCTTGACGATAAATCGTCGGAGAGTGCCGTTTCGGGGCAGCATAAAGGTATAGATGGCTTCCATCGGCTTCGTACCCTCAGTCTTGAACTGGTGAGTTACTCGGAGCATAGCCCCAGCAGGGGTTGCCCGTCCAGCCAATTCAAGGTTCTGCATAGCCAAAGGGATAACTGAGCCGGTCCCTGCTTCAACCAAAACGTTTCCTCGAGGTTCTTCTGTGAATAGGTTCATTTTTTCACTCCTTGCTTATCAGTCTGTAATGATCGGGCTGCATTTGTTACAGCCTGAATGAAAATCCTTCGATAATGTGGGGAAACCTCATCATCAATCAACAAATCGACTCCCGGAAAAGGGGATACGTGAGACAATCGTTTCGTCGGGAACGTCTGTGCATCTGGACAGCCATCCATATTCTTGATTGCTGCCAATGTTACCCCTTCATCCTTCATCTTCTTTACCCGACAAATAGCCTCCAAATGTTCGTCGGTGTAAAATGCCCCGTGGCCCGAACCTTTCGGGGACGGTATAAGTTGTTCTGAAATCCAGTAACGAATAGTCCGAGCTGAAACCTCGGATTTATTTGCCAACTCACTCATTGTATATTTCATAGGCTGGCTCCTTTCATTCCCATTACTATACCCACTTTCTAGCCACTGTCAAGAAGTGTTTATGAAAAAATACTTTTTTTCATTTTTGGGGTAAAGAACATTGAAAAGGTATATTACAGAGTCATTCAAACAGGAGAAATATAATGGCAAGACATCCGTTAACACATCGCAGCTTGGAAGTCCTATATGCTTTAGGGCAGTTAGGTGATGCATTCAAAGAAGGTTTCACTTCTCAGCAAATTCATGATTTTCTGACCGATCAAAAACTCAAAGCAGAAATGGCCCACCCCAATGACCCCAGATACCAAGGAAATTGGTATCAACCCTTACGAACCAACGACATGGTTTCAAAAAGGCCGGGAAAACTGGGGACACTCCAACTTCTGGTGGCAAAAAGCCAAATCCAATACCTCCCACTCCCCAATCAGACTGAACCCAAGGCCCGACTTCAACCGAATTGCCGTTCGAAAGGCATTTACCATGTCTTGTTCACGGTCACCAAACTGGACCCGATCACCCCAGAATTCCAGAAGGACTGGAAAAAATTGATCGTCCGAAGCTATCTCCGTTTCTGTACCAC
>Ga0114918_10006294_pt1 | contig 10054 bp, 15 predicted proteins | sample LantaG_FD_87015 | JGI IMG/M metagenome (GOLD analysis project Ga0114918, IMG submission 87015) | Deep subsurface microbial communities from Baltic Sea to uncover new lineages of life (NeLLi) - Landsort_02402 metaG | ecosystem: Environmental > Aquatic > Marine > Oceanic > Sediment | place...
ATACGTCGAGGGGTTTGTTCTACCTGCGACATACCGTGACAAATACTATGACAGGATTAAACAAGTTCCGTTATCAGAGACGCATTTCAACTCATTCCGGGAGATGTGTAAACCGTATCCGGAAAGGTCGGGGCTGATTGACGACGTTACCAGGATCGGTAGACCGGCAAGCTGGACGACTCAAATCGAGAACGGGCAGCCGTATCATTTCAGATTGGACGCTGTGAAGTTTTCACGGAAGGTGTTCTGCCTGTACCACTTCTGCCATGAGACGACAGCGGATGTTGCCCTGCTGATGGATGCTGATACTCAGGTTGTTAAACCGGTTCACGCAAGCGACCTGTTGCAGATGATTCCACCTGATAGTACAATCGCATTACTGAAGCGGGACCATGAATACAGCGAGGCTGGTTTTTACATGGTGAATTTACAACACAAGGGCATACAGTTTGTGGATCACTTTGCAGGGCTGTACCTGACCGGGGACGTATTCAACCTTCAGGAATGGCATGATTCATACGTGCTGGACAGGGCGATAGAACAGACCGGGGATGTGTCGGTCAGTCTATCAGGCGTGGGATCTGCTACGAATCATCCGTTGGCAAATGGTCCGTTGGGTGAATGGTTCTATCACGAAAAGGGGAAGTTTAGAAAAGCTAAATACAGAAAGGCTGTGATTGATGACAAATAAATTTGTAATTGCACATGAAGGATGTACGGAGATTCCGGCAGGTTCCGAATCTGTCAAGTGTCTCATTATGCCAGACGGGGATATAATCTCTGATTGGTCTTTTGGTCAGTGGGATTACGGGGTAATCATTCTATCCAGTCAGCCGGACGTAGGCTGGTTCAAGGCTAGAATCCAGGAGCTGAAACATCTGGAAACGATCTTCGTGTTTGCTGACCTGAATCCACGGGATGCTGATAATGAGATCCTGGAATTGATTTATGCGACCAAGAAGATCGAGGCGGTGTTCCTGACGGGGAAACAAGATCCCTACTTGAAAGCCAGAGTTAAGACGGTCGAGTTTATCGGCGGGGATGATACCGGATACCGGGTAGTTGAGATTGCGAACGGCAGAATCTATCATGAATGGATTCCATTAAAGGAAACGACTGCTAAAAAGTACATGGTCGAACCGTGGGGAAGTTTAATTAGGAAGCGGAGACGGCAGACCATTAGACCGAAATCCTACCGACAGATTGGACCGAAAGGGATGTTTGCACTAATCGATATGATGGCATACATTGAGGACCACAGCAGTTTTCCGATTGGATCATTTGAAGGAATCGAGATCGGCACGTATCAGGGCGGGGCGGCTGAAGTGTTCGCTCGTAAGTTCAAGCATCTGGTAACGGTCGATCCGTGGATGCGTCCCAGCGGTCCAATGACATCGGTTGAAGCGGTGTATCATGAGAACATGGCGGAGTATAAGAACGCCTCTCATGTAAAACTACCGGGCGTTAAGGCTTGCGAATGGTTCACTGATGGCAGTGCTGACTTTGTTTATATCGACGCTGACCATTGCTATGAGCCGGTCAAGATTGATATTGAAATGTGGCTACCGAAACTGAAGCCGGACGGCTGGTTATGCGGACATGATTACATGGGACAGGGAACCGCTAATGGGGTTGAGCAGGCGTTAATTGATACCGTTGGACAGCCGGATAAGGTGTTCCCTGATAAGAGTTGGGTAATTCAGTACAAAGGAGGGAAGAGGGTATGAGAAAGATAATTAACAGTCAATATGGTCGAATAATCTGTGATACGGAAAAGGCTGATTTGATTCTCAGGTACATTCCACGGGGAATTATTTCACGGATAACGAAGTATCCTATGTGTGAAATATACCAAGGACGTGAGCATTATTTATATTTCAAAGTTTTGATTTATAAAAAACGGACAAAATTCAAACCGGTGGATAAATATGAGGTTGAAGATTTAGTGGAAAAGTTTTTTCATAAAGACTCTGCGGTATATAAAAAACATGGTCCATGTACATGGGAGGCATAATGAATCGTGAATCTTTTAACGGAACTGATTACTTCTGGATGGTGATAATTTTCATAGCACTGGTCGCCGTCTGGACCGCTATAATTTATGGAATGTGTATGATGTTCGGGGTGGTGGAATGACTGATAACGGATCGACTAAATTCGGCAATACCATCAGGTTTCCCGGTCAGAAGCCAGAGGATGTATTCACCGAGGGTGAACTGATGGACTGGGCGAGGCGGAGCGGATGGAAACTGGTAACGATTGTCGAAAGGTTTCCTGCAACTAGAAAGGGGAAGAAATGACAGTATTATGGTTTATCATTGGGCTTGTAGTAGGGTTCGCACTTGGAGCGGTGGGATTGCAGAGTCATAAAATGCGAACCAATGAACTGATAGAACAGGAAAGGATTACCAGGATGTGGAGTATTATCGAGGCTGAGATTAAAAAAGGGAAGGTGAATTGATGGAATTATATTTCGGACTTGTCTATCTTGTTTTCGTTGGGATGATAACCTTTCTGGTTCTGACCTTCACGTTCAATAAGGACATTGAAATTGAGGATGGAGAGAACTTCACGGTAGCATTTCTTAGTTGGTTAATCAGGCTTATCCTTTTAATGGTCCTCAAGGTTTTCGTTACCGCTTATTTTCTGTATCAGTTGTTAATGTTTATTAACTTAATGATGAATAGGGGGATATGATGGAGGTTAAAATATGCAGGGGTATGGCTGAAATCGAAAAAGTATTTATTAATGGAAGTGAGGTTGATTCAGATAGGTGGTCGTTTAAATACGGAAAAGGGCTTACCACTATTGAAATTGAAGACCGTATTCAAGATTTCATCCTTAGTGAAAAAATTATATTTAAAAAAAGAACCGGGAGAATTCCATCTGTTTTGTATTTAGGGACTAAGGAATATATAAAATTACAAGAAGCAATTATTAAACAATCGCATTATCGCTCTGATGTAATTGGGTGTACCTTTATGGGAATGAATATAATTGAAGTTAAAAAGGACTCACATATCGGATTTGGAATATAAATATGGCAATAAACTACCAACAGCTTTACATCAAAGGTGAAACTCAATCCGGTTCTTTTCAGCGTGAATGTGCCGAAAGATACGAGATAATCAAACCGCTATTAGACCGCTTTGAAAGGCGGTTTTCCGTGTTCGATCTCGGTGCTAACCTCGGCTATTTTACAATCAGATTGCAAGATGAACTGGATTGCTTCACCGTGGGCGTGGATAAAATGAGAGGTCCGATAAAGGAGATTCTCAGTAAGAACAGTCCCCAAAGCATGGTCTGGCTCGGTCGTCATCTGTCAGCACTTGATCTATCTCACCTTGCCGATTGTGAACAGTTTGATGTGGGGCTGGCTCTGAATATATTCCACCATTACGAGAAGGATTCCATGAAGGCATACATGGCATACAAGCGATTGTGTAGATTCATGATCCTTGAAATATGCCCTCCTGATGGAGACGTTGGGGCTAAATTCCCTCACACTCACAAGGCAATATATGAAGCCGTGACCAGTGATCCTAATGCTGAACTGATAGCGGAAACCAGGTCGCACTTGGAAGGTAACCCACCTCGTTATATTTATCTGATTGATAATGGACCGGTGGGATTCATTAATCAGCAATCATTTGACAGCCGAACCCGCTGCCCTCATGGTACAAGTAGCAAGGTATGGCTCCCGGTGGATGATCAGCCAACCATTGAAGTTTTCAAAATGGAGAAGCGGATTAATAAGATTTTCAAAAGCGAGTTCATACCGGGGATTAATCTCTGGAACATGATTCTATTGAACTACACATGGCCCTCAAAGTTTTGGCTGGAGCATGAGTTTGAATTGATCCTTGAAGCGGTGCCTCATGATGATCCGCCTCCGTGGAACTGGGTATATGATGGCAAACTGCATGCCATTGATAACGGCTATAAAATTTTACAACGTAAATTCCCATGCGATGCCCTCAGACTATTTCGACATGGGGTGAAGGGGTTATAGAATGATTTTATATTATGATGGATGCGATCATTACAATTCCAGCGATGCTTACTATGAAGTAAAAAAAGAACATTGCTCTAATATTGATACTGCCAATATAAAGGAAATAAAAACAAGGGTTCATGATAGATATGTTTCCCACGTTGGTGACTATCGGACTTGGAGTCTCGTGGCCATCACGAATGACAGAAAAGACGTGCTTTTGATGGAAGTTGACATGGATCCGTATAGAAACGGGTATAACCATGATCATACTGATATTATGGAGCGTGGAAAAGAGATGATCACAGAAGCTATTAACGAAGGAGCTGAAGAGTTCGTTTTGGATTTTTCCAGTATACTTAAATCACTTGGACAGCAGGAAATTTGGTGTAGCTGGATTGAAATGGCTGGTTCTTCCCACGAAACGACACTATCGCAGAATGATAACGGACCTGAACCGTGGGGCGTATTCGAGACGATCGAAAATATGATTAAAGACGCATGGTTCATGCTAACTTGGAATCCTAAAAACAAATGACACAACTAAAATATAACAATTCGCACGTCTGGAGACTGAACAAGTATTATCGAACCGAGATCAAGGAGGGATCAGTTGCCAACCGATATGAACGGACAATGGAACTGGAGGCTGCTGTTCTCGATCCTTATTTCACAGCGGATACCTTAAATCACGTTCTGGAAATAGGGCCAGGCATGGGCGTATTCTCTGCACTGCTTCACAAGAAATACGGAGCGTCACTGTATCTGATTGACGGAGGAACCGGTGATAAGCCTGACTATGAGGAAACCATTGGATGGAGGGGTAAGAACCCCACGCCGTGTGCTGACATTGAAGCAATGAAGACGTTCCTGTATGAAAATGACATAAGCGACTTTGAGATATTGGAATTATTGCAGAGCGGTGAATTCCGAATGATCCGAAACGACAAGGCGGAACTGGATACTATCGACCTTGAGGATGCGTGGGCAGGTAGCAAGTTTGATCTGATAGTTAGTCTGCGGTCATGGTGCTGGCATTATGATGCTGACTTATACCTTGATTTCGTTGTTGACCGGTGCATACCTCATCACACTTTATTGCTGGTAGATATACGCCGGAATAACGGACAGCCGGAAAAGTTGGCTGAACATTTTGAACTGATAACAGAGGTTGAAGCTGGCAACGATTCATGGAAAATGGCAAGGCTGTTAATGAGGGCAAAATAAGGGGGAATTATGATAGACCATATAAAGACAATTAAATTTAAAGATGACGAGGGAGATTCGATGTCCATGAATATTCTCAAGGATGAGCTTGAATAGCTTGATAGCCAAGGGTATATCGAATATGATGTAAAAATAGAGGGGAGTACCAGTGTAGATCTCGATGTTCCCCTATTTAATAAAGATAGAGATGAGCTTGATTTCCTATTACACCACATGGATAGGATTTTGATATGTGAAAAATTAGAGAAAATTTATAATGCAATCCCGGTGTATACTAATTACGGTCAAGGTGATGGGGGTTGGAGTTAATGAGAACCAAACCAGTCAAGGTTGAGCATATCGGTGGTCCTAAAATCAGTTACTTTCACAGCGGGATTATTTGCTCACTGCGGAAAGGTGACATTGAAGTCATCCCGGTTGAGATTTACAGACAGCATAAGGACCAGTTAGCACTCATTAAACCGGAACGCTGGAACATTTACCCGTCAAGATATGACCACGTGATACAGGCAATAGCAGAATATCATCCAGCGAAGGTAATGGAAATCGGTGTACTGAATGGCATTACTGCCCGGCGGATGATCATGGAGATGCTGACATACATGGATAAGCCGTCCTATATTGGATTCGATCTGTTTGAATTATCCCCTGAAGACGAAGGATCGAAAAGCGGGGTTGAATCACACTGGATGGTTAAATGGAAACTCAGCAAGTTCGAAGGTGCGAAAGTCAGGCTGATAAAAGGGGATACAAACGAGACGCTTCCAGCTTACAAAGGTCCAAAGGTGGATCTGATATTCATTGACGGCGGACATTCACTGGAGACAATAGCCAGTGACTTCCACTGGTCCTCACAATGGCTGAAGCCTGGCGGTGTGATCCTGATGGATGATTACTACCCGGAGATCGAATCCACTGGATGCAAGCAGTTAATTGATAGCTTACCGGATCCCTGGAAGTGGGAACTGTTAGAACCTCCTGACAGTCCACGGGGAGAGTTCATAATCCACATGGTGAAAGTGTGGAAAAATGAAGGTTAATTTTCTAACATTTTTCTGGGGTAAAAAGTACACGCCTGCTCATGTCGATATTCTGTTTAGGGCATTAACTGAATACTGCGATTTCCCATTCAACTTTTATCTACTGACTAACCGAGTGCTGAAGATAGATCATCGTATCAAACAGTTGAAACTATGGGATGATTACTCCACCGAGCGGAAGTGCTGGAGACGACTTCGGGCTTTCAGTTATAAGACCATGTCATTTCTACCTCATTACTTTGCAATAGATTTGGACGTTGTGCTATTCCCCGGCTTTCCTGAACTGGTAAAGGATACATACGCAAACGACTTCACGCTTTGCCGGGCAGAGAATCCAGTCTATCCAGACAGCCTGTATTCAGGTACTATGTGGCAAGTGGGGAACCTGGAAGCAGTAGACCGGCTTATATGGCAGGAATTCCAGAAGCTGATGGCACTACCCGAAAACAATCCGATCACCAACCTTGCTAAGAATCTTAAAAGCAAGGGGTTCGATGGCACGGACTCCGCCTTATTTTCCTATCTGTTTAAAGACAAGGTTATCCAAAATATTGGATCAAAGGACGGGATATACAGTTATCCCATGAAGATCGTTGCTGAAGGATTAACGGAACCTCCACCTGATACCAGGATAATCCTGTTTCATGGCAGTGGTAACGATTATTTAAAAATAGAAATGGCACAGCGGTACAAATTCATTCACGATTATCTAAAAAAATTCAATGACCAGAAAGCTACAATCAATGAAAAAGGTTAATTTCCTTACGTTCTTTTGGGGTGATAAATATTGCGATCTTCATGTGGACGTTCTTTATAACGCCTTATGTGGAATCTGCGACTTCAAGTTTGAACTGCACGTCCTGACTGACCGATCACTTGATATCAACTCCGACATTCAGCAGTGGGAACTATGGCACGATCACGAAATGGAGGGGCGGTGTTGGCGTAGACTCCGGGCGTTTGAGCATGAGACTATGAAGTTTATCCCACATTACTTTGCACTGGATCTTGACATCCTGCTGATGCCTGGATTCTCCCAGCTTGTCAGGAAAGTTTATGATAACAAATTGACGCTATGCCGATCCGAGAATCCAAAGTTCCCGAACAATCCATACTCAGGCACGATATGGCAGGTCGGAAGCCTGAAGGTAGCAGACGAGGCAATCTGGCAACCGTTTTGCAGATTAAAAAAAACTGCAAAGTATATACCGCTTTACCGGATGGCAAATCATTTGAGACGATGCGGTTATAATGGCTCTGATTCCGCTGTATTAGGTTACTGCTTGTCTAACCTCACCTTCCCTTCAATCGGAGCTGCTGATGGCATATACAGCTATCCTAATCATATCCTGGCATCCGGGCTATCGGAACCTCCGCCTAACGCAAGCATGGTCCTATTTCACGGCAAATTTAACGACTTCCTCCGGCTGGACGTGGCGGTTAGATATGAATTTGTTAATGATTATCTAAAAAACTTCTGTCATTGTGAGGGAAAATGCTTTACAATAGAGGACGTGGTAGACAAATATTTCGGTAAACAAAACATTGATGCGGAATTCCTGGATAGCCTCAGGGGATTTGTCCGGGAAGTTTCGCAGATTAGTTAGGAGGGGTGATGGAGAAATATGAGGTTCCAACTGGTCATATTTGTATTACCGATGGAGATCATGGGAAATTAGAATTTCTTTCTATTGGGGATTACGGGAAAGAGAAAAATATAAAGGCTGATTTTTTAGGATTGAAAGATGAAATAAACGGGGTGCCGAACTGTGACATTATGCCCCTATCTAAAAAATGGGTAATTACGATAAGCACCCAATATGGGTGTTCAATGAATTGTAAATTCTGCGATGTTCCAAAGGTTGGGAGGGGTGTTAACGCTACTGTGTATGATCTTTATGCTCAAATTATGTCGGCAATACAATTACATCCAGAAATTAAATTTACTGAAAGGTTAAATATTCATTATGCCAGAATGGGTGAGCCCACTTTTAATAAAAATGTGCTAACAAACGCACGTAATTTAAAGAGTGAGCTTTTCTCATATTTAGGAAACAGTCTTATCCACCCCGTCCTTTCAACAATGCTCCCTAAAAACAATCCTGAATTAAGCGATTATCTATGGGAGTGGGCTAAAATAAAAAATATTGATTTTAACGGCGATGCGGGGTTGCAATTTTCTATAAATAGCACTTCAGATAAACAAAGAAATCATATGTTCTCAGGCGGGGCTTGTTCCCTTTCTGAAGTTTCTAGGTTGGGCAAAAGACTACCGATTCCCAAAGGAAGAAAGTACACTCTTAATTTCGCACTTGCTGATTATTACAAAGTAGACGCAAGGAAATTGGCTGATTTATTTGATACTAGATATTTCATAGTCAAGATAACTCCACTCCACGCAACAACGGCTTGTGAAAAAAATAATATAAAAACTACCGGAGGGTATGATAAATATACCCCGTATCAAAAAGCGGAGGATGAACTTAAAAAATTTGGTTTCGATGTTTTGGTTTTTATCCCAAGTAAGGAAGAGGACGAAAGCCGTATAACTTGTGGTAACGCTATATTGGCAGATAAACAAAGGGGGAATGATGAAGTTTAGAAAACCGTTGGAGTTGAAGTATGAAAAAGATGGTAACGAATATTTGATTTACATTTTTCAGGGAGGTGCTGGAAAGTATCAGTTCAAGACCGTTAAGGCGGTTACTATCGCAATGAGATTCAATGAACAGGACGATGATGAAATGGTGGAGCTTTGGAATAGGGGAGAATCTATCTGTTCAGGTATAGATGAATTTGATGTTAATACTGCCATTAATAAAGCGGTCGGTAGGTGTATTGGTGATTTTGATTCTAGGGAAGATTGGGACGATAAAGAATTTGATTCACTGGATGAACTATCCAGTTATTACGCCATCAGGACAGCCAAACGGATTGATAAGCGGAATGCTGGAAAAAGAAAATCGAGGCGATTTGATGATCACAATGAATGCTGGGGGATGATTGAAATTGGTGACAGCGCAAGCGCAGGAATGTTTTAAATGATTGATAATTCTTTATTGGTAGTCACATACCTATGGGATGACCCAAGGTTTAAATTTAGATCACAATTCAAATACAAGCCTGAACACGTGGTGGCTTTGTATCAACAACTGAAGCGATTCCTGCACGTGCCGTTTTATTTTACCGTTGTCTGCGATGAGACAATGTTGAAAAAGATGGAAGGATGGACTGCCAGTTATGATCATCAATTAGACAAGCCGAACGTGATACTTGATCCCAATCTGGACAAGATCGACACTTACCGGATATGGGATGATTATAAGGACATGGGGCGATGCTGGCGACGGCTGAAAGGATTCTCAGCTTATGAGTTCGGGCATCTATCACGGGTGTTGTTTATCGACTTGGATATGATGATCCTTGATAATATCACGCCATTGATTCATAACAACCGGAATGAACCATTTGTCATGGCTGATGATTCCGAATGTGGAAACTCCAAGTATAACGGCTCCTTCATCCTGTTCACGCCGACACCGACAACGCATAAAATGTGGGCCATGTTTAACAAGAACCCGGAAGCATGTAAAAAGATGCTGGAGACCAAAGGCTGGCAGGGCAGCGACCAGTCATGGATTCGTTATTATATGGATGAGGTAGCACATGAACCAGTCAAGACTATCGGCAAGGATGACGGGTTGCTTTCCTTCCGCTGGCATTGCATGGGAAAAAATATAGATCCATTTGAGGCAGGTGCTAAAATGGTAAACTTTCATGGTCCATATATGCC
>Ga0114918_10006297_pt1 | contig 10053 bp, 8 predicted proteins | sample LantaG_FD_87015 | JGI IMG/M metagenome (GOLD analysis project Ga0114918, IMG submission 87015) | Deep subsurface microbial communities from Baltic Sea to uncover new lineages of life (NeLLi) - Landsort_02402 metaG | ecosystem: Environmental > Aquatic > Marine > Oceanic > Sediment | place: Baltic...
CCCCAGGTGATGGGTAGCTTGGCAAAGCCCTGGACGCTTACTTCGGCGTTCAAGGCCTGTTCTCCGGCCAACCACGCTTTGGCCCGTCCAATTATCTCGGTACGGCTCTGCTCATCGGCGTTGCCCAAATAGGCATCGCGGCCTGTACGAGGGTCGAAGGTGGTCGTTTCGTTCGGGAGCTTTGCTTCGGCAACATCCGCCAAGATTTCCAACGCTACGTCGCAGTAACGCAGCACGTGCCCACCGTTGCGTGCGCCTGCCCACGAACGAGTGGGACGCCGGTCGCTGAGCAACTGGACCAGGCGCTGAACAACATCGCCCCCGCTGGCCGGCTCGGCGAGTTGCCTGAGATGCTGTGCGGGATTGTGTTGTGATGACTTTGGAGCGATTGTCATCTGCTGGAGCACCCAGCACTTGCCGGGAACGAAATAAGCCTGCACCGCCACATCACGCAAATCAAAAATCAAGTCCTCAATGTGTTGGTTGAGCGAGACGTCGCCGTCAGCATTAGGTGGGTCTATCGCCGGGCGCCGCTCCTTGGCCATTCGTTCCAGCAACACCGCCAATTCACGCGCCCGCGCGCCGTATTCCGTGGCTGGCGCCAGTTGTGCGACCTCGCGAAAGCGCTTCGCCACCTCGATACGGTCACCACCTTCATAGAGGAACAGACAGGCCTCGTTATAAGCAGATAAGGCTTTTTGCTCATTTGAATGCTTTTCTTCGAAAAGCTTGATCGCAGTCTGGCGATCCGGCCGCATACGCTGGATACCAGTGCACCGGTCATTGCGGAACATCACGATTACGTTTTCGCCTTGCCCGGTGTAGACGTGATAACTGGTTTCATCGTCAGTTTCGTGAAATAGGGTAGCCAGCGAATGACGCTTGATATGTAGCCGCAATTGGCGTTGGGGCATGTCCAGGCGAAGACCCCGGAACTCGGGAATCCCTGCGAGAAACTCCAGCCCACCAACCGCCTCGCCCCAAGCCGGCTCGCCGGCTATGCCGAGTTTCTTAAGCCAATCGGGATTGCAGTATTGCACGGGTCCATCATTGAATAGAACATTTGTACTACCGGCTTTTCCAAGCAATGTCTTATCATAAGCCAGTACCGTATTTGACGTTTCTGTCAACGTTTTGCCTTTGCCGAGATATTCTATGTTTTCAAGTAACCAATCCAACCATTCATCGGTATCGTAGGGTTTAATTTGCTCCAGCCTGTCAGGATATTTAGCGTTATGGCCATTTGCGTACGTAGCCAATATTCTGCTTAAATATTGAAGTTTTTTGTTTGATATTTGACGTCGTGTCATTTGTTCAAGTCTCGAGAGAGCGGCTGATTTGGCTTCAGGTGAATCGCTTTTTCTCAAAATAACTTTGTGTTCGTATCTGATGTTTTCTTCTGATGTTTCAAAGGAGAGCAATTCTAAATCAGAACCGACAAAATTGCCCTGTTTATTTGGCTTAACGTTTGTTACATCTTTTCCCGGAAACAGCATCGATGTCGACCTGGACCAACTGGCAATAGAGAAGCCATAAGCCCAGCCGGATAACTGTCGGCCATATTTGCGATAATTGTAACGAGGTTCTGAATTACCTACGTAAAAGCGGCATTTCAGTATGTCATACTTATATTTTTCAATCATACTTTCATCTATAATTTTCTGAGCCGCAATCTCAGGATGCAACTCCGCCTGGCCTGAAACAACTTTGGTCGTCCTTAAGATTTGGAAAACATTATTTTCGCTTACGTCAGAACTTAGTTCGATATTCCATTTATACTTCCAAACAGCAGGCTGAGTATATGCATTATCCGTCTGCTTGAACGCCACGATTCCGTATTCTTTGGGAACCGTAGGTTGTTCTTCCTTCACAGGAATAACCGGTCCAGACAACAAAGTCTGCGCGACAAATTTGTATGAGCCGTTATCTTCTATCAGGTAGTAACTTGAGCCGCAGAGCGAGTAAGCAGGTTTATCAAAGTGCCAGTAAACAATGATATGAGTCGGAGTCTCTGGGAAACTTACATGCTTTTTTAAGGTGTTCCAGTCTTCGTCCGTAAATTCACGAAAGGTCGCAAAAAACTTAAAGTCATACTGACCGGCGAGAAAAGTGCCCTCTTTTATTTTCTTTATGCGATGGTGCAGCACTCTTCTATTATTATCATCATCCTTAAGCTGTTTCTTTGAGCCGTCGCTCAGCAGAGATATAAACATATCGACATCTTTACTTTTACGAATACTAAAGAGCTTATTGGCAAATTCTAATTGCCGCGGACCCGCCAGTTGCCCATGCTTGCTGACGAAGGTAGTGTCAATGAGCTCTTCCGGCGTGCCAATAAACTCAAGGGCATATCTAATCGACCCCTGCTTTTGATAAAGACTATTGTCATATTCACCCTCAACACCCACATCTGCCTTATCAACTTTCCGCCTCGTCAGCGCCAGCGTTGTCGGCACAGCCAAGCTGGCCAAGAGCAGAACGGTTATTGCGGCTATTAAACTCGGCCGTTTATAGAATTTTTTGCCGGGGTTCATAATGGTCTTGATACGGTCTTCGATATTCTTTACAGGCCCGGCCACAGCCAAAGACGGAATAGGCAGCGTAGCTTCGTGCTCCGCAATCAAAGTATTAACAATCGCGCTGCTGTAATCTTTCGCTTTGGCCCCCAGCCGCGCAATCGCCATTTCATCACAGCATTTCTCCCGTTCAGCCCTGATTTTCTTATTCGCCCACCATACAAAAGGATGAAACCAGAATATCGCCTGAGCTATTATCTGCAGCAAATTCACCGCAGCATCAAATCGCAAAATATGGCTCAATTCGTGCCCCAAAACACCCCGCCGGCTCTCGTCACCCTTCACGCCAACGAAGTTGCCGGGAAGATAAATACTGCCCCGCAGCAGACCCCACACAAACGGCTGCCCTATACCCTCAACCAGCCACACCTTCGGAACAGTCTTTACACCCAGCTCGGCAAATAACTTCTCAATCTCGCTTTGCAGTTTAGCCGGCAGCGTCCTTCGCTCTCGCCTGAGCCACTGATTGACCCGCAGCGCTTTTATCACAGCGGCCAAAACAAATACACCTACCCCAATAATCCAGACGAATGCCAGCCATTGCCGAAAAGTAACTTCTGCCAATCTTTCTGCGATACTCGGCTCCACCGGCGGCGCCAAAACCGTCCGTGACGGCAAAGTCACCGGCTCAGTTGGCACCGCCTCAACCATCACAGCAACAGCCGGAATCTCAACGGCAGCATTTACGACCGGCTCAGGAGTCTGCTGTTGCGGCAAAACTGCCAGCGTTATTGTATATAGAGGCGGCACCAAACACTTGGCCAGAACAATCAGCCACAGCAGATACCGAACGTGCGCGCTTTTATTTTTCACCGCTAACGATACCGCTGCTATCGCCACAGCAAGCACCCCTATCTGCCAGCTTTGAGTCAGCAGATAATCTATGATTTGAGCGTGAAGATTTTCCATTTTTCTTTTCTCCTGAGTCCTGCCAATTTTTTACTTCTTACTTTTTACTTCTCACTTTCACCTTTCCGTCTGCCAGTTGTTTTAGGCCTCCGATATCGTCCGCGCCTATTTTGCCGTGCTCCGCCAGATACTGCATAAGAGGAGCAGGGTCACCGCCGAAGAGTCTGTCTAAAAAGTCGCTGACCGACCTTTTTATAACGTCTTCGCTTTTGACCGCCGCGAAAAAGACGTGGGCCTTACCACGCGCCTCGTGTTTCAGGTAGCCCTTCTTTTCCAGCCGACGCAACAGCGTTTGGACCGTTGCGTAGGTTATTTTCCTTTTCGCGGGCAGCTTGGCGCGGACATTTTGTACGGTTGCCTTACCCAGTTGCCAGACTATTCTCAAAATTTCGGTTTCAGCCGGGCTTACTGCCGGCGGCCTTCGCTTAACCATAATAATTCTCCTTTTACAATTGTACAATTATAATATCGTACATTTGTACAACTTGTCAACAAAAAAATTTAAATTTTTCAAATTTTTTCCACTCCCGGCCTCTGCCTTCCCCGGCGCATAAAATGGGCCCGGGTTTAAGGAGGGAGAGAAAGAGCGGAAACACCCGGGCCCTTTTATTTATATCCTATAATAAAGTAAAACGCTTTTCAAGCAAAAAATCGGCAAAACCGCCCAAAACGCATAAAAAACAAAGCCATCCTGCCTTTTTTTTCCTCCTGAACTTGACGCTTTTCACAGATTTATCAAATCCTGTATAACGCTGCCGGTTCCTTTTTCTTTTTCCCGCTGCTGCCGTTTATACGCCCTTATCATTTCATTATACAATTGCTTATCTTTGACGAAACTCTTTTTGTCCCATCTAAACATCTTCATAAAAATGCCGTCTTCCAGCAATTGCTTTCTTAGTCCATCTTCGTCCTCATCTTCGTAATCTTCCGTTCGTGATATGTAGGCCGATATCACGTTATCATAATGAGCATCTGCTTTAGCAAACCAAATTGACCTGACAATCACCAAGAGTATCAATGCAAAAATTATTAAAATAGCTACTCCCGCCCCGGCCCCCCTTCTCCAAACTTCACTTCTTTTCCGCTTCATAATGTCCTCCTTGCTTTGGCATTTCTTGCTTTACCCTTCGCACCTTCTTTATTCCACTTCACACTTCCTTCTTCCTTGCCGAAGGTTCGCCTACGGCGAATTCGATGCCCGTCCTGAGCCAGCCTTTAGCCCTGAGCGCATTTATACTGAGCTTCGTCGAAGTAGTCGAAGGGACGGTCGAAGGATTCGATATTCTTCACGGTCATCCTGAGCGCAGCCCAAGGATCTGGCAAATTCAAAACTAATCTCCACCCTCTCCTTACTCCTGCCGTTTCCTTCCTCCCTTCGCCTCTTTGAATGAATTACACCGCATTGGTTCATTGTTGGGAAGTCATACAAATCTTATTTCTGATGTTGTCTAATTTTCCAAAGCACAAAAGTTCATCGCCTACCAGAATTCTCGTGTCAGCCGATGGGTTGGGGGTCGTTTCACCGGCTCTCACTACTGCTAAAATGGTGATATCATGGCTTCTTAAATCCGACTCAGAAAGCGTTTTGTCGGATACCGGGCTGTCTTTACAGACTTCAATCTTAGAGACACCATAGCCCCCAGTTGCCACTGCGAGTTCTTCAAAACTAACGGGCTTAATAATCTCTTTGCTTATAATCCGTTCTCTTAAAAAGCTCGTTATTCGTCGGACGAATTTTGTACGCGTGAAAACTCTGTATGCGATATAAATGACACCAACGATTATTGCTAAATTTATCCACGGCAGCAACTTGGCGGGAATAGATGCCGGCAAAAACGGGATTGACCACTCCGTAGCGCGGGGCCTTATAGTATTGGCAAAGGCCGCAATCATAGTAACAAGGCCGGCGTGCCCTAAAACTATGAGCGCTGAGGCAATCCGGCGCCTCTCTCGGGTCGCCGTAACTAGTTCAGCTTCTTTTGTTGTAAATCCCGTTGCTGTAAAACAGGATAATGCCTGAAATTTCGCCAGCGACCATTCTAAGCCCGTCAGTTGAAACGCAATCGCACCAATTCTGACAACAACAAATGATACTATCAGTACTACAACAAATAACAGCAAATTCATAATCACTGCTCCTTAAATTCTTCTCTAAAAAAATGCGCCCCAGAATTTCACAGCCACCTCTTTCTTCTAAAATAGATGAGCATCACAATCGCAACTATACCCATAACCAACAAAACAAGAGGGTAGCCCCAATGCCGCTCCAACTCCGGCATATACCTAAAATTCATCCCATACACACCCGCGATAAATGTCAGCGGAATGAAAATAGTTGCGATAATCGTTAAAACTTTCATCACAGCATTCATTCGATTACTGATGCTTGAAAGATATATATCAAGCATCCCTGAAACCATATCACGGAAACTCTCCACCGTATCGATAACTTGTATTGTATGGTCGTAGACGTCCCGAAGATATACCTCGGTTGTCTCTTTGATAAGCGGCGATTCGCTTCTCTCCAGGCCGCTGATTAGTTCCCTTAAAGGCCAGACCGACTTGCGCAAGAATATCATTTCTTTCTTGAGAGTATGGATTTGCTCAAGCGTTTCTTGGGTAGGATCTGAAACCAGCTCCTCCTCCATAGATTCGATCCTTTCCCCAAGCTTCTCAAGGATGGCGAAATAGCCGTCCACCACAGCATCTAACAGGGCGTACATGAGATAATCAGCGCCCATTTTGCGTATGCGACCTTTTGCGTTTCTGATTCTCTCTCTAATCGGCTCGAAAACGTCACCGATAGCTTCTTGAAACGAGATGACGTAATTTGCCCCGAGCACCAAACTTACCTGCTCCGACTGCACCATTTGTTTTTCATCGTTGTAGCTAAGCATTTTGAGCACAACGAAAATATACTTATCGAAATCCTCGACCTTGGGACGCTGGCCGGTATTGAGAATATCCTCAAGTATCAGCGGATGAAGTTCAAACTCCTTGCCAAGTTTCTCCATCAATTCCACGTCGTGTAAACCATCAATATTTATCCAGCTTACTGTCGGTGTGCTTTTGAAAGGAAAACATCCTTCGATGGAGGCTACTTGCTTTTCTTGTATGTTTTGCTCATCGTAGTCCATGTAAGTAATCCGCACTGCTTCTGTTTTTCTTTCTCCTATATGAACCAGCGTCCCAGGTGCCAGACCGGCCTTTTTCGAATACCTCTTGATTAGCTTTGCCATGATTATTTTCCTTTCCGACGCATCTTAAGTAAGTCAAAAACACCTTTTACATAAAGAGATTTTCTCAACGGCAATATGCCCTTGCTCGCAAATCTTACGTCTTCTATCGAATAGAAGGCCTTCGGATTAAATCTTTTAATAATGGCCACAATGTCCTTGAGGGCGCTGCGTTTTATGAGGCTATACACGATATATACCTGACCTGTACTGCCCTCAGCCGGCACAACCGTAACCCCATAACCCGAAGATTTAAGATTATCTATCAGCGCAGATGCATCCTTCTTTGTAATAATTTGTATTATCAATGTGCCCATCGCCAGCTTCTCTTCAATCCACATCCCCGTAAAATTCCCAGCCGCAAACCCACCGGCATAAGCAATATAACAGTAAACATTAGTTAAATTCTGCATGACTTTTCCAATCGCAACAAGCCAAATCAGTATCTCAAAAAAACCAATCAACGGCGCAAGAAATTTGTGACCTCTGGAAATAAAAATTATGCGTATCGTTCCGAAGCTAACGTCAAGAATCCGCGCTAGAAAAATCAAAACCGGCAGCAGTACAAATGTAAATGCCTCTGAATGAAAAAAGCTAATATCTCCCACCATCTTATCTTTACCTCAAGCTACTTCTCAGCAGAGTGAGAAGTTGTGTTCGTTGTGCTCCTTCTGCTTGTCAAATCACGAACGACCGAAAATGGAAAACTCACCATTTGACGCAGTCCTTCTACTGATGACAAAGTCCTCACCTGACCTTTTACCTCAGAGAACAGTTCGTTGACAACAATCTTTTCCTCAACTTCACCAACCTCCTTGACCATCGCCAGCCGGTGCAGTGAGTATAGTCCAATCAGGAACGCAAAAGCAAAAAAGAAATCCCACTGCTGCAGATTCAGCATCGGTAAAACAAACTCTTTTGCAGGCCCTGTATACTTCAACGTCCACGCAAGCTCCCGACCGGCAAAGAAGTCGGCAAACTTACCCCCCAAAATGGGCGCAATCCCCGCCGCCACCGAATTCACAATCGTATTCGTTGCAAGATAAGACGTGGCTTGACCTTCCGGTGCAAGCTTCAGGCTGATATTACCACTGGCCAAAGATACCCCCGCTGAAGAAAGACCCATCACGACATGAATGGCAATCAGCAGAGGAACCGTCAATGCATACCTCTCTGGCATCGTAGTAAACGTCCACGCCAGTATGGATAATATAAACAAAGGCCCGCAAATCGCCAGCACCGACTTATTGCTGAAGCGGTCCGTGAACTTACCCCAAATCCGCAAAAACGCAAAATTCATCACCTGGCTCACTATGGAAAGACCTATGATAAACGACATGCTCAACCCTAATCTCTTCAGCATATAAACCATAAAGAACGGCCCCGCCAGATTCACCGCGAAATTCCACGAGCACAAAAAAGCAATCAGCTTTCTGAAATTCTCGTCCCTAAACGGTTGAGCAAGCAATCCGAGAATCTTCGGCCGCTCCTTCGTCACCGGCATCCGCTTCTCCGGCGTTCGCGACAAAAACGAAAGCCCAAGAATCCCCGCGGCAAAACCAACCAAAAACAAAATTGAGTATCCAACCAGTTCATGTTCCACGAACGCTTTCTTCCAGTAATCCAGATAAAAGGCAGCACCTAAACTCAATGCAATCCCCACCCCCGTAGCTATCCTCATCCTTTTTGAAAAAAATGCCCCCAATATATTCTGCGGTATCAAATCTCGCATCCAAGAATTCCAACTGCAGCCGGAAATCGCCCCAAAAGCCGACGCCACTATCATCGAGCCCAGTAATATCGCAAGCCTAACGTCACCAACAAACAAAAACGGAATTAAAGCAATCAACAGCCAGCACAGCCGGCCCAGCCCGGCTGCCACAACAGTGATTGCTCGCCTGTTGCGTATCTTCTCAACCAGAAATATGGATGGAAGTTGCAGCAGTTGCGCCAACGGTCCAATTGCCGCCAGCAAACCTATCACCAGATTGGACGCCCCAAGCTTTATGGCAAAAGCGACCAGAAAAGCCCCGCCCGTCAATATCCCCATCGCCTGAGATGCTATCCCATCCCTGATAACCTGCTTTAGCCCCGCCTGTACTTCTGCATCACTCAGACTCTCTTTAACTTCGAATCTCATGGCACACATTCCCCTCATTGCAAACCCCCATACCAACCCACCGCGCCAACAAGGCTGCTATTCCTCTCCGCCGCCTTCTGAACTATCGTCCGTGCCCTCGGCTGGTGTTTGCGATGTTCCCTCCGGCTTCTTGCCTTTGGCTGTATACACCCGGCTGACAAGTAGGACAGCACCTATGAAAACAATAATGCCAATCGCCACCCACATAAGAACATTCTCCCACTAATGCCTGCTTGCGTTTCAGACTCTCCTTACTACAATAGCACCCACCCCTCGTCAAAACAAAAATCCAGCATCTCTCCCCGCACTATGGACAACAAAGCCTCGTGAGCTTTTGCACTGCGAACAGACCCGGGCGATCCCTAATTGAACGTCCAAACTTTAAATTATGTCCTTCTGCGTTTCCCTTCTGTTCTTGATATTGTGCGATAGAATTGTTGATTATGTCAAGCCCTTTTTTCCAAAAAAACACAAACTAATTAAACTCCGCGTAATCAGCGTCTAATTGTCATTGAACTCTCTGTCCCTCTGTCTCTAATTTTGGCTGGCTTCATGAAAGAGCCATTCTAATGCTCTTGTGGGCGAAGACAGCAGGTTTTCGCAGATGCTCGCATCGAGCAAAACCTTTGCCGAGAACACCAAGCCGGCCAAAAACTCTTCGTGCCTTCGCGCCTTCGTGGCAAAAAATAAAATCAGCGCCAATCAGCAAAACTTGTGCCCGCGCAGGCGAGGTATCTGCGTCCAAAAATACCCAAAATTTTTCCACTCCGTCAACACCGAATCACTTTTGAATTTTGCACTATGGCTTTGAGTTTTTAGCTTTAAGTTTTCAACTCTTGCAAGATACGCTTTACGCCTATCTTGAGCGCAGTCGAAAGGAGTCACGAGATACCAGTTGCCCACCAACGCCCCAAAACCCGACCATAATTATCCCTTATTCGCGCATTCACATACTCCCGCATCCACTCATCCACTAACTATGAACAATGAACTGTGAACTCAGAACTGCGAATTGTTCGGCGCGCACATTTGCGCAAGGGGGTGTCAAAAACATGCTCAAAAAGTGCTCATTTCTGCGCGCTTTTGCTCAAAACGTGCGTACTTTTACATCATTTTGTTCAACTTTTGTTCATTTTTGTCCAACTTTTCACGGCAACTTGCGCAAATGGTTCGAAAACTTGCGCGTTTGTGC
>Ga0114918_10006298_pt1 | contig 10051 bp, 12 predicted proteins | sample LantaG_FD_87015 | JGI IMG/M metagenome (GOLD analysis project Ga0114918, IMG submission 87015) | Deep subsurface microbial communities from Baltic Sea to uncover new lineages of life (NeLLi) - Landsort_02402 metaG | ecosystem: Environmental > Aquatic > Marine > Oceanic > Sediment | place...
CTTACTTTGCTGGCCTCATGGACTCTGAAGGATGCTTTAGAATAAAACGTTGGAAGCCAAAAAATAAACCTAACGAGGTTTACACTATTGCTATAGAGGTTGGAAATACACGCTTCCCCATATTGGAATGGCTTATAGAAAGATTTGATGGAAACGTTTGTTTTATTCCGGCTAAAACAAATAAAAAGGCGTCGGCAACTTGGTCGATTTCTGCAGCAGCACTTTATGATATTCTTCCAAAAATAAGACCTTATCTCATAACTAAACAAGAGGTTTGCGACAAACTTATTGAATTTCAAAAAACAATACTTCCAAATGGCGGTGATCGCCATTCCGAGCTTTTTCGTGCTTTGTTTGAAAAAAGACGCGAAGTTCGCGAAAGAATCGTATCCGAAATTCATGAGTTCAATCTCAAAGGTTCTCATTAGTCAAGTTCCCTCTGGTTGCCTTAGGCTTGTGCCGTTAGGTGTTCCAAAGTATTTAGGTTCGGTTTTACATCCCCCAGTATGTTAAGGGATACCCCTAATCTTGCTGCGCATTCATTTAAAGTAGGGTCTTGGTTGGTAAGAACAACTTGTTCATTCAATGTAACATGAGTTCCGTACCATGAGATACGGGCATCAATGTCAACCGCCGATAATTGTTGTGCTGGAGGTGTGACGCCTGTATTTCCAAGCGGGACCATTGCTGTAGCCAACGGATTGTACCGCCTCATACGCAAGGTATTGCCACCGTTACGAGGCATTTTCTTCTTCATTGCCGGTATTTGGTGAATCAGTGATGGCACGGGTGTGCTCAAAAGTTTATAACTGAAACTCTGTTGTACCGCCGCTGGAAGAGTTGTTGTGGTCGTAATTGCCATAATTCTTCCTTAAGTTATCAATTTTCCTGATGCTTCCAGTATTTATAACTGAATGCTTAGTCAGAAACTTCTACACTTAAGAGTGACGAGTTCTTTTTACGTCCGAGTTGGCGAGACTCAATACGCCGATGGGATTAAAGGTGACGAGCCTTTGTGATACGTCAACGCAAGTATATAAACGTTTTATTGATAGTTGCAACTATTTAGCATAAGAACGCGCACGTACATAAGAGTGGGAGGATGTACGTGCGCTTTAGGTGAAGGCTATCCGTTTTTAATTGATTGCATCATTTCTTTGTGGAGTTGTTTTTTGAGTTCGTCGGTAAGGCCATTAGCAAATGCATTCGCCTTCGATAAAGCTCCTTCGCCTTGTTGCGGGGAGATTGACGAAAGGGGCCGTGGTTTTGCAATGTTTTTCTGGGCGATTTCGCGTTCCTTTGAATAGGTATCTTCACGATAGATGCCAAGTTTTTTGATCATTTTATAGGCAAGAGCATGTTGTTTGTAGGTATCTTTGGTGGAAAGAATTGCATCAGCAAGATCAGGATCAGCATCTCTGAGCCGTTTAAGATTGTCGTAACTGGCTACGGTCCCAAAGTCTGGAAAGTCACGTTTAAGTTTAAGTTCTGCGGTCGTTGTTTGGCTTCGCTGTGATGATTCTTCAAGGCGTTTTTCTAGATTTTTTATATGGTTCACAAGCTTGATGAGATGTTTTCCTTCTGCAAGGTCATCTGGGTTAATTGAGAGATCATCAAGATTGTCTTTAATTGCTTCGATCTTTTGCTGTGTCTTTTCTGTTTGTGGCGCTTGTTGAAGTTTTTGAAGATGTTGTAAGAGTTCATCGCGCTCTCGCTCTGCCTTCTCAGATCTTTCACGTAATATACGAATATTATCTTCTTTTGTTGGTTTTTGAGGTGCTGCTTCTTCTTGCGGATAATCTTGTTCTTGTGTCTCTGCTTCAACAGGCTGTTCTTCCTGCGGAGACGGCTCTTCTTGTTGGGGCTGCTCAGGTTCAGGCTCTTGCTGCGTTGGATATTTTTCTTCTGCCTTTTTTATCATAGCATCTATTTGGGCTTGAGATACGTTTGGAAGATTCATTAATGGTCCTTATTAATTTTGATAGAATTTGACGTTTCGCCGTTAAGTTTTTTTGAAAGAGCAAGGAGCTCTCCGCTTTTATCTTTAAGGATAAATTTAAGAAGGTCTCGCTCTTCATGGGCAATTTTATTGATGTTATGGAGAAATGTATAACAAGTATCTTTAGACGGAAGCACCCAGAGAAACTCTATTTTATCGGACTTACGATGAAAATGGTAAACGGTTTGATCGTATTCTGGGGTTGGGCAACTGGCCCTTACAAAGAAGAAGTTCCTGATTACTCTATCAAGAAGTCGCTCTTTCTTCGTAAGAATAACAATAAAGAAGTCGCCATCGTAACTCTTCTTGCCGCGATCAATTGCTTCATAAAGGTTTTTCTCATAGTCTTTATGGGCTTCTCGCTCAACATCAATAGGACTTACGTCTTGTATCTCTTTTTCAGTAAGGTCTAGATGAATCTGCCCCACGGTCTTTTTATTCATAAGTTCCTCCCAATAGTTTGTTTTGTAACATGACATTAATATACGTAAAAATCAAAAAGAACCCCGCTCTGTAAACATTCGGGGGAAACAGAGCGGGGAAAGGGAGATCACGCAAATAAACGTGATTGGGATATTTTCTTACATGTGATCTCTTTTGTTCTTTTTCTTCATTATCTGCCTAGTATGCCATGCGTAGAACGCTAGAATCTACGCATGGCTTTATATTTACCGAGATAGCAATGTATCACTCTGCTCAACACGTTCTTGTGCGCGTTTTTTTTTGCGACGGCGCTTTGCATTTGGTGGCGGACCGAGAATGTCGTCAACAATACGCTGCGCTTTTTTAGATGGTCGAGGGGCACAAGGCATTATAGCTCCTAGGATTAATACTTTGTAGGATATTTACCTTTTTTACGTGCAGCGCCACGAGTATCATCTCTCATCTGATTATCAACGCCCTTAATGTCGTCATTAAGATCGTAGTAATCGTAATCAATCTTTGGATACTCACGATATACAACATTTCTAGGAAGATTTGATGGTGCTGAATAATCTTCTTTGATCATTCCTGAGTCTTTTGAATCACTGTAGTAACGCTTCTTTGCCATAATAGGCCTTTCGATAGAAACTGTGAGCTTCATCACTCACAAGGTTAAACATATACCTCTAACTAAACGCGAAAGAGTCCTTGGTCTTTAACGCTTGTCATATCCTCTTGTCCTGAAACCGGAGCTGTTTGTGCCTCTAGGTTTTCAGATGATTTCAATGCACTTGCAATCGCAATAAGTTGATTAAGTTGAGAGAGATCCATCTCTTCAAGCTCTTTTATTGCTTTAACTTTATTAAGAGTTGCAAGTTCGTTATCTTTATTGGCTTCTGCTCTGCGTTCAACAGCAAGGGCCTGATTCTCTTGTATCCTGCTTACACGTTCAAGGCCAAGCGATACGTCGGCTTGAGCTCGGGCATTTGCAAGATTTGTTCGTGCTTCTTGCTCTTTGGTTGCGGTCTGCATTTGCATCTGTTGCATCTGCATGGCCATTTCTTGTTGTTTTTGAGCGTTTTCAATAATTTTTTTCTTATTTTGTATTGTTGCAGCCTCAAGGAGATCGCTATCAGAAATAGGAACGCCTGACTCTTTAAGTTGCATGAGTTGTGCAAACTGCATCTGCTTTTGGGTGGTGGTATTAAGACCATCTTCAACAGCAACGTCATATGTTCCGAAAGCTTTATTATAAAACTGCGGTGCTGGCTCAGCCTCAATGATTCGTTTAACTTTTCCGGGGGTAAAATTAGCTTGAATAATATCGAGCATGACCTTGCCAAGAAGTTTCTGTGAGTAGTCAAGTTGATCAAAAAGAACCTGCAAAGTGGTAAGGCCAGCTCCTTGCCGAAGCATAGAGAGAATTCCAGCTTTATCATCAATAGCTGATCCAAGAAGTTCTTCGTTAACTCCTGATATTTCTTGTACTTCACGAGCTAAGAGTTCGGAAAGTTGGATCATTGATGGTGGAACTTGTGGCGCCTGTATTTGTTGGACGTCAGTCATATTAGCGTCATCTTTAAGGGCTAATCCTCTTCCTTGGCCAGATAGGAAGACATCTTTTGGATTAACGAGCGCGCTTTCTTTGTATATCCACCCAGAATTAATCTGGCTCTCAAGTATATCAAGCTCAATGATTTTACGACGGTTATATAGATATTGCGCATCGCGCAGCCCACGCACCACGCCCTGGATCCTGTGTGGGAAATAAGGCATTTGAGGATTGTAATATCCAAGAACAGGCACAAAAGGGTACCGATCAGTGCCCATAGGATTAGGACCATCATAAAAAACCTTTCCTTGTACAACGACTGCGAGTTTAACAGTTGGAATCTCCTGCTCAACAGTGGTTACTTGTGGATAAAGACGAAGAAACTCTTTAAGAGACTCATCATCAATAGAACGCCACTCAAATGTTTCACCGGTGTTGCTATCGATAAGCATCTTCTGAGTTCTATAGTCACGATAATAAAATTCATCGTAAGTTAAGAGATTTTTTCCGCCATAATCGTATGATTCTGGCATAAATTGAAATTTTGAGTCTTTCCCTGATCCTGCAGAAGATGGAAGATCTACAATGTCATTTGCATATGCTGGAAGCAGTGACATGCATTCACGCTTTGTAACATATGAACGCTTCCATAATGCATTACAATCAGAAAGATCTTGTTTTCTAAAATAAGGGTCAATTAAAAACGAGTTATATGAACAGTTATCTACTCGTATATTTCCACATACAGGGTCAGATCTATAATCAAGCCAAACCTGCAAAAGATTCATTCCGGTAACAAGTGCTCCATGAAATGAACTTGAAATCGTCTCAAGAACTCCTTCTTGTTGATTTGCCCATAACAGTATCTTTGAAAACTGATCAGCTGTCTCCTCATCTGCGTTTTCCACGGGAACAGCAATAATAGACCGCCTATTTCTGCGCTGATGCCCAGAAATCATATTTACAACACGTCTAATGCGATTAAAATTAAACTGCTTATTGCGATTTGCCGGAAGATTCCCGTATATATCGTTCCAAAGTGTCTGATCGCCTGCTTCAAACCGAGTATCTGTATCAGCCTCACCCCAAAAAGACTGATTGATTGTTATCGATTCATTATAAAATGTCTCCATATGTGAAAGTATGGACTTATCGTTTTCATCATAATAGGTAGTGCCCAAGTTTGGAAAAAGCATCGCTTCACATCCTTCTCAACCGGCTTTTATAAGATGTTTCACTCACCATCATAAAATTGCTCAACGTAGATATCAAGTTAATTGTTCCATTGTGATAATAAAACCGCGAGCAGGATAATGATATAACATAAAAGTACCATATTCTGCCCAAAAAAGTTCATAAACATAACTCACCCTGAGCTTACGCACCTCAAAATAACATAAACTCAGAGTGACACAACAAACTAGGCACCAAAATAAAATGTCTTATCGCGATTAATGCAAAGTTTATTTATTGACTCAGCGTGAAGATACTCATCAAGAAACTTCTTAAACTTTTCAGCTGGCGCTTTCTCGCAGCTTGAAAAGAAATCTATAAAACATGATCCTGAATCATTCTCAATAAAAATGGTAGCATGACAACCTTCCATTAATACGCAGACGGTGATATTACCATGCTTATCAACAGATGTTGTAGTTCCCTTGAATTTAGCGTCAAGCTGTGCGCACGCATGAACAAATCCAAAAACAACAGGAGTTCTATTCTCTTCAAGAGCACCTGGACACTTATGGTAATTAATAAGCGTATGAGATGCAGCGCCAACTAACGACGTTGCCAATCCGATAAGAATCATAATTTTCTTCATAATAAACCTTTCTAGTAGGGTGGTAAATCATCGCTAAACATACCCGGAAGACTATTTTGGCTTCCATATACAGCTTCTCTATAGCGTCGCTCAAGTGCCTCAGGATTAGAAGTATTGCGCAATCTTGGCAAGTAAACACAGAGCATCCTAAGACTATCAGCAGCATCTGAATGGTTGTCGTGTAGCGGCCTATTCTTATAGACTTGAAGCTTTGAATCATATTCTTTACGATAGTCACGAATAGCTGCAATGAGCGGCTTACACTTCTCTTCATCTATATGCATACGAGGAAGTGTGGTACGAACAGACTCAATACCATCAATTATTGATAATTTAGGTGCAATAACAAACTTTATGCCAAGCTGTGCAGCTTTTTCAAGTCGTGTAAGACCGCCAGCGGTAAACTCTCGAACTTGGATATCATGAGGCGCAATATGCTTACCCCACGTATACGGCTTAGCCTGAAGCACGTTAATATAATGCTCCAAACCAATACTGTTTTTCTTATACATATCAATAATGTGCACAGAACTTCCAATAACTTGGAACATCAAGATAACCGTTGAGTCTCTCATGCCCAAATCCCAGGCTGTATGAACAGGAAAGTTAGGCTCCCAGTCCACGGTACCAATTTGGTGATTAAGTTCCATGTTGGTCAAATATTTGCCGTAATACGAACCAACAGCACCAGTTTCAAACGAGCATAGATATTCTTGTCTCGACATGTCTTCTGAGATCTCACCAGATTCAACCTCTCTGCGTATTTCTTCCTCGGAGATCTGCTGTGTGTCATTGACCGTTAAAAGCGTTGAATACCATTCTTCTGGATTTGCCTGGGCAATATTATAAAGCGTATAGAAATGGTTCTGGCCGTTTGGGGTAGAGATGAAGATGATCCATCCGTTATTAGCCAATAAAATTGGCCTGATTGTGGGGTATACCTGTGGATGCGAATAAGCTACCTCACTTACAACAACTCCAACTGGATTTTGACCACGCAAACTATCAAACGACTCGCTGCCTAGAAAACAGATGCTTGATCCATTCTTGAGTTCAATAAGCATCTGCTGTTTGTTAATACGCTTTATAAGTTCGTCAGGAATAAAATCTAGAAATTTTTTACCATCTGACGTCATTCCCTCAAAAAGCACACGCCTTGCCTGTACTGCAGTCGGAAGGAGATAGTAATAAAGACCGACACGCTTAAGCGCAGCACGTATCATTAGGTTAAATGCAACAACATCCTTGCCCGCACGTCTATGCATCACGGCAACTATTTTCTTGTATCCAGACTCAAACGCACGGCAGAGCTCTTTTTGATATGGTCTGGGCGAAAATTTGTTAAGTTTAATGACTGTCTCTATGCCCATATTATACATTTTCTTGAGCTAATCGTTTACGTTTATGCCAATCTTTATGCTTAATAGAATGCTCCCTGTGTTTACATCGTATGCATTGAGTAGTTGAACCACGACGCAAATCTCCACCGCAAACAATTAAAATTGTTCCACAGTTGCACATACAAATATAATATCTATGGCCCTTTTTAAATTGAACTCTCTTCAAGACTTTCCATTTACCAAAAGTCTTGCCAGGCATATCATCTTTAAGATCACCCTTATAAGCACTATTATTTTCCAACGGTGTAACCCATCTACAATTTGATGGCTCATAGTCTCCGTCATTATTAATTCTATCTAGCTGTAAACCTTTTTTGAATAACCCCATATCGTTATAAAAATTCATAAAAGAATCTCTCCAACGATCGCATACTTTAATTCCTCTCCCGCCATAATATTTATAAATACGAGAATTACTGTCATAACACCTACTCTTCATTCCTGCCCATATTCTAAAAGTAGGCGTCTTAGACATTCCATGTCTATAAACACTACATCTCATACATCTTGTAGAAGTTCCAGCTTTTATAGAATACTCTAGAACGTCGCGAACTTGCCCGCAAGAACAAATGCATTTTAGATATCGCCTAAGGCCTTTCTTAAATGGCTCAGAAATAATCGTCCATTGACTTGTTCTCGGCGTAAATTTATTAAGCTTTATCGTTGTTTCGACACCCATACTTACCTACAACTTTAATTAGCGCCACTACGCCACGACATACGGATTTCCACATAACATATATCGTGGCCCCATAGTGACAATTTTTTAACGCCATCCTTACAGCCTACGCAGTCACATTATTACTGTTTCTACGTTCATTTATATTTAAACCCTTAACTATATCCTAATAGCCCCATATAAGGTTATTTGTCCGATCTCCTGCGATATTATGCGTTTCAACTAGTATTTTGCACACTGCCGGATGCGTTGGCCAGATGAGTTTGTCATGCAAATCAGGAATAGGAACAGAGAGATTATACATACACAACTCCTCGTCCCCACATGTGGCATCCATGCCAACTCTCTGCCAAGTAAATCTAAAGGTCCCTAGTTGCTCTGAAACAAATTTTATACCCGTAGAAATATTACAGAGATGGTACATTGATTCTTCTATGGCCTCCAAAAAATAGACCACATCCATGTTATCAGTTAAATCAGACGAATCACCACAACAATCACTAAACCTTCCCTCAAAGCTGAAAGAATCAAAAATATAGCCAATGTTATCCGCGTTACACCTCATATTATCAAATGCAACGAGTGACTGATAAAAACTGTCAAGAAAGTGCTTCCTTAGGTTGATGTTATGTCCATAACTAAAGTTATAAGGCACCTCCTTCTCATCAGGTAGCAAAAACTTAAATATTAACGAGTTTGCAAACGCATTAATTCCTGCCGATTTAACAAGTTTTTTAAAGAGCTGCTCACAAGAGCTAGTGTCTTTATTCTTTTCCATTGTTGGTTCTTTCACTTTGGTCTTTGCACCCTACGCATTCACATTCCTTATATGCGCCACGTTTTAGGGCTTCATTATGATTCTTTTCACATGAATCAATAAACGTCGCTGACGCAGGAAACTGTTGCCGCGCAATACCAAAAAGCGGCGCAAGAACAAAGTTCAACAAAGATATAGACTTTAACAACTCGCTTGCACGCTCCCACTTCTCGCCCTGCTCTTTCCACTCTTCTTCCGTAAGCTTAAGATCATCAAGCCCAACTGACGCCTCATGAATTTTACTCAAATACGTCGCAACAACATGCGTCAACATATTACGCATATCTTTACCATTATATCTCTTTGCCATATCTTACGCCTTATTGTTTCTCTTCGGATATCCCGTATATTTATGTATTTCTCCCGCAACCTCTTCAGGCGTTCTCGAACCTGGAGACTTGAGCGAAGCAGACTCAGATTTTATATCATTAACAGACTCATATCTCTTAGATCTAAGCGTATTGGACTCAGATTCTTCAAGAGAACCCATTACAACAGTTATATTTCCGCCCTTATCCTTTTCTTTTTGTTTAAGTGACTCTCTCCACTCAATTCCCTGTTTCCATCTCTTGCTATAATGAGCCATTGACTGGCTTATGAGTCCAGAGTCATATTTGCGCATTAAGCCACCTCTCTCTCTTCTGTTACCAATGGCTAAGATGGCAACATCATGAGCTCTCTGGGCCTGTGGGTACTTCTCAACCCATTTATAATAGCTATCAGGTGACAATCCACGTTTAAGGTAAAAATCTTCAAGGGTAAGCATTTCTTTATCGTTGTAAGCTTCTTTAACGAGGTCAGAAAAGAGTCTATCTATGAACCCTTCTGAGACGGGAACTTGTTTAAAATGGAACATATCGAAGTATTCATCGATAATGCGTATAGGCGGCTTTCTGTCCTTACGCACAATGGGTTTTTTATTTTTCTTCGTGTTAGGTTGGGGCATTTAACTCCCTTATAGTAATTTGAGTACGTGGTTCGTAGTCGTATATTTTTTTAGCAGTAATAGAAGCAACAACGCAATCGTCATCATAAAGAATTTTATTTGAAATGTCGCAACAGTACTTAATAAGGTTATCAAGGTCAGGTTTATAATAATGGTAATCGAACTGGTTCTTATATGGTTTGCGTCTATTATGCGGCAGTTCAATAAAAAAAATGAGGTCCATGTGTAGTGGACCGGTGAATAATGGGTTTGTGTCGTGCTGCCGGTTAAGTGATATAGAGCTTATGAGCTTTGTTTCTTTTTGAGAGTCCCACACCCGTCTGTTTCCATAACGTGCACGAGCTAAAGGAATAGGGTCTCCTGGAATGATATATATCATCTCTTTCATAGTAAGTTTCTCCTTCAAAAAGACC
>Ga0114918_10006299_pt1 | contig 10049 bp, 10 predicted proteins | sample LantaG_FD_87015 | JGI IMG/M metagenome (GOLD analysis project Ga0114918, IMG submission 87015) | Deep subsurface microbial communities from Baltic Sea to uncover new lineages of life (NeLLi) - Landsort_02402 metaG | ecosystem: Environmental > Aquatic > Marine > Oceanic > Sediment | place...
CATTAAAATATCATGGTTTTTGGGAGTTATTAAATCATTCCAAAATTAAGTTGTTGAGACACTAGTACCATTTGACTTTCTTTTCCGAGATATAAGATTCATTACGCTGGTGGTATTCTACTGCACGGTAATGTGGTTAGCGAAATGTCTGAAGAAAGTGCACGCTGATTATCTATTGCTATTTAAAAGATAAAGGGAAGGAAAGGTGGGAGGGAGATAAAAGATAGTCTCTTAAAGTGCTATCTTTAATGTAACAATCTCAAAGGGGTTTATCGTCAACGCTATTATCTTACCTTCATGCGTCAGCTCTTTTGCCACTTCTTCGTCCTCTTCTTCCAGCATGTTCACCACCTTGACTACCTTTAGCTCGTTGAATAGCGTTATTTTCGCATCTGTCTCCACCCCTTTAGTTTCATAAAATCTTAGAATCACTCCGTTCCCATCCTCGGCCATTTTCAATGCGGATAAAATGACATTATCCGGTTCTATCTCCACAAAAGACCGTTTCAAAGGGAATTTTCTACCAATAGGTATCTGTACTGCGTTCAAACAAGTGTTGAACTCATAAGCATGCTTATAGGATGAAGCTTCCCGCCAATCTCCGTCATGCGGGTAAATGGAATATCTGAAGATGTATCTTCTCAACTCTTGTGCATCTGGAACCGGTATTGCAGGACCTGTCTTACCATCGGAGGACAGCATCGAAACGCTTCTGAGCAGTGTTAAATAGATGTCTCCATCTCTTACCTCATTCTCCGGTATCCCACTGTGAATTACGGTTAAGCCCTTTTTGCCGTCGGAATAATCAAGCCACCCTAACGAGGGGAATGCACCACAGGGCTTCTCAACCCACTCCTCTTTTGGCTTATAGTGCCACTGGTCCGTCGGTCGTGAAACAACGCCAAATTGGCTCCCACAGGCATAAGCCAAAGATTTCATGTCGGTAGAGAACCTGACCCTGAGACGTGCCCTCGGATGCTTGTCCACTACAGTCGTGATGAAATCTATTCTCGGGATGTCCTTATAAACAATTATCTTCTTCGTGCACTCCAGGAATTTATGGCGCCATATAAGGGGCTCCCTTTTTTCCGTCAATCTATACGGCCAGCGTAAGGAGAAGTAATTGGTTTTGACATTGATAACCCGTCTCAAAGGACTTTTTTCTATATTGAAGCTCTTTACACTGAATGAGCCATACTTCACTCCTTCTCCCTTTTCTGTCTTTAGTGGAATATCCAGTGTTTGTCGGTGGTAGTAAAGGTCGCCGGCTTCTTCCTCCAGCACGAGCTCATTCCCAGTGCAAATCCTATTCCTCCCGTTGTGATACACGTCAATCAGTCCCGTGGCTGGGTCTACCTCAACGCCAAAGAATCTGTTTTCGATGGTGTTCCCTCGTATCGTGACAAAGTCGGGTTCATAAGGATAACGTCTTGGTTCGCGTTCAAGGATTTTATAAATTTTATATCCCATTGCAGGAACCGTGGGAAAAAACCCTATCCTCGCATATCTTAGCGAGTCGTCATCATACCGGGCGAACCGTATGACCTCCACGTCTATTTCTTCTTCACCACTCTTTAAACCATTAATTGCCACTATTTGCCCTTTCTCAAAATTCAAATCCATCTCTACCCAGTTCTTCACTTCCCACGAGAGCGAGTTGAATACCATTATATCGCCACTTATAACCCTGCCCTCTCCTTTGCCTCCTTCCTCTGATTCGTGCTCTATTAAATGATCGTGTACGCGATCGCATAAGGAGGCCACCTCTGTGGTGATATAGCCCCTGTATTGCCTCACCTCATCGTAACCCTGATCCATTCCAGTTCCGGGTACAACATCATGAAATGCACAGAATAAAACTTTCCGCCAAAGGTTTCCCAGCTCTCCAGATGGATAGCGGGCATTTAGGAGATGGGCTATTGTACACCATTGCTCGCAACGCAACAACCAACCCTCATATTCACAAAGCGCCTGTTTTAGCCACATCCTGCTCGAGCAGCAATTTGGAAACACCTCTGAATATTTCCCGGAATACATCTCGCCCTTCCGGACTTCCATCTTAAGGTTCAGGTCTTCTATTTCTTTCTCCAGAGCTTCAAAGAACTCATGCGGAGTTGCGATCTTCATCAGCGCTTTTTTCCCGCTATTCTCATTCCACGCCTTTACCGCATCAGGCGTTTCCGGCTGTGGCATTGTAACGCCGCTCCCGGAAGGCATTAAGATGTGGGAGGTTGCTGCCACTTCCTTGAGTTTCTCATAGCTCTCATCCAGCTTTGTCAAGTCCAATCCTGCTCTGTATCCCAAGGGCATCCAGTGTGTTAAAATCCTTGTTCCATCTAAAGCTTCCCACAGGAATTCCGTAGGTTTATTCTTCGGTATTCCTCTTCGGAAAGCGACATATTTGTATCCTGACTTTTTGTAGATCTGCGGGAGCTGAGCATTCAAGCCAAAACTGTCTGCTTGCCACATTACCGGAACATCAACCCCAAACTTCTCCTTCACATAGCTCTTACCAACCAAAATTTCTCTTATTAATGTTTCCCCGGTCGGGAGCATTGTGTCTGCCATCAGGTATTCGCCGTCAGCAATCTCCAGATTACCTCCCTTTACGTGCTTCGTAATCTTTGAGAACAGTTCCGGATACCGCCTCTCCAGCTCTTCCAGTAGAAAGGTTTGCTCTATGAGAAACTTGTAATCGTTCTTTTCAAGGAGCTCAGCCACCTCCCTCAGAATGAGCAGCATATTGATGTAGAAATAGTCCTCCTTCGTGAAGGACCAGATAGCGTCATAATGCGTGTGTGGAACAAGGTAAATCGTATCCTTCTCTTCTGCCTTCTTCTTGGCCATAGCCTTCATTCCACTACCAACTCACTCATTACTTATAAACTTTTCCACGACTTCAACCCAGCCTTCGGGTCCCTCGCCCTTCGCTTTATAAAGGTTTGGCAGAGAAATGTCAAGCCACGTGCCCTTCTTATTTTTTACCACCGCTGGCTGCTCCACCGCGTTCAACATCGGAATATCGTTCCTGCTATCCCCAACACCTATAGTCTTCACTACTCCATATTCCTTCTCGAAGAGTCCCGTGAGAATCTTCACTGCTTTACCTTTGTCCGCGTCCTTCCCATGAATATTGTAGTAGCGTCCCCCGTGAGTAACAGCAAACCCTTTCTCTCTGATTTTCTCGAACAAAACCGCCTCTTTCTCTCCCGGTTCATCAAAGATGAAACTCTCGTTGTATTCCTTCTTCTTTGCACGTTTCGCCTCCGCTACAGTCAAATTAGCATCTTTTGCAACTTCTTCTGCGGTCATATCACCAAACCCCGTTATTTTGAACGCAGTTTCCTCCATGATCGCTTGTAAGGCTGCTCTTAGCTCACCATATGACGCGCCGAGTTCAATAACGCAGTAATTGTTCCGCTCCTTACAGTCAAACCTGAACGAGAAGTAATTCTTGGGGATGAAGATTGCACCACCATTATCCACAATAAAAGGGTCATCTATTCCCAAAGTTTTCCGGTAATATTCGTTCTCTGTAAATGTCTTCGCCGTGCAAAATATAATCGGGACATTTCTCTTCTTCAATGCGTCCAGAGCCGGAAGAGCTGCATCGTAAGTGTAGTCGAAGAGATCCAGCAGGGTACCATCGAGATCTGTGAAAAGAACTTTTTTCATTGTCCTACCTATAACGTTCGAACACTTTCTTCTTCTAAATATTCTTCCTTTTCTGCTTCACACTCGGTAGTCCCTTGTTTACACCTTGTAAATGTTTCTGCAGTGCTTTCAAGCAATTTCACAAATTTTTGTGTATCAATTTCCCCGATCGGGGGCATTATGATGTTCTCTTTTGGCTTATCAAACTCCAGAAGATCTCCCAACTCCTCAAGCACTTTTGACCGTACATGATCATTGCAAAGTTTACAGTAGTAAATCGTTTGGAGTGAGCCAAGCAGCATGTTATTAACATGCTCATCTCCTTTTTCTTCGTGTATGTGTGGATTTAACGTTTCGATCTGAAAGATCTCAATTCCGGCATTTGCAGCATCTGCATCTGTAATACATTCAGCATCCAACCCAAACCCATCAAACAAACAGATGAAGTGATAGGGTTCAACTGAGTAGCCGGTTGAGTAGCTCAATATGTCCGCGAGCTTTGTTGTCAGCGCATGCTCTCCTGCATTTCCGGTTATCACAACTCCGGTTTCGAATCCTACGCGTGTTGAGATTAAGAGATTGATATACTTATTTGTAGTCTCACTTACCCGACCCCATTTTTGGAAATAAAGTTTGTCTTCCACCACCTTTGGCTTATATCTCCAGTGTAGTCGCACCATGCTGTAAGGCGACTCAGCCATACAGAATCCCGCTGCATAATCCATTACATATTCACGCACAGAACCGGGGATGTAGTTGTCGGCATCAGCAAATCCAATGAAATCCTTCCCAAGTGATTTCGCAAGCAGCATACCGATAATCATACCCTCCGCCTTACCATCCCTGACTACTGTATCCTTATCAAGGATATAATCATATCCTGCTTCATAAAACGCAAAGCCCAAATCAGGGTCTTTTTGGTGTACAATAAGTATCTCCTGCTGCGTCAAATCGTGGAGATTTTTTACCATATCTTTCTCCATTTTGTACGTGTCTGGTGCGTCCCTTCTGCTATTCGATACCACAATAACCGAGCAGTCAAAGGGAATAGCTCTTAGAACACCCTCCAGTAAATGTATCTTTTCATCCTTTACGGGTACGATGATAGCAAAACGCCTGAAAACATCTTTGATTTCATCAAAAGGGATGTCTTTTGCCCGTGAATTTGCAAAGCCACCGGAATCAATCTTTAAAATACGCTGCATCTCATGAATTTTCACGGAGCCAAATATCTCCGTATGCCTTGGCATCTCGATGAGCATTTCTAACACCTACTGTTATGTTTATTTTTATATTATAAGTGTGTATTGCTAATGTAAGTAGAGGCAGAAGAAATGGCACGTTCACACGGAGAGAGGAAGCACACGAGGTATAAGTTGAGTAAGAGAAAGCGGGAGCGGGGGCTGTCTCCGATAAGCAGAGCTATTCAAAGCTTTGCATCCGGGGAACAGGTGCATATCCGTATAGACCCAAGCGTTCATAAAGGTATGCCACATCATAGATTTCACGGCATGACTGGCACGGTGAAAGGAGAGCGAGGAAGAGCGTACATCGTGGAGGTATCAGACGGCAAAAGGCAGCGTAAAAAGGAGTTATTCGTACGCGCCGAGCATTTGAGCCCGCAAGTCATGTAATGTAAGTCACAAGCTCCGGCGAGCGCGCCAAGTTCCAAATAATTTATATCTAATATAATATTTCTGTGGTGTTTTATATTTGGTTAAATTTCACCTTCTGTAGATATAACTAAAATATATAGCAAATAGAGGGGTGGGTGAAGAGATTGAGCTACGAGTTAGGAGTTGCTTTTCTTGCTCTGGTAGGCTGTTTTATAGCGTTCTTCTATCTAACGGGCTTTTTTGTGAGCGGTTTAGGCTCTCTTGCTAAACGTTTCAACGTGCCTGAATCAGTTGTAGGTGCTTCTGTGGCCGCAATAGTAAGCAGTGCTCCGGAAATGGGGGCTTCGGTTTTCTCGGTTGTGGAAGGGCATCCGGACATTGGTATGGGGACAATCGTTGGCTCAGCGATCTTTAATATATCTTTATTACTTGCCTTCTCGCTCTGGGTAAGAAAATGCGTTCTCGATGAGAAAGTGCTCAAAAGGGATGGTGCATACTACCTCTTCGTGGTGATAGTCACGATACTAACGATTATGGACGGGGATTTGACACGCTGGGAGGCACTAACCTGGTTCTTGCTTTACATTGTCTATTTCATCTGGCTTTTCAGGGATGCGATTGACGGAAAGTTCGTTCCAAAAGAGGAGTTCGAGTATGTTCCTACGAAGAAAGCGGTTCTTTATACGGGTATCGGGATTGTGGGTATAGCGTTGAGTGCTGATATAATGGTGAGATCAACCGTTTATGTTACGAATACGTTAGGTTTATCGGAATCGCTTTTCAGCCTGGTTATTATAGCGATCGCGACCTCGGTTCCGGACCTTTTCGTGTCAGTGGAGGCGGCAAGGAAGGGTATGGGGAGTTTAGCAGTTTCTAACGCAGTTGGAAGCAATATCTTCGATATTCTGGTGGGGATAGGTTTGCCTTTCAGTTTCGTAGCTGTGACTCCCATTCATGGCAACATAGGGCTATCCGCTTTCTATCTTTTATTATCGGTCTTCGTTTTCCTGATTGTAATCATATTCAGGAAAAGCTTAGGAAAAAAAGAGGCGTGTGTGCTGGCTGCGGTTTACGTCAGCTATCTTTTTGTTGTAGTTCTCTATAGCGGCCTCCACCCATTTTAATGATCCACTACGGGATTATGAACTCGGATTTCATATCGTATCTTCAAGGAAGGCCAATTGATTGCATTGGATGGCTATACCTCTTCCTCCACCTTTCGCTCATAGGTCTGAACGAGCATCCCCCTACTTTGCTCCCAGGGCTCACCCGTTTTGTAAAAGTTATACCGCTTCATCGCTCGCTCACAGGGTTCGTTACCCACTAATATATTCACGTAATTCACCTTGCATTTATTCGCTTTTGCGAACTGCAAGAACTGCTCATACATTGCGTACGCCACACCCTGGTTTTGATATCTAAGTAGAACTGCCTGCTGTTCGCCGTAGCACCCCAGTTCGGTTAGGGTCACTTTATAAACTCCCACCAATTCATTCTTTACGTGAACACCGAAGAAGAAATAGCCGGAGTCCATCTCTTTCCTTATCTCCTCTGCACTCATCGCACGTTTTTCTCGCCATTCCTTCGGATAATCACATGCTTTCTGCCATACCGCCTGGTAAAGAGCTGCGATATCTTTCGCATCCTCTTTGCTCAATTGTACAACACGACGTTTCCTGCCTCTACTCGCTCCGTCTATATCACACGTGGCCATTTTTCGGATTGCGATTATCTATAAACTAAGTAATTGTATAAGTCATCATGATGGTGCATGATAAAAGAGGATGATAGGATGGCATTTCAGATGTTCAGATATATTAGGATTTGGGAATATATCAGTTATTATAGTCCTGTATCATGTATCTTGAAACCTAGCAGCAGCTAAACCTCCATGAATCTTTTCTGCATCTCTACTACTTCAGTACTGTCTTTTGCCTTAGAATACGCAAGCAGCATGTCCGCATTTAATCTCATAAATTCGTCTCCCCAGTTGAACTTCTCCAATAGCGATTGTGCTTGCTCTGTCTCACCGAGGATGAACAACGCAGCGGCAAAAGCTTCTGCGGAGCTCAGAATAAAAGGTTTACCATAGTTAACGGGATTGGCCGCTATCAGATAGGGTAAAGCTCGCTTTTTCCTCTTCATGCGCATCAATGCATCCTCAAAAGGAGCTATTTTCTTCCAGGAGCAATCAAAAACGGTTACACTATTCGTGAATTCGCTGTCTGCTGGCGAGAGCGCTTTATCCGCAATTGGAACCAGCACAATCGTTTTGTACGGTATCTTTCGCATTACGTTGACCGAAGTTATCAAGCCAAATCGTGCTAATTTCCTCGCTGTACACTTCTTCGGGTCACACTGCCCTGCATCGTAAGCATATAGGTGCATCTTGATTTTACCTGTTAACAACAGTTGTAGCATGAAAAAGTTTTAATGGATGGATAGCGTAAAATGGTGGTTTAATTTATCTGTTCTTTTCAAACGACTGTCGTATCAAGGATTTAGCTTCTTGTATCCTCTCAAAACTATTTATTGCAAGCTCCACATTACCCACGCCCCAATGCCCCGTTTTTGAAACGTCACGAGCATAATCAGGGGGATTCTCCAAACGTGCATAATCAAGTTTTAACCAAACACGAAGTCCACTTTTCTGGATATGTACAGAGCAGAAAGTGGACTTTACGTACGCATAGGCTACATATTTAGCGCGATATCTTTTTTGGACATTGTGTGGGTCTAATTCTCTACAAAAGTTATCAAGAGTTAGGAACAGTTCTATGACTTCCTGTGGTTTTCCTTTTGTGTGAACTTCTTCGTCATATTCTTTACCTCCTCTAAGTTTTGTATCGTCTATCTTTGTCTTTGTATCGGCTTTAACCGAAAATCGATGGAACTCCCCCTCTGACTTTTGACTCCATAACCTCTTGAGGGCTGCTCTTATTTGCACAGGTTCAATAGAATCATCCCCAATAGCAGAACGTATGATTCTGATTAGAGTAGTTGGAGGGTCCATAGAGAGCTTATCCAAAGCTTTCCTTACCTTACCTGTGGTGAAAATTTGTTCACCTATCTCGTCAAGCACACCCTTCGCCATTGCATCTCTCGAGAAACGAGTAAACTGTTCAGCAATTTGCTGAATTGTCATGCCTTCTGTTTCCTTTGGATCAAATGAAACTTCAAAAAGCAATTTCTCTGGTGCAGAAGCCTTTTCTGTACTACGATAAACTTTATAGTTAACACCGTTTGTAAGGATGCACCATTCAACACCGGCATTCGCAGCATAGCCAACTACTTGCGTAATAGCTTTAACATCGGTAAGTGGATCATTTAGCGGTTTAGCTTCTAGGAATAGAACAGGCTTGCGGTTTATTTTTGATGCGTAGTCAACAGACTTCCCATCAATAGTTGGATGTTCAAGCTGGACTTCATCAGGATCTCTTACATCCCATCCAAGAGCTTGTAATAATGGATCTATGAATATGGTACGCGTAGGATATTCCTTTAAACCATCCTTCCGGTGTCTATCCAGCTTCAACCGAAGTTCTTCAATGCATGAAATTATAGCCTTCATTTTTTCACGCCTTTAAATCTTTTCTAATTAGAGATACTCAAACGTTACCTGTTTATCCCTAAAATTACCTTTGTTTATGCAACATAAAAACGTTCTGCTTCAAGGTGAGCAGAATTTTTTTTACCTTGTGTATTTGCGAAGTGGCGACTCATTTTGATGGTGGAACTTCCAAATCTTTACAAATTTTCCGCGCAAGCGTACCTACAATCTCATTGTGTCTCGGTACGGTAGAGGTCTTCCTGTTCGACGGATTATAATAAACGGTATGTCTCCTACCTTCCCGAAGAAACTTACAGCCATGCTCTTCTAAATGTTGAATCGATTTCCGTCGCTTCATCGAATAGCAACCTTGATCTCCTCACGAATAAATTCCTTGCCCAATAATCCTCTTTCCGCTAACTCCCTGTTAGAGAGTAAAATTAACTCGATAGCTTCGTGAAGATTCTCACGGGCTTCCTCAAGCGTTTTGCCTTGCGTGTTTGCACCCGGTAATTCCTCGACATACCCGATATACCAATCATCAGCCTTCTCAAAAATTGCAGTAAATACGCTCTCCATTTCGTTTATCCCTCCTAAAAATATCTTTGTTTATGCAACATAAAAACGTTCTGTTTAAACGCGGTAACTTTCGTATTATCTTGCTTCTTCTATCTCCACAATTTTCCGCCTGCTCTTCGTGCCCGAAACGATTCTTACCCGGGCATTGAAGTAATCTGACAGTAACTTGACTACCGCTTTATTAGCCTTACCTTTTGTGGGCGGTTCTTTTACTCGCACTATTAATGGTTCCGCTTCAACTACCGCCTCCACATTTGAGTTGGGAATGACCTTTATCTCAATCGTTTTCATTCTATTCTCTAAACCGGCTCGTATTTAGCTTATATAGATATTTAAGCTATTTATAAATACTTTTGAGTGCTTTAAGTAAGTAAGTAAGACAAGCAAGCGACTAAGCGGAAAATGGAATCAAAAGCAAGAGCACATGTGGTTGTTACAGGACGCGTGCAAGGTGTTTACTTTCGCTATGCAACAAGAGAAGAAGCGAATATGCGGGGCGTGAAGGGCTGGGTGCGAAACCTGAGCGATGGCGGAGTAGAAGCGGTATTTGAAGGCGAGAAGTTAAAAGTGGAGGAGCTAATAGATTTTTGTCATTATGGGACACCGCCCGCGAAGATTTCATCAGTTGAGGTTACCTGGGAAGATTATAC
>Ga0114918_10006300_pt1 | contig 10049 bp, 14 predicted proteins | sample LantaG_FD_87015 | JGI IMG/M metagenome (GOLD analysis project Ga0114918, IMG submission 87015) | Deep subsurface microbial communities from Baltic Sea to uncover new lineages of life (NeLLi) - Landsort_02402 metaG | ecosystem: Environmental > Aquatic > Marine > Oceanic > Sediment | place...
ATATGGTGCAAACTTATGTGGTGCAGACTTACGTGATACAAATTTATGTGGTGCAGACTTACGTGGTGCAGACTTACGTAATGCAGACTTACGTGATACAAATTTACGTGGTGCAGACTTACGTGGTGCAGACTTACGTGGTGCAGACTTACGTAATGCAGACTTACGTGATACAAATTTACGTGGTGCAGACTTATGTGGTGCAAATTTATATGGTGCAAACTTACGTGGTGTAGACTTACGTGGTGCAGACTTACGTAATGCAGACTTACGTAATGCAGACTTACGTAATGCAGACTTACGTGATACAAATTTATATGGTGCAAACTTATGTGGTGCAGACTTACGTGATACAAATTTATGTGGTGCAGACTTACGTGGTGCAGACTTACGTAATGCATACTTACCATCACCAACAATGGTGTTGCTGGCTCAATGGAAAGAAGTGTCAGATGAGCTTTGTATAGAACTTATGAGGTATGATGCGAGTTGCCATCCTGACCCAACGAAATTTAACATCTGGGTAGAGACTAATAAATGTCCCTATATGTGGGCACAGGTTCAAAGAGCAGCTAACTTTAAAGAGAAAAAAGAACTTTATTCAGCTGGTCCCAGTAAAGGACCCTACGAACTGATGAATATGTTGTTTAAAGAAAAGTGTAATATATGACAAATTAAGTTGAATTTTCACAAGAAGGAATGAATAATGAATAATATTCTACGAGATACTTTGTTGATGGTTGATGAACTTACTGCAACCAACTCAAAGATCAAAAAAGTTGCAATCCTCAAACGATACCCACAGTGTCAAAGAATCTTGGAGTACGTGTACGACCCACTGATGAAATTCCACGTCACATCTGCGAACCTCAAAAAGAGGAACTCACTCAAAGCTGCTTTCTCCAAAGTTCCTGCCTATGATGACATCTTCGATCTGCTCAAAGCACTCAATGCCCGTGAAATAACTGGCCATGATGCAATTGATGCAGTGAACAAGTTCATTCAGCAGAATGCTAAGTACAGTGAACTGATCGGCAACATACTCGACAAGAATCTGAAAGTTAGAATAGGGTCCCCAATTATCAATGATGCTTTTCCGGGGCTCATCAATGAATTTAAGGTAGCGCTTGCTCATCCGTATGATAAGCATGCTAAAAAAGTGAATTTTGATGTACAACGTTGGGGAATTAGCAGAAAGATGGATGGTTGCCGCTGTTTAATCATAGTTAAAAACGGCCAAGCAACTTTTTGGAGCAGACAAGCACATGAATTTGATAACGAACACTTTGATTATCTTCGACAAGCAGTGGAGCAAGTTGCTGCTAAAATACAAAAAGGTGATTTCGTTCTTGATAGTGAACTTTGTATTGTGGCCGGTGAAGCTGAAAATTTCAAAGGGGCTATTCGGATTGCTAAAACAAAACGTGGTGCTAAAAACATCTTCAAAATTCTTCAGCCTGGTGAATCACTACGTCTCAAATTGTTCGACATTGTCAGTATAAGAGCATTTCAAACTGGTAAAACGAAATCGTTGAACAGTGAACGTCAACAAGTACTACAACAATGGAAAGATCAACATCCTTCTATTGAGGTTTTGGAGCAGATTTTTGTTGAAAACACCACACAACTTGAAGAAGCTATGTCTAAAGCTGTTGAACGTGGATGGGAAGGACTCATACTGCGTCGACAAGATGTTTGCTATGAGGGCAAAAGAACTGCCAACATGCTCAAACTCAAGAAATTCAAAGATGCAGAATTTATTGTGCAAAAGTTAGATGTAGGTCCGTTTAGAGCGATTAATTCTGATACTGGTCTTGAGGAAGAAATCGAAGTTGTTACTAACATATACATTGATAATAATGGTGTAGAGGTTCGAGTGGGAAGTGGTTTTAGTTTAAAAGAACGTAAATATTATACCAACCGCCAATCTGAATTGATTGGTGCTACAGTTTGTGTTCAATATTTTGAGCAGACAGAAGATGGTTCACTTCGTTTTCCAACTAACAAACATATATATGGTCATGCTGGTCGTACTATTTAGATTTGCGTGGTACCAAATACTTGATTGTGAACGAATGTTAAATTTAAAATAAAGGATAATGTTGTTATGGAAACAAATTGGAAAACTATACCCATCAAACGTGGGTTTACTGAAATTAGCAAACTTTTTGATATCATAACCCCATTTAATTGCTATATTTGTGGTGGTTATGCTCGATATTGTCTTTCGCCTCAACGCAATCCAACACCAACAAGCGATGTGGATATTTATGCTGAGACTCAAGAAGCGTTTGATGGCGTTAAGGAAGCATTTGAAGAGCGACAGTTTGACATCATTCACAAGAATGATGTTTCTATTGTGTATATGCCTGTAGGTGATGATTTCATTGCATGTCCGAAAATCAATTTGATTGTTCCTCGTGAAGAATTCAGAGTTAAGACAGTTGGGTCAATAGAAGAGGTGCTCAACAACTTTGATTTTACCATTTGTCGTGCGGGCATCACTAGTCCTACTGAAGGTGTGGTTGATGAAGATTTTCTTACACATGAATCAACACAGAAGTTAGTTATTAAAAACATACACTGTCCTGTTTCTTCTGCAATGCGGTTTATGAAGTATTACAAAAAAGGTTACTTTACTCGTCCTATGCAAGTTCTTAAGCTATTTCAGGATTGGGATGAGCGTGGTCAAGAATATCGTGATAAACTCACCAGTATGATTGAAGAAGTTGAAGATCTTGTTCATAAAAAAGAACAGTTAGAAAAACTTCAGATTGATAGCGGTGCTGAATCAACTAATGAACTTATTATAGGTGACGTTGATTGGGTGCAGATTGTTGAAGTTGGACAAGCTCAAAAGCTTGAGGAAGAACGTGAACGTATCACGCAAGAGCTTTATCGTATTATGATGATTGATTAGGAGGTAAAATGAACATTGGACGTAGAACGTGTGGTGCTGTGAACTTTCAAATTTACGTTGGATTACGTGACGTGATGACAGGCGTGAATCACTCAATTTCAAGTGTTTATAACATCTGTCAAAAGTACGTTGATTCGATTGGTTGGAGCGTGACTGTCACTCCAACCAACTTCTTGTATAAAAATGGACGTGAGGAAGGTGCTATTATAGGTATTATAAACTACCCACGTTTTCCATTAACAACAAACGACATTAAAGAGCGTGTAGAAATATTGGCAGTTAATCTTCTGCGGGACCTGCAACAACTGCGATTAACTATCGTAGACAATTCTGTGTCGTTGATGCTGGAGAATGAAGACCTCATTAAAGTTTGCACAGCCGTGTTCGGTAGAGCAGATTCGGACGTATAACACAATGGAACAAATTTATGAGTAAAATAATGCTAACGGGTGATGTCCACGGGTCACACGATGTCCATAAATTTTCATCAATGTGTTTTGATTATAAAGGTTTGGACAAGAATGATTATGTTATCATTCTCGGTGACTTTGGTTTCCTGTGGACACCTTATCCATCAAAAGAAGAATTGTATTGGTTAAATTGGTTTGATCAACAAGCACCATGGACAACTCTTGTTGTAGATGGTAACCATGAAAACCACGAACGGTATCCACTTCTACCTGATGTAGATATGTTTGGTTCAAAGGTCGGCCGAATCAGTAAATCTGTTTTCCACCTTCGTCGTGGACATATTTATGACATTCCAGACATTAATGGATCTCATAGTTTTTTTGTTATGGGTGGAGCTCGCTCTATCGATAAAGCTTACCGCACTGAAGGTAAATCATGGTGGCGTGATGAGATCCCAACTTGTGCACAGTTTGAACTCGGACTGCAAAATCTCGAGGTACATGATTGGAAGGTTGATTATATTATTAGTCATACTGGTCCAGCAAGTGTTATTCATCAGTATCTATGCAGCATTAAAGCTGATATGTGGGACAAGACTGATAAAGATCCTGTAGCCAAGTACTTTGATAACGTATGCGCTATGACTAATTTCAAGCGTATGTACTTTGGTCACATGCATGATAACTGGGTTTCACCTGATGGAAAATATCACATGCTATACAATCATATCGTTGATCTTGGTAATTTATCTACAAAAGGATTACTATGAGTACAATACATGCACAATCTAATAATGGACACCAAATTGTCATTTATGACCCCAATGATCTAATGAAGCAGGAGTTTGTTTGTCCAAAGTGTGGCGGACATAATTACGGCTTTGAAGGTGAAGCAGAAGATGGTTCTATGAACCGGTACTGTAACACTAATCGTGCTGTTTGTACATTTAAATGGAACAGTAAAGAAGATGCACTCTATTTTTATCTTAAAGAAAGGTAATATAATGACAGTTCCAAGTGATTATCGTGAAGAATCAATGGAAGAACACATTGCCAAAACAATTGCTTTTATTATAACTTGCATTCTTGCACTTGGAATAGTTGTTGGAGTGTGGTATGGAGGTATTTGTTTGATTAATATGTATGGCTCTGTTATATTTGAGCAACTTAATCTTATCAAAAATCTCTTTCTTTAAGAAGTATATTACTGGAGGTGTCAATGTATAAATTTCGGCACATTAGTGTGTTTATTGATAACGTCGAACAAGATGTTATGAAAGCGTTTATTATCATTGACACAGTTCTTAAAAAGAATGGGTGGAATTTGGATATTGAGGTGCACTACGACTATCTTTCTGAAGAATTGGGATACTATGTTTATAATTGTAAAAAGAAAAAACACTGTTTGTTTGTGAACCCAATAAGATGCTATCAAGAGTCTGATGATAAATGTTATTATCCTCAATATACAGAGGATTATTCAATCTTCTCGGTTCTCATCCATGAATTTGTTCACTTATTGTCATATACTGTTCTACCAAAGATGTTGGATGATTACAAACACACGTTTCCAACTGAACGATTATACATTAATGAATATGCATCAATGAATCTTTCTGACGAAGTGGCTGAGATAGGAACATTATATATTGTCAATCCATACTTTCTTAAACTTATTGCAGTTAAACACTGGAAATGGTTTCAAAAACAATTCAAATCATCACAACCATGTTCTCCACAATATTTTACGTCGATTTATAACGATTGGCCAGCTGCGATTAAAGAAAAATGTGCAACTAAATGGTCAGTAGTAATTGATCAAGAAAAGAATAAACCTGTTTATTTGGCTGATCCAAAAACAGCCTGTTGACTTTTGAAAGGTAATTTATGATATTAAGGAAACGAATCATTCTCACTCCATATCATCCTACATGGGTTGTGTTCCGTTTTATAAAGACACAGGACATTAAGGAGAATAAGAAATTAAAAGTAACTATCAAAAACAAAAAGTACGAATACAATGTTGAAGTAATAGACGAGGAAACGCAAACGGTTGAGTGTTTTGAATTGATTGAAGTGGTGGATAGTAAATGCGAATTGCCAGATCGGTTAACACAATCCTAAAATTTCTAACACATTACAAGGTGATGATTCACCTTGCTGTATTAACTCTTTTCTGTTCGCTGATGGTAAACGGGATAGTTTTCATTGATATTCTTTCTACTGCTGGAAGCATAATTGTTCTTGCTGTATACGGAATAGTCCTATGCGTCTGGGAAAGGCATTTATTTTGAAAATTGAATGGAATGTTAAAGACATTAAAGCACTATTGTGTATTAATTTTAAAAACTCTGAATTAGGTAAACAATTTCGTATACACGGTGAGTTTGTTACAGAAGAGTTAGACCTATCTAAAGAAACGAAAATCACATGTGACATTATGTGTAAAATTGTTTATCAAGGTGTCTTCAGTGAAGAAGAATGGCAGGATATATTACATATGCTCAAGGGTGGTTCAGGTCATGCTGTACTCTATCTTACTGACGATCGTCCAGCGTTTTGTAATATTGCTGAGTTCAAGATGCTCGCGGGACGTAAGGAAATCCTTTTTCTATCTCTACATGCGTTTGCGGCACACATTCGCCATATGCCGGACAAATACCGTACTGTTCTTTCGGCCAATCAAAAAGCAAAGATCCGGCATGATAAACGTGTAAGTGAAATGTTCAAAAAATATAAGAATAAGAATAAGGTCAACGAACATAATTATGATTGGCGTGATAAACTCTTTAAGACGGTTAAAAGCTAAATATTAATGCTCACAGACAGGAGCTCTGTTACCTATTGGGACAGATTACACTATCATTGGAGGTGCAATATGAAAGAAATAGCTGTAGTAGCAAACCGTATGATTGATGAATTTTTTGATGATTCAATCTTTTTTCGCAACATGCTCAGTCCCGCGAGCATATTCAATAACGTCCTAACAAAGAAGCTCGACTATCCGGTAGACATCTTTCGTGAGAAAGATGGTGGTCTCCGTATTGAAGTTGTGATTGTTGGGCACGATAAAAACAATGTCAAAGTATCAACAACCAACAACTCAATTCGTATTAAGTTGGGTGAACCAAATAAACTTAACAGTGAATCAGTATATCGTGGTATTTGCCGTAAGAGTTTCAACTACGAGTGGAAACTGACTGATCGCTATGATCTCTCTGCTGTTAAGGCAACAGCTGATAATGGTGTATTATCTGTTATCATTCCATCCAAGAAAGAACGTGAAAAACATCCACGTCAAATAGAAATTAACTAATCTAACTTCCTGTCTGTGAATGAAATAGGCCGATCAGTATTGATCGGCTTTTTCTTTTCGAGCATTTCGAAGACGTAGCGATAATCTTCAATAGTGTGGAGAAGAGCTTCCTTTGTAGGAATCCCTTCTGAAAGGTAGGAATCGAGGTCGGCAAAGAAGTAAGTCAATTCGTTCGTTGTTCATCATCTTCCTCATTCTCTCCATGTTTAACAACTTCTAATGTTGTATTGTCATTGAATGAAAAACCATTTGCCTGCAGAAAATTTTTGAACTGGTCAAGTATGTTAGGTAAGCTACCCACTTGTTCAATGTGCATGTGGACATTTGTGTGATCAAAATGATTATATTCATCTTCTGGTCGATGTTGATATATGAAGTGCATACCAGTTTTCAAACCAGTAACAGAGACATTTTCCATCTGTCGCATCATCATCGTTCGAGCATTCTCCCACGAATCTCTATCGACGATGACATGTTCTCTTGGATCAAGACCACACTCCTCTTGCATTTTGGGATGAAGGTGGAGTGGACCTCGAAAGTTAGGTATGTTCAAAAATTCGTTCATTTTATGGCCTTCTTTGTAATTTCAACCCAGTTGTTCAATATATCTTCGCAGGTCCAACCTGGAATAAGATGTTTACATTTGAGCCAAATGAAATCCATAATTTGCTTTCCTTCATGGTCGATAACTTTGTGTGGACGACCTTGTTTGTTCAAAACAACGTCGATGAGTCCATACTGCTTCAAAAGTTCTTTGAAGAAAGCACGACCTTCATGATTAAGGAAATCACGTACCATCTGTATGAGGGTTGGTGATATGTTAAATTTGTTTGTACTTTCATTATGTTCACCAATGACACCTCTTGTCATAGATTCTGCCGATTGTTCCGACAACTGATGAGTCCATAATAGCTGATTTGAGGATTCTAATGGTATTGAACACATAGAGTAATTACATTCGTCAGATGTTTTGTTTGATCTTGCCTTTCTCGACTTCGTAGATGAACGTTTCCTACTTGACGCTGTTGGTACTGGACGTGGCAATATATCCACTATAGGAAACTGATTGTCGTACCGAGAGAAATTAAGAAAGGTTTCATTTAAAATCTCATTCATGTGTTACTCCTTAAATTATGGTTCCGGTGCTTGCAAATTGTGTCATAATTATCCACGCTTTCGCGCCAAATAGATGCTCTTGTCGTAACAACGAGGCAACTTCTTCGCGGTTGTATAGGAAGGTTGAAATCTCTTCGTATTCTTCTTGATGATTATTAGAAATATATCCAGTGACCATACAGTATACCATCTTGACACACTCATTAGTTAAACCACTACTTGAATAAATCCATGGTGATTCAGCAAATACCTCAACTACATCAAGACCAGTCTCTTCTTTCACTTCACGCTTGGCTGTGTCAGCAGGAGATTCATTACTCTTATCTTGAAGGCCGGCAGGGAAACCCCATTCCTTATCGCCGAGTGGAACACGTGATTCGTGTGTGATGACAAGACGAACATCTTTATTATCATCTGGATTGACCCAAACACATGGCATTACTACTGCACGTGTGTTGTTTGCACGACGGACCCACTCATATCGAATAGGAGTTTCATATGGATCGTTTCCCATAATGACCGTGGACTCTATTGTTTCGAGGAAACGTCCTTCATGTAATATTCTATTGCTGCTGATTTGCATATTTTTTCTCCATTCTAATATACCAGTCAATTAGTTTACTTTGTGCTTTTGTTTTTTCTTCTTCATTAGTGAAGTCCATCCTTCGGTCAAATATGAATGAAAGTGCAGTAGCAAATTCATCAAATGTTGGAAGGTAGTTGTCCCACATTAACAGATTGAACAACTTACGTGATTTGTCGTTCAATTTATAATGACAAGGTAAATCCAATTGCTCACACAACCCTATACAAAACGTGTAGGCAGTGTGAGCGGGTGTCCAGCTATTCATAAATAATCCTCCAGATCTTCTTCCTCATTATCTACTCTACATCTAACAATAGCACGCTTAGTTGCTTCAAGCTGTTCTATGCTCCACAACACATTTTTATTATCTAAAGATCGGTTATTGAGGATACACTTGTCAACAATTTCACAGATATCAGCTTGACTAAAGCGATTTTTAATAATGCGGTCAATTGTTGAGTTCTCGAGTTGATTGCAGTCATGGACATCTTTATCTCTATACTTCATTCTGTTGATGAACACTTCACGAACAGTGTCAATAGAACGAGGAATATCGACGAGGAATACTTGATCAATACGACCCGGACGTCCAAGAAGTGAATAGTGTACCTTATCAGATTCATTGAATGTGGCAATGTATACGACTGGTTTATCGTTCTTTATAGTGTCAACTTCTTCCAGTAATTCACCAAGCTTCATATTCTTATTGCCAAGATCGAATGTATCAATGTCTTCAAGTACAGCTACACAAGGAGCAATTGTCCGGATAAAACGAAAGATACGACCAACTCCATCAATATCCGCATCACGAAACACTGTTGCGTTGATGTAGACGAAAGGGATGTCACGTAGATCGTTTTCCAATTCCATTACAGCTGAAGTCTTACCAGTACCAGGTGGTCCACCAATACCATAACCACGCTTAATGCCAGCCTTAATAACTGCACGGATTTCATCCAGTAGTTGTTGATAGTTGATTTGTTTGATTTTAAAGGAGCTCTTTCCACGTGGACGAGTGATAATGCCCCGAGAATTGTAGTATAGAACGTTATTCTTTGTGTCGAAACATTGTGCAAACGCTTCGAAAACAGCAATCCGAAATTCTTGTTGCTCGCTAAAACTTACCAACTTGTAATCGTAATAAATGTTGGTGTTCATCACCATTGTATTGTTGTTGTAAAGCACTTCAATAACAAGTTTTTTACCAATCCAATCTATAACGATGTATAATGCTGTACCAGTTGGCACAACATTCGTAGCACTATTCTGATCATTACCATGAATGTCTGTTATACTTAACACTTTGAGGTTTTTAGTTTTAGGTCGTGATTGCAACCAACTCAATACGTCACTTCCAAGATCGATAGATTCACCATCAAAGAAATCACAATACTCTTCACATTTGTCTTTGGGTATACATAATAATTTGGCAATAGCATACATCTTCTTATCAGTAGTGTCTTGTTTCTGTGATTTTTGCCATTTTATCCACGATGTAACTATACGATGAGTAGTAAGAACAAACGGCAAAACCGAACGACCAATGTTGGTTATCTTATGAACAAATTTATTCGGTATAAAATGATCAAGTATATCGAAACTTTTATCAACAGCTTCCATAGCAAAGATAGTTCCGCCCAACTCATCAACAATAAATGTAAATAAATTAGTTTCTTTATGACCATTAGTTTCTTCATAATC
>Ga0114918_10006301_pt1 | contig 10048 bp, 6 predicted proteins | sample LantaG_FD_87015 | JGI IMG/M metagenome (GOLD analysis project Ga0114918, IMG submission 87015) | Deep subsurface microbial communities from Baltic Sea to uncover new lineages of life (NeLLi) - Landsort_02402 metaG | ecosystem: Environmental > Aquatic > Marine > Oceanic > Sediment | place: Baltic...
GACGATTTTTGTAAAGGGCCGGAGACTCGACGACGACGGCAACGTCCTGCTGCGTTTCAACAACGGAGCACGGGGCGTTCTGCACGCCAGCCAGGTTTCCATCGGCGAAGAGAACAATATTGCTATCTGGGTCTACGGCGAAGATAAGGGCCTGGAATGGCATCAGGAGCATCCAAACCAGTTGTACGTCAAGGTTCCGGACGGACCGGTACAAGTCTGGAGCCGTGGAAATGGGTACGTCGGCGCCAAGAGCGCCGCGGCGGGTCGTGCCACGCGCCTGCCTTCAGGCCATCCCGAGGCGTTCTTCGAGGCCTTCGCCAACAATTACCGCAACTTCGCCGATACCGTGCGGGCGAGGATAACCAGAACTAAACCCGATCCCCTGGCGCTGGACTTCCCGGATGTCAACGACGGCCTGCGAGGCATGCTCTTCATCGAGACCGTTCTGGCAAGCACCAAGAGCAAGCAAAAGTGGACCGCGTTCAAGAAATAGCGGTCAGAACGTAATATTTTAGGAGTAATCAGAATGCAAAATGTGCAAGAGAATTCACATTCGGGTGATGCGAAGATATCCCGGCGCGGCTTGATGGCTTCCGCAGCAGCAGCCGCGGCGGTAGCGATTTCAGCGGGGACATCGACCGCTCGGGCGGCAACGCCCTCGAAGAAGTTCAAGCTGAAGTATGCTCCTACGCTCGGAGCGTTCAGAGAACACGTCGGCAGAGACCCCATTGATCAGCTCAAATTCATGGCCGATCAGGGCTTTTCGGCGATGTTCGATAACGGCATCATGGGAAAGCCGAAAGACTTACAGGAAAAAATCGCAAAAGAAATGAGCCGGCTCGACATGACCTTAGGGCCGTTCGTTCTTTACGCCGACTTCGGCAAAAAGTCGTTCGTCACTCGCGATCAGGAAATTCGTGAAATGCTGATCAACAAAATGAAAGAAGGCGTCGAATGTGCCAAGCGTGTCAACGCCAAATGGACGCTGGTCGTGCCGGGTCACTTCGACGAGGGCCTCGAATGGGACTATCAGACGGCCAACGTTATCGAGAACCTCAAATACTGCGCCGAAGTGGTTGAGCCGTCGGGATTGGTGATCGTTCTGGAGCCGTTGAATGCCTGGACAAATCATCCGGGCCTGTTCCTGACCAAGATTCCCCAGGCCTACATGATCTGCCGGGCGGTGGGCAGCCCCTCGGTCAAGATTGTCGACGACATTTACCACCAGCAGATTACCGAAGGCAACCTGATTCCGAACATCGATATGGCATGGAGCGAAATCGCCTCCTTCCACCTCGGTGACAATCCCGGCCGCAATGAGCCGACCACCGGTGAGATTAATTACAAGAACATCTTCAAGCACATTTACGACAAGGGCTACAAGGGCGTGCTGTGCATGGAGCACGGCAAAAGCAAGGGAGGCAAGGAAGGCGAGCAGGCAGTCATCGACGCGTATCGGGCCTGCGACGATTTTTAGGCCCGTCACTATTGAAAGAATTATTTAGATTTGGTAGGGTGTGCACTGCACACCATCATCACCAATAAATGGTGTGCGAGACACACCCTATGACTGGAAGGAAATACTTATGAAGAATGAATCAATTGAAAGAACCGCCGGAGTTTCACGCAGGGATTTCATGAAGACCTCTGCGGCCGGGGCGGCGGCAATTCTGGCCGGCAAAAGTGTAATCTTTGCCGCAGGAGCTAAAAGGAAGCTGAAGATCGCTCTAATTGGCTGCGGCGGCAGGGGCAACGGCGCCCTGGGCAACTGCATGGAAGCCGCCACGCATATCAACGGGCTGGATTTGGAATTAGTCGCTACAGCCGACTGGTTTAAGCAAAAGGCCGAATCGACCGGCGGCAATTACCAGCTCCCCGCATCTAAATGCTTCGGTGGCGGCAACGCTTATAAGCAACTTCTCGAAACGGACGCGGAAGTCGTGCTGATTGCCACGTCGCCGAACTTCCGCCCCGTACATTTCGAGGCCGCCGTCAAAGCTGGCAAGCACGTCTTCATGGAGAAACCCGTAGCCGTCGACCCGCCGGGCATTCGAAAGATTATCGCGGCCGGTGAGGTTGCCAAGAAGAACGGTCTCGGAGTCGTCGCCGGCACGCAGCGCCGCCACCAGGCGAACTATCAACGAATCCAATACGCCGTCGAACGCGGCGCTATCGGCAAAATCGTCGGCGGCTGTGTCTGGTGGTGCGGCGGGGCACTCTGGTACAAGACCAAAGACCCGAACGAAAGCGACGCCGACTACATGGTCCGCAACTGGGTCAGCTTTACCGAGATGTCGGGCGACCATATCGTCGAGCAGCACGTTCACAATCTCGACGTCGCCAACTGGTACATCGGGCATCCGCCGGACAACGCTCTCGGCTTCGGCGGCCGAGCACGCCGAAAGACCGGCAACCAGTTCGACTTCCACAGCGTCGATTACGATTACGGCGACGGCGTCCACATCCACAGCATGTGCCGCCAGGTCAACGGAACCGACGGCGGTGTTCGAGAGTTCTTCGCAGGCACCGGAGGCGAAACATGGGGCGAAGGCGGTCTTAAAGGAAAAGACATCAAGCCGCCGGACTTCCCCGACCGCAACGCCTACGTGCAGGAGCACGTCGATCTGCTAAACAGTATTCTCAAAAACGAGCCGCTCAACGAGGCCCGCAACGTCGCCGAATCGACGCTCACCGCGATAATGGGCCGAATCGCCACCTATACCGGCAAGCTTGTCAGGTGGAAGGACCTTACCGAGAACACCGGTTCGCCCTGGTACAACCTGACGCTAACTCCGGCCGCCCTGGATTTCGAGTCACCCGGAGTAGTGGCTCCGCCGGACGATATCGTAGCAATTCCAGGATCAGATGAAAGACGCGGACGTTAAGCAAATGTCATTGCCGGTCTTACCCGGCAGGGCGGAAAAATAAATAAGTAGGGTGGGCCTCGGCCCACCATTTCGTGTCGAGGGCAGAGCCTGCCCCGAGCTTGTCGAGGGGATGCCCGCGACACAATGGTAGGGCAATACCGTAATCCCTACCCTGCGTTTTTCAGCTATTCAAAAAGTCGCGCTATCAAAGGCGCGACTTTTTTTATTACCCCCCGGCCAAAAACAGCTTTATACCAATGGGTTAAATAGGGACGTTCAAGATTCAGTGTATTGAAGTTCTTTTTCTTCTGGCTCTGTTTCTATACGTCGTTGACATCCCTTTTCTCCTTAAACTTCATAAATTGGTAAACGGCACTAATTATTTCTACTCGGCTCCAAACAACCTCTCTTCAAGTTCGTCCCGACTGGGGACATGGTTATCAGCCAATATGCGCATCATAACGCGCCGGACAAGATCGTAGGTATCCTAAACGCTGAGTCCTCATGCTGTGACGTGCCGTGCGCAACAGCAGAACGTGCATCGTAGAGCTTAGCAACTCTCTTCTGGAGGGCCAAACGATCTTCTCCAGGTTGCTCCAGATATGCAGCTATGTTCGAAGAGATCCTGAAACGCAGCTCGCTGCGAGCTGGGGAGAATATGCCCTCTAAGGTGCTCCAGAGGAATAGGAGGGACAGCGCTGGATTGCGCGTGAACAGGCATTGATCAAAACCTCGGAACAGAAGGTTGAAAGCTTTGCTCTCCGACATAAGACGTCCCCCAGCTGGCCAGTGATCGCGCACCCAAGACAAATCGTCTTCCAGGAGGATGGATGGGTTAACTACCATCTGCAAGCGGTAGGGCTCAATCTCAATAGGCCAGAACTCAATCTCGTTCTCTGTATCACGAGCGTGAGAGAACGCCTCGCTGGCTACCACAGGAACTATGACTGAGTGAGACGCCTTCAATCGCAGAAGAGCCGCTAACCACCAAATAGTGTTGAGTTTGTCAAACCAGCCTGGCAGAGAGAAGTCACGCGGGATGTGGAGCTGCGCCACGATGTCAAAACCAAATCCACCCTTTGCAGGCCTCCACGGTGCAGGGTGGTGCTTGCCGGGTGGAGCGGGAGTGAAAGCCATCATAAATGGAGCCATGAGGTGGGCGTAAGTTCTGGACAGGATGATACCGTGGCCTAGGTCGAACTGATCCACCGGGAGTTCAGCGCCAGCGATACCTCCGTAAAGGTCGCACTCTTCGAACGCCATGTCGTACTCTCTCCTATACGTCTAACGATTGGATTATTGGGCAAAGTCACCGTTGTGTGCTCACTGTCCCCAGCCGTTAATACCTGGCTTTCCTTCTTACACTCCTTATTTCTTTCGCGCGGGTAATTCCGTTGACACAATAATTAATTCCAGCCAATGTCTGCGTCCCAAAGCTCAGCAGTAATTCACGTCATCCTCTGTCCTCTATCAAAACCTATCATTATCAAGCACAACTCATCGAAAAATGTACCGTACACCTTTAATTTCCCTGATGGATTTAAAGATTGAGAATCTTACCTTACGTTCCAAGTTCCATCTTCTGTATAATTATAACTGCGAGGGTGACCACAGGCATTCCATACAGCATCAAAGATCGGCTTCATTACAGTTGGTACTTCTTCATCAAAACTTCCAACTTGCACCTCAGGCAAATTAGCCACGTCTCGGTCTATTGGTTGATAATCTAGACCAATAGAAGAATCTGTCCACATATAAGCACCTTTACAGCCAAGTAGCGTCATTGAGATAACGGCGGGAGCTTCAATACCTAACGATTTGTAGCCGTCTAAATAGTGCCTCACGGCTGCAACAGTATATCTCTCATATGCTTTACTCGCAATGAAAGCTGTGTCTCCATTTTGCGGAGTTCTACCACCTTTGGCCCTGAGAATCTTGGCATATACCGCTTCGACAGTTCCGTCAAAGAAGATTTGGCAATAACCATCGTTGAGCGTTCTATTCCCATAAGTTCTATCGTAAGTTATAAAACCATCCAAGTTATAACGACTATCACAACCACTAGCCCCTATTGGCATAAAATCTGAAGTTAGATTTCTATTAGAGTTCAATTGCAACCTTTGATGGTTGAGAAAGGGATAAAGTGGTAGAATATGTAAGACTAAGCGATGTTCAGTCGATAAAGGGAATGGTGTTTCATCCGCCATAATTTTAGCTAACCGATTCTGCAAAAAACTGCGGACACGTTCTGCTTGCGAATCTGTAGCTAAAAATGCATTTCTTATCTCGTTAATATCCAATTGATATTTACCTGCGGAGTTTCGGCAATAAAATCGGGAGCTATTCTTAAAGGTGATCATATGCGGTGAAGCAAAACTATTAGGGATACGAACAAGTATGACAAAGCCGTTGCCGTCAGTACCATAACCCGCAATTCCCTTGACATGAACAGGTATGCGTGGCTCAATTCCGGTACGAATAATATTTTCAATTTGCAATTTAGTTTCGTCGGCTGTCATACCTTGCAGAGGAACAACTGTATCCGGTTCGCCAGTTCTTTTACTTTTTGCATCAATCGCTTCTTTGATTCCATAAATCACATCACCTCCGCTAGCATTTGCAAATGAAGATATGTCCGCCAAAAACTCTTTCTTGTCGCCATCGGTATGTCCGGGAAGCTTTTCCTTGTATTCAAGGGTTTTTACTTCAGCGATTTTGTTTTCTATCAGAAAATCAATATCTGCCTTACAAATATCAGTGAAGTTCTTCTGAATCATAACTATTTCTCCGCAGAACGAATCAAAAATATCCGGTAGTTTTTCTTCACAATACCCATCTGTCGCCCTAAAACTCACTTCTTTACGTCTGCCTTTTATTGCTCGCTCAAGGTTGCCGTTTCATAATATCCTTTGTTCCTGCCCAGAACAAATAAATTCTGTCTTTCTATTTCTTACAGCGTATCTCACGGGCTTTAGCCCATGAGATAAATCACATAAAACCTACTACATATATGAATAGCGTATTTCACGGGCAAAATGTTACCTTCTAATTTTGGAAAAAAGTAAAAAAAGTTGTGAAAATCTTAGCGAATTAGAGAATTAGAGCCTTTTGGTGGGGCAAGCCGCCACCCTACCTGTCTATACGCAATACGCACTACGCAGTCCTTGGGACTCCTTACGGAGCACGCACTACGAACAAAGGTCGCCGTCTCACGGAGACCTCGCCATTGACTATTTACGATTTACTATTGATTATTTGATCTCTTCTCTTTGACCTTACCGACCTATGTGGCTGAATAATGAACGCCGTGTAATGGAGATTTATTTGGAATATGGCCGACTTTTTGTATGACAGTTCGTATAATACGTAACTAAATGATTAATGATTATTGATTATTTCTCTGTTGCTCAAACAACAGTGTTAATCGGTGTAAATCTGTGTCGTAAAAAGGCAGAATAATGAAAAAAACAGGTGAAAAAGAATAGAAAACGACGAAAATTTGAGCTTAATTTGAAAAAACAAACCCAATTTGCCGGCGGTTAAAATGAACGCATATATCTATATGAAAAGGGGTTATGATGATTTTTGCGGTTTTGTGCGGCGAAAAAACAAAGCCAATTCAAAGCCAAACAAAGCCAATCTTATTTAGCCCCCAGATTTATCTGGGGGTTGAAAACCCGATTTGAAAAAACAAAGCCAATTTTACAGGGGCTGAAATTAATGCAACCTCAGTTATTACAAAGGATTATAAAATATTATGCAGGGTTCGGCAGCCGAAAAAACAAAGCCAATCAAAGCCAATTTCAATGCCCAAACTACTCCAAAAGGGGTGGAACAAAGTCCGGGCGACGATTTATGACAGAGAGGAAGGACAACGGACGATTCGTCCCTCATCGCTCATCTCTCCTGTCTTTTGCACTTTGCAGGTACAGCCGCCTTCTGGTATACTATGTAACAGAAATAATCGGGGAAAGCCTTTTATTGCCCTATTGCCTGAAAAAATGGGGGCTGGAGGAACTAAAAATGATGGAAGCCGGATTTACACGAGTTTTTCGGACAATCTCTTTGATGCTCATCGTGGTCCTTTTCTGCCCATTCGCCTGTGGTAAGGTCATTTACGTGGACGATGATGCCGGGGCGGATTTCGACAACATACAAGCCGGGATAGATGCGGCAGAATATGGCGACACAGTCAGCGTAGCACCCGGTACATACTATGAGAATATCACCCTGAAAAATGGGATTAATCTATCCGGAGCCGGAGCTGAAGCGACGATTATAGACGCCAACGGATATGGAGATGTAGTGGATGCCCGGGCCAATGACGTAACTATTAGCGGTTTTACATTAAGAAACAGCGGGGAGAATGATTCAGGACATATGAACTGTGGTGTATATATATGGGGAAGCTATACACCCATCATTAGAAACAACATTATTGTCCATAGCAATTATGGTATAGGCCTCTGGTACGGTGCTAATCCCGAGGTAAGAAATAATATTATCAAGAACAATTCTAATGGTTTTTATATTTACGGCTCAGAGGAAAGCCCAAGCAATCCGGGTATTATCAACAATACGATAGTGAATAACGAGAAAGATGGAATAACACTGAGGGTGATGGTTTCACCTGTTATCGTCAATAACATCATTACCGGGCACACAAACGGTATCAATCATAATTTCGTGACCGGTTCACCAATATTGAATTACAACAATTTGTGGCATAACGATGCGAATTACATGCGTGATAACGGAGTTGACGACACATTAGCGGGCACGGGTTCCATATCTGTCGATCCGTGTTTCGCCGAGCCCGGTTATTGGGCCGATGTTAATGATCCTAACGTCGTCGTCGAGCCAAACGATCCGAATGCTGCATGGGTAGATGGCGATTATCATCTGAAATCGCAGACAGGGCGCTGGGACCCGGCCAGCGAAAGCTGGGTCATCGATGATTTAACGAGCGACTGCATCGATGCCGGTGATCCGAATAGTCCCGTCGGTTTGGAGCCGCTTCCCAACGGCGACAGAATCAATATGGGTGCCTATGGCGGCACGCCGCAAGCGAGTCTTTCATTATCAACCGCCGTCGCCAATGGTATAATCATAGACCAGCAACTTAATGCCGCGGGGCAGGGATACACTGTCGTACGCCTCTACGGCTCGTACTACGAAATGGGCTATGCACATGGGGACCTCCTGGCGGATTACATCGTTAAAACGGCGGAGGAGACGAAGGAGCTCCTGGGCGGCTGGTATAGTGTATTAAGAATCGTGATGGCCGGTTCTGCATGGAGGCCGGCCGAGATCGAGCAGGAACTGGATGGCATGGTCGAGGCTCTGGCTGAAAAATACCCCGCTGCGGGTATCAACAAACTCGATCTTAAAATGTTCAACGCAATCGGCGACCTGAGTTACGCATGCCGAAGCCATACATGCTGGGGCCGGTATGTCGCGGCACCAATTAAGACCTTGTCTACTCGTCGACTGGATTTTCCGACGCCCATCGGCAGTCTGAACCACCATGTGTTGTTTGTTTATGTCCCCGATGACGGTTCGGCCCGTTGGGTCAACCTGGGATTCCCGGGCATGGTGACGGCAGCCCAGGGCGTCAATGAGTTCGGCACATTGGTATCGCTCCATGATTACCAGTCTTCGGGAGCGGACATATCATTCGGGCGCATGCCGCGGATGATTGCGTGCCGATATGCGCTTACTTATCTTCCCGGCTCAGATTTGTCAATGCAGCTAAGCGATGTTTTTGCGGAACTGCAGAATTACGAGATCATGACGGGCACATTCCTGAACTACTATGCGCCGGAAGGCTTCGGCGGAGTTATGACATGCAATCCGAATCGGACCGGGCCTGATTTCTACGATCTGCGCACGCCGCAAAACGTCTGGCATCATGGCGAAGCGATGATTACGACCAACCAATGGACTGACGGGACTTACACGCCGTCCGACGAAGATTTCGGAGCCGACGTTTATTACAACGATGAGACTCCCAAGACACAGGAAAGTCACTGGAGTCTCGTCGACCCTGTCGGCGGGCAGGAAGGCTTCCAGCGATTGAGTGTCGCCTATCGCGGCAAAGGGGATATGACCATCTGGGCGGACGGCCGAATCGACGGCATAGGCAGGACGCCGAGGCTTGAGTACGAATGGTCCGAGCTATTCGGGCCGTATGAGCAGGATTATCAGTACGAACAGAATGAGGCGGCGGGATTGGCAGAGCTTGCCGAATCGCTCGCACTCAGCGCAAGATAGAACGAACGAGAATATTCCCAGCTTTGGAGGGAACATATTGAAAAACAATTAACCGATTTTAGATTGCCGATTGCCGAAATCGAAAACCGAAAATCGGCAATCGCAAATGAGTTATTGCTTTACAATTGCCGTGAATCTTACGAGAGCTTTCTTTGTCGGCAGGTGCGGCTCGATCGTTCCGACAAGACCGACCTTCTGGCCGACGAAACCGTCCAAATCCATTGGCGAAGCTACACCGGTTGGTAAAGCGTAACAGACCATTTTGCCGGCTTCGTCAACAATCCGGTAGTGTCCCGGGCCGTAGGTCTGATAAGTTTGGAATTCTCCGACAACTGCGAACTTACCCATAGTTCCAACTTCGGCCATTCTTGTCGCTTTGGCCTTATTGATTCCGGCCTTGACCTTCTCAAGCTGCTCATTTTGAAGCTTGACTTCTTTTACGACCGCCAAAGCCAGCTCGTAGCCCTCGATCTGCCTGACGACGAACTGTGAGAAACGTGCCGCGTTGCCGGCCTCTTTGTCGTTGGCGATTTCAAGCAGCGCCTTTTTCAGGTCCGTGTAATTCTGCTGGTCTGCCGGTTTGGCATGCTCGGCCTTGACCTGCTCTTTCAGCTCGCGATATCTTTCGAGCGGTGACTTGGGAGCTATGGGCTCCGGAACAACTGCGACCGTCGCGTTGGCGTCAGCAGGTTCGGTCGATCCGACTTTCGGCTCGACAGGCGGCGAGGTCAGAGTCGGGATAACCGGCGGAGCTTCGACAGGCTCAGGTATCGCCTTGGTGAACTTAGTGCTTACCCAGAGATAGGCAAAAGGCGGAGAGGCGATCTTATAATAATCGTCCATCTGCTCGCCTGACAGTTTGACCTTCTCGCCCTTGCTGAGCTTTCCCTGCAGGGTCGTGGAATAGA
>Ga0114918_10006302_pt1 | contig 10046 bp, 13 predicted proteins | sample LantaG_FD_87015 | JGI IMG/M metagenome (GOLD analysis project Ga0114918, IMG submission 87015) | Deep subsurface microbial communities from Baltic Sea to uncover new lineages of life (NeLLi) - Landsort_02402 metaG | ecosystem: Environmental > Aquatic > Marine > Oceanic > Sediment | place...
CATCATGCCGCTTATCATGATAATGATGGTGTTCATGATGATTATGCCAATGATGAAGGGCATGACTGCGGGGTTTGCATCGGAGAAGTAGTAGGGTAGTCAGACAAATAAACTTATAAAGGAGAAGAATTATGTTTAGAGCACAACAGGTTCGACCAGGACAACTGACTCCCTTCCCGGGCACAGTAGCTCCAGCCCAGTCTGAGATTGGCGACCTGCTCACCAGCATCATGCCGCTTATCATGATAATGATGGTGTTCATGATGATTATGCCAATGATGAAGGGCATGACTGCGGGGTTTGCATCGGAGAAGTAGTAGGGTAGTCAGACAAATAAATTTTAGATAAGGAAGGTATTCTATGGATATCAAGAGTAAACAAAAAGTAGTAGATAAGACCATTGGTCCTGCCGAGGTTGTTAAAGCAATGATGGCCGGTAGTATTACCACCGCTCAAGCTCAAGCAATGTTTAATGGGGTTATTCCCATTGGTGACTACAAGGGAATAGCGTCAATACTTGACATTGACCTATTGGTTAAGCAGCCATTAGTTGACCCGGAAGCACGTCATATTTTGGGCCTTCTTGATGGTCGGGAAGAGGATTATGACCTCCAGACCCTGACCATTCAAGCACTTGAGGCTGCTGCTATTTCTCATATGGCTCAAATAACAGTCCCAACAGGGGATGTGTGGTTCCTTAATAATGTAAGAACCATTACTCCTGTGGGTGTCAGTGCAAATTGGTATTGTTCATTGTGGGCTGATAGGGTTGGTGTTCTTGGTTATGGTCAAGCGTTTCATGCTGCTGCCATTCCTGCTGGCACTGACCAGTTGGATGAGTTCTCGCCGCCTGGTCCATTGTGGTTACCAACGAATAAACAATATCCGTTTAGGGCGCCGGCTGGAACAGTATTTACTGTTGTTTCAACCAATACCCTTGCCGCAGTAGGTGCTGTGACCTGTACATTCCAGTTGTATGGCTGGATTGGTAAGAGCCTAGTGGATTAATGGTAATCGTAACCTCCTAGTTACGATGGATTCCCGGATACCACAATAAGTGGTTGAAGGATGCTGGAGGATACGTTCTCCAGGGGGAAATAAGAATTATGGAGGAAAGAAATGACACATCCAACACATGTAGAGTTTGATACAATACTAGAACACATGCTTGGGCAGCGTTTACCGGGCAGACCGAAGCAAGACCCCTTTGTTGAGAGTGCTGTCCAGAACTATAAGATAGGCTCACGATTACAGGGGCAAGATGCTTTGACATGGCATTATTGTAGGTGTGGAGCTAACGGTATTACTGCTGTCTTCCGGGATAGAGGAGCAGCTAGTCTTGTTGTACCCTCGGGTGCCTTTATAACAATAGGTGCACAGGTAGCAGGTTCTTATACCTTGGTTATAAATGACACCGGTGTAGCCGCAGACCGTCCCGCTGGTTACTACGCAAATGGCAAGATAGAAATTTGGAATGCAGTAGCGGCCGAACACATGCATCGCATAATTAAGGATAGCACTGTTGGCGATGGTACTAGTATAACCCTTACCCTTTACTACCCGTTAGCCTATGCTGTTCCCGCTGGAACCGGAGGAGAGATTTGTCGGAGTATTTATGCTGATGTTGAGCAAACAAACCTAAGTGCAGATCCTACCTTTGAGTCTATTGCTTGTGTACCGATGATGGGGCCTGTTACTGCCCTGTCCTACTTCTGGGGTGTGACTTGGGGTATGTGTTCTATAGCAATTTCAGCCGATGTAGGTCTTGTGGCTAGTCAGCGGTTAGTTACTTTTAATCATAATGATGGGACAATACACCCGTATGCAGATGGAGAGCAAGTCGCTGGGTATTTAGTTCCTAGTACCACTGGCCCAGCAGCCCAGACCATCATAATGCTCCAACTAGACCCGTAAACCTTGCATGGCGGCTCAATACTAATGGAGATAATAGTCTGCTAATGCGGGGTAGTAGAATAGGGCTTTGGTTTAATGATAAACCGAGAAATGGATTAGTATCTCGTATAGGTGGACTATTGTCCTAAAGTAGCTATCGGAGTGGTAGTTAACGATAAGGGCTGAGCCGCAGGTGTGGTTCAGCCCTTTGTGGTAAAGGAGATAATTAAGACTTTTATTAAAGGTAAAGGTTAAAGTATTAAAAAAGGTGATAAAAAGCGATGGCACTATATGCAGATATTATTACAATAGAAGCACCAGCTACAGCAAATGCTGGTGATGAAGTATCAATAAAGGTTAATGTTAAGAACCTTTATACTTCGGTTATAAGTATCGCAGTAACGGGTGTTGTACTTGTTGGGGGTGTTGCTTGGAGAACTGTTACATTCCCCACTGCCTCCGGCAACCTGAACCCAGGCTATGTATACCAGTTTAGCGGTCACTTTACTATGCCTAATGAAAACGTTGTTGTTTCCATTATGAGCTTTTTTTACGCCACGGATGGAGAATGGCACTCAGATGATGTGATGGTTGCTCATATTAGCCTAACAGGAGCTTTATTGGCCGAAATTAAAGATATATGGTATTGGGACCCTATTTTAGGTGGCTATAATATGTTGCTTACTGAGCCACCTACAATATCAATTGGTAGTGAAGCTGGAGCACAATTCAATGTTTATAATGTTTCTAGTGGATATTTAGATTTAGGTCTTTTTATTACCGCCTTTGACCCCTTTGGTAATCCTTTAGGAGCGAATATAGCAGGACCGACTCGACTTCCCCCTGGTGGTTCACTTGGTAGTCATTATAGAGAAGTAACCAAGTTCCCTGGTACATATAAATTTACTGTTGATATTATCACTAGTTCGATTCCCCCTTATGGGATAATTGGAACATTAAAGAATGTTCCTGTTGCCTATGTAGTTGGTGTAATCCCTCCATTGGCAGGACATGTCTATGAACCATTCGTCTTGGATGCTACTACTGGAGAGACATCCTATAGCCTAAGCCTTCCTGTTGAAATTATTGGTAGGCATAAAGTTATTGTTGGAATCCACTGGATGAATGATGGTAGTCAAACAGCAACCTTTACTCCTACATTTAAGCTTGTTGACCCCAGCGGTATATCAAGAGAGGTGCAAACATTTAACACTGTGCTTTCTCCTACTGAACACACTGGTGGACAAACCGGGAAGTCAGTTGAATTGAACAAAGTGGGAATGTGGAAGATACACGCCACATTGAAGGTTGGAGGAACCCTACTTGATGAGGAAACCTGGGATGCAGTTAGTGTTACTACTCTACTGGTAGAGGAAGTTCAGATTGAAAATGTAGCATTATATGTAGTCAGATAGGAATGGAGGTTTTATTATGATAATCGTTTTACCTGGTGAGTACATTGCCGCCGATGTTGTATGGCGTAACACGGGAGAAATGGCAATAGCTCCACATTTTCGTCTTGATTTGAGGGAGTCAGGTCTTGCCTTTTGGCATAATGGTGTCCCTCTCAGGGCTGATTCCGTTTTACCTGGTGCAACAGGTACAGTTACCATTATGCAGCGGGTCCCACTTGATTGGGCTCCTAGCACATCAATAGATGTTAAGATTGATGTTGAGGAGGTAGGTAAAGTTTGGGAGCAAATGGACGCATTTATCACCGCTAGTGCTAAACCTTCTATTGAAATTGTTAGTGTAACACCATATGTAGTGGAGTAAAAAATGTCTATTAAAGTGAGTCCAGGCGAGACAGTCGGTGCAAAGGTATTGTGGCGTAATAATGGTACCGTAGTAATAAGTCCATCATTTAGCTATGGGGTTAGGCAGGCAACTACTGACTGGTATGAAGGCATTGCTGTTAAGTCTGTATCTGTTAGTCCTGGCCAAGAAGGTGAGATTGACGTGACTTGCCCTCTACCGGCAGATTGGGAAATTGGTCTTGTGGCTGCACGGGTTACCGCTGAAGGCATCCCTGAGGTGTTATGGGAAGGCAGTAACATATACCAGATAGGTGAAGAAGTCCCACCAATCCCAGAACCACCTGACATCTTATCTGAAATGATGCCTTTAATAATAATGGTCATGTTAGTATCTATGATGCAACCAATGATGGGTGGAGGTGGAGGTGAAGCCACAGGTGGTGAAGGAGTAAAGTAGTGAATAGTTCTACCATTGTTAGCCCAGCATCCTTCAAACTTATTAAGGATTATGTTTATCCCTATGCCTATGGGTATAGTGGATATGTTGAACAATGCACATTTACCTTTTCATTAGGTCCAGAACAAATACCCGGTACTGATTGGACAACACAAAAGGCGATTGCTGCATTTGAGGATGAGGTGAGAAAAGAAGGTCATGAGATGATTTCTCTACAAGTATGGGAAGATACATCTCCAATATGGACTACAGATTACAAAGTGGTAGCTACGGCAACATCAAGTCCTGGATTACCTTGGTTATCTATAATAGGTTTAGCCTTGATTATAATATTCGTTTTATGGGCATTAACCTTCGTAATCAAAGCAATCACTACTCTCTGGTATGGTCCAGGTGATAACGGTGGTAATGGTATATCTAGCATTGGCAGCCTTTTAACCAGCATTTTCCCACTAATCATGATAATGATGGTGTTCATGATGATAAAGCCAATGATGAAAGGGATGGCTGGGGCGTCTAATGCGGAGAAGAAACCAAAGGAGATTAAGTAATATCAGCATTAAAGAAAGGATTTGATTAAAAATGGGGGTGCTGTTGTGGATAGACCATCGGTAAAGTTGGTTCGGCAACAGGAGCGGGTCTTTTCCCTGGTTCTTCAGCAGGGCTTTCTTCCCATTGTCTTGCCGTCCGATATTCCCTGGCTCGGGGTTAATTGGTGTTCAGCATCCCGTAATAATAAGAAGGTAGTAATAAGGAGGCAATAATGAAACTGCTCTATGCTGGAATATCAATAATGTCACTTGGGGCTATGGGAACATTACTTGCAGTAATCTTGGAAATAAATACGGGTGAGCCGGTCTATATGCTCATAATGAAGGTGACTGCTGGCATGTTCGGCATAGGAGGGCCACTCATTGGCATAGCGGTCGCCAAGAGAAGGAAGAATAAGAAATGAGATACGCAATAATGGGCGCCACACTCCAGCAGGTAAAGAGTGCTGGCGGCACTGATATTAAGGAAAGCCGAAGGATCGGGATTATCTTTGCTACGCTCAATGGTGAGCAAGTAGCCCGACTACGCTCCCTCGGCTTCCACATTGAAAAAGTTGGTGGGGTCCAGGCGATGGTAATGCCGCCAATAGTGGCGCCACCAGTTCCGGTGGCAGCTGCACCAACATATACCCCAGAGGAGTTGGTATGGGCTATTGGCATGGAAGAGCTCAGGGCAATTACAGACCCCCCTCTTTACGGGGAAGGTTTCAACCTGGCCATAATCGACACGGGTATCAGGGAGACGCATGAAAAGATTAACGGCCGTGTCGTCTATAGTAAGAATTACACCTCAGACCCAATGAGAGACGGCCTAAACCACGGGACCGGCGTTTGTTCGATCATCCTTGCCGTAGCTCCATTGTGTAACGTTCTTAACCTGAAGGTGCTCGATGAAAAGGGCGAAGGCACTGAGGAAGACGTGGTCCTGGCCATAGATGACTGCATAGACTTTTATGACACGCAGCCACAAATAGCCCCCCAAATAATAAACCTCAGCCTTGGAGCACCGGATGACGGCAATCCCAATAATGTGTTGCGAGTTGCTTGTAGAGCGGCTATTGAAAAGGGTATTTGGGTCTTTGCCTCCGCTGGAAACGGCGGAGCACCTATGACGATAACAAATCCCGCCTGTGAGCAGTATGTTGCCGCAATTGGTTCAGCGAAGTATATTCCCGAGGAGTCTTCCTTTGTCGTCAGCAGCTTCAGCTCGAGAGGCCCAACCCTGGAAGGGCTTACTAAACCAGATGTAGTATTGTTTGGTGAGGATATTGCTGTAGCAAGCAGCTCCAGCGATACCGACACTGTTGCCAAGAGCGGGACGAGTTTTGCTACACCTCTTGGCTCGGGCGCTGTTGCCTTGACGCTTGAGGGTCTTGGCAGGGCGGCCCGTCTGATTCCTGAGTATGAGGAAATGTACCAGATGTTTTTGCGGTATCCCCCTATGGTCTCGCCGGAAGAGCTATTAGACTTATGGGCGCCCAGGATAACGGTAAAGCCACCAGGTGCCGTGAGCGGCAAAGACAATGACTATGGCTGGGGATTGCCTTTAGGTGAGCTTGTGGCTCAGGCGTTAGGTGCTATGCCTGCGGTAGGAATCTCTGAAGCTCTGAGTTCTCTCATGCCTCTTGTAGTAATTGGTATGTTAGGAATGGTGATGGGTAGCATGGCAAAGGGGTTAGGAGGTTAGCATGGAAAAGGGTTTAACGGCAGCTATGGGGGCAATGTTTGGACTGATTATGATTGTTGCTGTGGTTGGTATGATTCAGGGTATGCAGCCAACACCACCAACGCCACAATATACCTGTCCAATATGTGGAGAGCAGTTTTTTACCTACGATGAGTTATATCAACATTTCACCACGGAGCATGAAGCAGAACCGATAGAAATAATCTGGGAATAAAAAAGGGGGTAAGACATGGAAGCACTAAAAATTAAAGCAGAGGTAGTAGTGAATAAGTTAGAACTGGACCCTACCTTTGAGGCAGGCTCCAGCCATACCGCCCGGGCTACACTAACTAATCCAACCGCAAAGGATTTCACCTATACGGCAGAGCTGTACTTGGACGTCACCAAGGCAGCCACCTCAGGTGCAGGTAGCGTCTCAATACCAGCGGGGCAGTCCAGGGAGGTTGACTTCACTATTGTCATGCCTTTAGCAGAGGGTGACTACCAGCCCTACTTGGATGTCTGGGTTGGTACTGAGCTTGTTGCCCATTATGCGGCGACCGAACTTGTTACTATTGAGGTAGTACCACGCATAATAATTGGTCCTATAATTTGGGCATGATAGGAGGAAATTATGCCAGAATTTTTACCAGGTGAGTCAAAGACTGCCATAGCTCCTATGTCCAACCCTACAGTAAAGGCTTTTGACTATACGGGCTTTATCTATATGGGGACTGACCTGGCGGTAATGTCCCAGGTAGACTTTCACCTTGAGGCCGGGGAGGAGAAGAATATAAGCCTGCCGGTAACTATGCCTCTAGGAGTAGGGACATACCCAGTTTATATAGGAGTTTTCTCAGGAGGAAAGAATATAGGACTATATCGAGCAACCGAGGATGTTACTATTACTACTAAGGCTGTAATATCAGGTGCTACCTGGGAGCTAATAGACTACCCCTTCGTTGGCGACTGGCCAGAGGAAACAGGACCACTACATGCTACCTTCTGCAAGGGCACGCTGCAGGTTGAGAGTGCCAGTGAGTTTGTCGGCAGCGTTCAGATTACCTGCCCTAACACAATCGCGCCAGTGCCTCTTTTAACTGCCTATGGATACCAGCAGCTCCTGGCTGAGATTGACGACAAAATAGCAACTAGCACCGGTGCTATCAAGGAGCTCTGGCAAAACCGCAAGGCAATAACAACTACCTTTCCTAAAGTTGATGAGTTTACCATAGACTACCGCTGGTGGGCGGATTTTGACGCTCAATTCCGCACCTGGATAAACGCCAGCCCTGTTGCCGTCTTTACTCTGGATAATGTTCTTATTCCAGCAGGAACATCTATTGTAGAAATTGGTTTCTTTGTCAAGTACGGCGCTGCTGTTGGCTTGTTCCCGGCAACCGTTAGCCTATACTCGGATGAAACACTTATTGGTTCAGTAACATCTGATTTGGTGCCGCCAACCAATGTTCCCCAGCTTTTAGGTGTTACTATACCATCAGCTGTCTCCGGAGGCGAGGTGCCCCTAACGATGGTACTAAGGCTGCCCAAAAATAGGACATCCTACTATTGGAAGCTGTGGCTGGATACTGGGGTGTATGAAACTTGTGAACTAGCCAAGGCTGATTACGGCGCCGCCTCAATAGCCATCCCTCTTATGGACCCCGACCGCTGTGGTCGGACGGTGCTGATACCATTAAATGCCCCCGATAATATATATACTATTTATGGTATTTGGAACGACTATGAATGGGTGGTACCCAAGGCGGAGCTTTACAATCGCCGAACAGGGCTAAGAACCCCGCTACCACCTGGGGTCTATTCGGTACGGCTTACCGGTGAGTCCTGGCGTATTGGTGCCAAGCCAACCGGTTGCGGATACTACATCTATGGACTTACCGCTGAGGCTGAGTATGACTTCGGGATAGTCGGCTATCTGGAGGTGACGTAGCAGGCGGTGACAAAATGGCTAAAACTTACTTAGAGATAGATGAGGTAAAGGAATTAGAGGACGCAGCCGAATACCTCCGGGATAAGCTGCTTATTCGCCTAACATTTCGTCTGGGCTGCCGAATAAGCGAGACCCTGGGTATAGCTGTTGGCGACATTGACTTTGACCAGGGTGCGGTGACCATCGAGCACTTGAAGGTGCGCCTCAACCTCTCCTGCCCTGACTGCGGAACTAGGTTGAGCAAGACGGCCAGTTTCTGCCCCGGTTGTGGCCACGAGGTAGAAAAGGCAATCGCTGAGGAAAAGGAGCACCGCCGGATGAGGACGCTGCCCCTGGACAACGACTCCCTGGAGATGATAAAGGACTACATTGACCGAGGCGGACCGGTATCCAGTAACGGCAAGCAGCTTCTCTTCGGCTTAACCCGAGGGCGAGCCTGGCAGATAGTAAAGGAGTGTGCCCAAAAAGCGGGGCTGGGCGAGCTGGTCAATCCTGAGACTGGCAAGAGACATAACGTATCTCCGCATAAGCTGAGGGACGCTTTTGCCATCCACGCAGTAAAGTTGGATGACTCAGGAGATGGACTGAGGCTCCTACAGGAGCATCTCGGGCACACCAGCTTCAACACAACTGCCAAGTATAGGAAAATATCCGGTGAGGAGCACAAGGATTGGTACGGGAAGCTATGGGAGGACAAGGATAAGTCATGAGCGGGCAAGCTGTTATCAGTATCAATGAAAACCAGTGGTCGGTCTCATTAGCCACAACCTATGCCGAGCTGACTACCGGGCTTAGGGGAATAGCTTCAATACCTGCCGGCACCGGCATGCTTCTTGTATTACCTGCTACTCAAGTAGTAACAGTAGATACCAGCCAGATGTTATTCCCGATAGATATTATCTTTATTAAGGATGATGCTGTCCTTAGTATTGCTGGTGATATTCCACCAGGTTATTTGGTAACTGAGGAAACGCCCTGTGATATGTTTTTAGAAGTTAATGCCGGGGAGGCTGCTTTAGTAGAGATAGGAAATGCTGTTGATGTTACTATTACCGAAGAGCCTGGCTTTGATTTGAGTGGTGTTATCTCCTTCGCTATACCTCTAGCTGTCCTGGGGTTCGTTTGTGCTATGGCGGGAGGAATGGCCAGGTTGATGGGGGGTTCGTCTTCATCACCTAAGCAATTGAAACCCGAAAGGAAAGCTACGGTTAAGTGCCCAATATGTAAACAGGTGATCGAGATTCTGGAGTATGACAGGGTTACCAGGTCTGAGGCACTTAGAAAGCACATTGAGGCTGAGCATGCTCACCACTCACCCTGGCCGACCCCGGGGCAGGGCAAGGTTTACTTTATTGGCTCATGCAAGGTAGTTGCTGGTCTCTGCCACACCCACGGCTATTCTGTCAGCAAGACGGTTAGGTGTCCAAAGTCGCCGCTGACCGATGAGGAGTGGGGAGCCGCCTATGAGCTGGTCAAGGAGGCATTCCCGGAAGGGCAACCCAATCCCTGGGTAAATGGCTGGTGGCCGGAAACAATGGAGGAGGCGGAAAGGGCAGCCAAGGTGTACGAACTGAAAATGGGGGAGGCTGTTCGCAGCTTCAAAGCAAGACAGGCGAAGGCCATAGAAAACTATGAGAGAGGCGCCGGGAAAGCAATCTATAACTATCGCCGGTACGTCATCGGAGAGTATGAAAAAGGCAGGGAACTTAGCGTTGTTACCAGTCCACCCGGACACCACTCCATGTGGCTAACCCTAGAAAAACGAAAGGAG
>Ga0114918_10006303_pt1 | contig 10046 bp, 17 predicted proteins | sample LantaG_FD_87015 | JGI IMG/M metagenome (GOLD analysis project Ga0114918, IMG submission 87015) | Deep subsurface microbial communities from Baltic Sea to uncover new lineages of life (NeLLi) - Landsort_02402 metaG | ecosystem: Environmental > Aquatic > Marine > Oceanic > Sediment | place...
GCTGAAGGTTCTGCCCACATCGCAGGAAGAACAAATCCTGTCATTGGCAACGGGACTGCCAATCGTATCACCGGTGATAGACATAGAGGAGACCACCGAGAACCGGGCATACATTGAGGCGGTAGAGGATACCGAAGAAGCCAGGTTAATGGCTCTGCCCAACGGCGGGCAGTGCACCACGAGCTTCGTCGCCCTCAATGGCAATTACTATGCCTGCTGTAATGGCTACGCCATTCTGACGATAAAGGGTCAAGACCCCAATATAGTGGAGAAGATAGTTGAGGTTAAAGAGACGGGCACAGTAAAGGTAGAGCCTTTGACCTGGATGGAGAAGGAGCTGCTAGAGCAGACGAGGACGGGCTACACCGAAGTTCAAAGAAACAAGATGGTCAATGATTACCGACTCGCCCACCCCGGCGTTTCTGGCTCAGAAGCCTATAAAATTCTATTCGGCAGCTATCTTGGTCGGTGAACTTAGACCTCAACGCCTTCGGCTATCTTTAGAGCGTCCTCTACTTGGAGCAACCTCAAATACCGGAGCGTCATTGACGGGCTAGAGTGCCCTAGTAGCGTCATAAGAGCCTGCGGGTGTCCTGTCTGCTTCAAGAACTCAATAGCGTAGCTGTGCCGGAATAAATGAGGATAAGTCCTCTTATCAATGCCGGCTCTTTGAGCAACGAGCTTGATTATCTGCCAGGCTCGCTGCCTTGTTATCGGGAAAAAAAGGCTATCGCCAGCAACCTGGTGTTGTTTTTGATACTGTAGCATCTGGTAGGCTAACCTCGTTGGTAGGCTTACCTGCCTTGCCTTGCCACCTTTACCCCGCTTAATCACCAACACCGGTTGTTTATCAACCTCAATGATGCCCGATGGTGTAGCTGCCAGAGCCTCACTGACCCTGATACCGGTCTGGAGTAAAAGGTCAAGGAATAAGCTATCCCGGTCCCCCCGCCGGTTATCAGCAGCAGCTACAATGAGCCGATGTGCCTCTGTCGGCTGTAGATATTCTGGCAGGTCCTTAACCCCCTGCCACCTGGTCAAGGCATAAGGGCTGATAGTATTCTGCTTCATAAGCGGTTAAACCCCCCTAGTTTTTGATTGTAGAGCGTTTAGCTTCGTGCCAACAGAAAAGCCCTCTGGTTTTCCTACCACGCCAGATATACTCCAGCTCCCGCAGGATAAGAGAGCCTTGCCCCTCTCTCTTCACCTTACGGGCACACTCCGCACATAATCTAACGACCCGGTATCCCATAAATCTTTACACTCTGGAACTTTTGTAAAATTTTAGGGCGAAAAGAGGGGAGCTGTCAAGGGATTTAGAAGCTCTACCAGAATTGGTAAAACTGCTAATCTTAACAAAGCAGCCACTTTTGTAAAGCTCGGAGGTTTGACCCGGTTAAAATCCACCGGTGAAAATAGGGGTGTCGGAGGTTTTGAGGGGGTGGATATCCGGGACGATCCTGACAGCTCGGAGGATTTTGAGCGTGGTCGTTAAGGTAGTAACCCTCGCAAAAAGACGGGAAGGCGTCCAGATTTTGATTACAGGGCGTCTATTACCGGCACCGGGGAGCAGCCGGCTCCCCTTTACATTTATTCCACCCCGCAGTTGCTACCGAACAAGAACACTCTTGTAGGTTGCCCCGATACCCCAGTCTAAGCCAGCTGGATACTTAGCGTGAAAGTTATAGCCCTCATACTCGGCTGCTCTTATACAACCGCCAATCCTGAGTAAAGTTCCTGGGGCTACACCCAAGTCGCTAAGTGGTATAGCTATTTCCTGAATTCTGTGGTTCTCATTGATTACGGTCTTGCTCTGCACACCAGTTGGGATAGGTCTGTATTCAACATCTGGTCCATACTTACTGGTGTTTGTTTCGCTCGTAGCCACTGCCCATTGAGCGAAATAACCATCTAGGGCAAACCAATTAGGGTCATCGGTCCTGTCCGCTGTGTTGAATTGTAGGACCCTACTGTATGACCTCTCTTCTCCTTGAACTCCTATGTTCAAGCTAAAAGTGTCAGAACCTCCCTCTGCTACTTCAGGGTGTGCCCTCATATCGCAGGTGTCGGGAATAACTAAAGCGATGTAAAGGTTCTCAGTGTCATTCGTTATGTATATCTGAACGGACATTATAGACGGGTTCGCAAATGTGTTATCTGGCATTTCGTCAAACCACAAGGCACTATACCACTCATAAGGGCTTATGATTCCATCAATTTTGGGAGTGGGAATTTCTGCGTCGCTACCTGCCGGACCTGCTGGTCCTCTTGCCCCGGTAGCACCTTTGGCTCCGGATGCTCCTGCAGGTCCTTGCGGTCCTGGTTCTCCCTGGTCGCCCGTGTCTCCTTTCACACCTGCGGGACCGGTAGCTCCCCGGTCGCCCGTGTCTCCTTTCACACCTGCGGGACCTGCGGGACCGGTGGCTCCTTGTTCCCCTTGTTCCCCTTGTATTCCTTGAGGACCTGCAGGTCCTTCAGGTCCTTGCGGTCCGGTGGCACCTCTTTCCCCAGTCTTACCGGTGCATCCCACCATAGACAAAGCCAAAATCAAAACCAGTAAAATAGAGGTAACGATAAGAAACCTTTTCATAGATTAGTCCTCCTTTCTTATTTTTGCCGGCTGCTCCCCTTTAGTCTTTGGTCTCACCTAGTAGTAGTGTTTCAAGTTTCAAATCAGGGTTGACTCGTTGATTTCTGATACGCTTCAGGGCTTCCTTGCCTAGCTGGACAGCTTGACCAAAGTCGCCAGGCTGAAGATGGGGATGGGCTTTGAGAACGATATCCAGGTATTCAATAGCTTTGTCTATGGTCATTTTTACCCCCTTTCCGATGGTGTGCCATAGCTTCGCCGATGGTGTGCCACAGGCTCAATGATGGTGTGCCACAGGCTCAACGATGGTGTGCCATAGCTTTGATACTTTCCCTAAACCGGCGATAAGCCTCTTTCCTCATCTGCCTTAATTCGTCCAGCGTCGGCAGCTTGAGGGTGGGTTGTTGCCGGCAGCGAGTTAGACCAAAGAATAACCGCCAGCCTATAAAGTTTAGGGCATATTCCACCTCACTACCCCCCCAGCAATTTTACGCTTGAGGGGGCTAGCCATTGAAAGGTTAATATCTACCGACCATACCTGCTGCCAAAAGTGAGCTAAACGGCTCACTAACTTGATACCAAATTTACCTATGTTGTGCCCGTGCTCGGTAAGGAAGCGGGCTATCATCACTACCAGCTTGTCAAGGCGATAGAGGTTGGAAATCTGCCGGTGTTTGACATACCGGTTGAGCACTTCAATAACGCTGAGTTCTCGTAGCTTGCTGACAGCCCGCCAGAAGGTTCTTTTAGAAATGTAGGCTTGGTCAGCAATATCGGCAGCCTTCGGATATACCTTGCCATAGTAGATATAGAGCTCTAGCAGCTTAAAGATGGCGTCCCGCTCCCTGGTCTCCAAGCCCAGCCAGGTGAGCTGGTGTAGGATTTCATCGTGGTATTTGTGGAACATTCCCATCGTCAAGATACGCCGTGTCTGTGGCACACCATAACGCTTCTCTATCTCTATACCTTTCTTATAGAAGATAGGAAGGTTATTACGGGTAGGTGAGTTATGGTGTGCCATAGATAGCGGGGATGCAGGCGGAGAGGATAAACTTTCCGAGCTGACCGCTTCGTTGTCAAGACATTCTTGACCGGTCAGGACTTGACAAGCCTGGGATTGCTGTTCTAAAGTTGATAAGGTCATTGAGCACCTCCGACACAGGTGCGACACGATGGCTAGTGGGGGATATAGACCCCACTAAAAAGGGTCGCACTATATTTGTTACTTGTCATAACATATAGAGGTTCGTTTTTAAGTGGTGGCTACTGCCATTGTTAGCCTCCTGTAGTGTATTACACTATTATGGTGTATGACGCTTCTTATTTTTGTGGAAGCCCAAGCTCTTTTTGAGTGAGCCTTCTGATAAAAACAGTGTAGGGGATACCCTTCTTGGCAGCCTTTGCTTTGAAAGCAGCCAGAAGGTCATCGGGCAACCTGACGGTGATGGGTGTTGTGCTTCTCCCTTTTGCCATTCTGTATTACACTATAAAGTCATTTGTTAAAAGTTGTCAAGGGCGGATAATAGGCTTACTTAATGAGTGAATTTCAGTGCAGCCCCGCTCTCCAGTCTCCCGGCAGATACACTCGCCACTTATCCAGTCTGCCCTATCTATCGGGCAGCCGATAATGGCGATTATATCCTCTGCCGGCTTGATGGTGCGAAAGCTGCCTGCGTGGAATTCTGGTTCTTCCTTGAATATCTTGACCTCTCTGGTTTCCCCTCGCTCAATTCTGACCGGCTCTTCGGGGTTACCGGGATTGGCTGCGGGCTGTGGATTACCGATGGTTAGCTGTTCAACTCGCTTTCGCCAGGCTCTAGCCTGGTCAGCCAGGTCAATCATAATACCTTTTTCGCTTTCGTTTTCTAACATCGGGTAAGCCTCCTTTGCTAATGCTTCTATGACAAGCAGGTGCTTCCTCTCGCAGTTCTCGGTATCGGTCTCACAGGGGCAATCCGGGTCAGTAGCGTGCCCCTGTAGTAAGGCACACTCCGCCTCTATCTGGTCAAGCTGCCACTGGACCAGGGGGGACCTCATTCTCCCTCACCTTCCCCCTTCAACAGCTCATCGGTGATAGTATCAACGAATTTATTAGACGCTCTGCCGGTGATTTTATCCATCATCCTTGTTTGGGCTATCATCTGTGAAACCTGTGCCTTCTCCATTGCCAGTTGAAGCGGGGTAGCCGGCGGTAATAAGAAGTTCCGTAGGCTAGTAAGGCTTTCGGCACTCTTTACCAGCTCCTCAAGCCCACCGCCGGGATTGCGACCAACACCTAGCATTGCTGAAATCATCTGTGTTTGAGCTGCCTGTGCCGGGGCAGCAGCCTTCGCCATTTCTATATTGTATTTTTGGTCAGCCGATAAGCCTTCATACGCTTTGGCAGTGGCTTCGTTAGCCTTTGTGCTCAACTCGTTTATTGTGGCTTCCATCACCGCCATCTTTTCGTTGCTCTGGACGACTTGAGTAGCTAAATTCGTGAATAGGTTGGTTAATGCCTGCTTGTGCTCATCGGTGATAGGAAGCTCGCCAATAATATCTTCCAGGGTAGGTAGCTGTTCTTCGGTCTGGTTTTCGTTAGTCTCTACCATCATTCACTCTCCTTTGGTTTTAACCCCCCGAACTCAAAGGTCGGCTGTTTTGTCTCTTCTTCTATCGGGCTGACCTTGTGTTTCTGGCTGGTCTTGGCTATCCACTGGGAGCACTCCGGGCAGTCAAAGAGTTCATCGGCGGTTTTGTGTGCGTGGTCTCCCTCTTTCGGTTTGAGCGGGCTTAATTGCTCTTGGAGTATCCCTTTCAGGTCATCGGAGCTAACCCCCTGCTTACCTTTTAGAGCTTCGTTCAGGGCATTGTGAATTTGGTCAAGGGTCGGTGCGTCAGGAACATCAACTTCTGTCTGAAATAGTTTCTGGCACTCCGGGCAGGTCGTATCAACTTTCTGCTTCACTGTGTATTACCCCCTTTACTAGAGTTTTTTCTTTGCCGGCTTTGGGCTTTCTCCCCTTAAAGTGCTCCTCTAGGATACGCCCCATCAGCTCGGTATAGGTATAAAGCCCACTTTCGTTAAACTCCTCATCCAGTAGAGGTTTGAATTTGATGGGGTAAGTCGTTATGCCCGTTTTTTGGGTTCGTTTGTTGCTCATTGGTTAAGCTCCTGGCAAAACTGACTTAATCAGGTTGCCTACTTTAATGATGAGATATATTATTAAATTAGTCAAATTTTCTAGGGGGTGATTTTGATGGATGATGAAGAAAAGACTCTGGAACCAGAGCCTGAACCAGAGCCTGAGCCAAAGCCTGAACCTAAGACAACAGTAAGCCTCGGTTTGGACATACCTATTGAACTCAATGAGAGGCTAAAAGCCCTTGCCGAATTATGGCGAATGAGTAGGAAGCAGACTGCTCAAAAGCTCCTGACCGAGACAATTGAGCATAGGGCAAGGATAAGGGGGGTGTAGTAATGGCTGCTAGTAGTAAATGTATCACGCTTCCTGACGGGAGAGGGGCTTTTGCCAGGGGCTGTTTAGCCCCCGCTTCAAGAGCCTGTAAAAGTCGGAGCCGAGCCGAGTTTCAGTCCTGTCGCCGGCAGCACATCCAGAGCTGTCGCAGGCAGTATGGCTGTATTGGCGATAGGGTTAGAATTCCACCGGTTCAACTAGGAATGTTCTAAAAGGGGGTGAGACTGAGTTATGCCTAAGCCAAAAGGAACACCGATGAGAGAGGGTGAGTGCCGATGCACCCGAAAGGGAATGAAGTATTGCCGGAGAAGTGGTCGTGTCCGGTTTGTCGGCAAATGCTAATAAAAGGGGGAACTGAACTATGGCAAATCCAGTTGACTTGAACCGGTTAATGTGGCTGGGGGCTGGAGCCGGCAGTAAGGGGATAATCGCCGGTATGGTAAGCGGGCTTGCTCCCGAAGCGGGCATTGCCCCGGAGATAGGAAGCCTTTTCGTTGGCTTCTTTCTGGCTCAACAGGGTGGTCGGTGGATGGGTCCCTTCGGTGAGGGGATGCTGATTGCTTCTGTGGGGCAATTGGTGAGGCAGCCGATTGAGGGCATCTTCGGCAGGATAGGCAAACCGGCAGGGTCCTCAAGCTCCAGCTCAAACCTAGGCGGTAACCACAGTAAAGAGCCAGCCAGCCTTGCGGAATACAATACGGCAAAAGGTAGGTAATAAAAAATGGGAAAAGTAAGAGAAGAGGAAATCCAGCTTAATCAAAGGACTCCGGGGATGGTGCTATCTGCCGGCGTTGCCGATGTGGATAGCGATGTTATCGTCTATCAGGTGCCGGATAAGTCGCAGATTGAAATAAGACCCACCGACTTTCTCGGTCTTTATCTTTCAGCTGATGGAACAACTCCTGTTGAGATAACCGCCACCTCATTGATTACCGTCCTTTGGACTGACGCTTTTGCTCGGCGGACTGAAATCCTGGCACAGGGTGAATACACTCAGTTCAAGGCGATGACAGCGGCATTGGAGAAGTATTTCTTCAAGGGCAAGACACGGGTCATTCCTGCCAACTACCGGCTGATAATAAGGGTCTTGTCTGATGTTGTCGTTTATGAAGCTCTCACGAGATTTACCCTGAGCGTCCTTAATGTCTATGAGACGATAGAATAGCCAATAGGGGGTAGTTATGGCTTGGCAGTTTGTAAAGCTGGTTCGCTATCCCGCTTTGGATACCTATTCCGGTCCTTACGATGGCGTCATCGTTGAGTTCAAGACCCCGCCTGACCAAATCCCCTTTATGGATAACCTGGGCGAGTGGTTAGCCGATAGAGTTCCCAAAGAGGCAGCGAAAAAAGGGGTAACACCGCTAAAACTCCGGGTGGCGAAGGATACTGACCCCCTGTGGACAACGAGATGGCAGGTTGAATTCTGGGGGCACGGTAGCCCGCTTGACCCGGTAACTCTGGCTGCTATTATTCTTGGCGGTCTGGCTGCCATTGCCATTGTCTTTTTTAGCTGGCAGATAGTCAAGTCCTTTTCCGGGCTGTGGCAGGCGACACCAGAGGAGCTTGAGCGAGAAGAGGCGAGAGAAGAATTTGTTGAAAAGCTAATCACCGACTACAACTATACCCCTGAACAAATAAGGGAAATCCTGGAGGGAACAAAAGCTCCGCCGGCGGGGATAGAACTGCCTGAGATACCTGTGGCTGCTGCTGTGGCTGCCGGTATCGGTGGCGTGGCGGTAATAGGTCTTATTGCTGTAATGGCTATGTCAAAGAGGGACTAATGGTTAAAGAGAAGAAAAAGGACATAAAAACCTCGTCTCAATCAGTGCCTACAATCAAGAAGGAAGTAAAGAAGCTGTGAATGAGGACCAGGAGAAGAAGCTGGAAAAACTTATCGCCGTCCAGCTGGAGAACCAGCCCTCGGTTGAGTCGGACCGGTTCTTTGTCGGCGACAGCGATACTATACTCGCCGGCACAAGCCTGACTGTTACCTTTGGCATTAGCCAGCTCTATGTGGTCCGCCTGGTTGAGGGCTACTGTGATGTCAGGACGGGCTTCACCTACCTGTGGATGATTGACGGGGTATCAACGCCTCTTAACCAATTCAAATACCATCTAGGCAAGGTCGTTCACTCACAGGTCCAGCTCATCATCTCTAATCCTACTGCCTCTGACGGAGAGGTGGGCTACTACCTTATGGGCTGGGGAGACCAGAAGGGGGTTAGCTAATGGTAACACCTAGACGGATAAGTGGCAGTGAGCCGATAGAAGAAGTAAAAAAGATTACTGCTCCTATAGGGCAAAAGAATGTAGCTGACGAACAAATAAACCCGGCTACAGAGGATACTCTTGCTGCACAGCTTGACATTACCTTATCAGTTTTCAGGGATGCTATCAATACCGAGCTTGCCAAGAAGGTTAATAAAGCGACCACCCAGGTAATCTACAATGTGGCTATGGCGGATGCCGACGCCGAGTATTCTCAAGCCCTGCCAGCTAACACCAAGCGGTTCAGTATTCACCTGCGGGATTATAGCGAGTTTAGGTTTGCCTATGAGACGGGGAAGGTGGCAGCACCTACCGAACCATACGAGACTATTCCCGTTGGACACGAGAAGCACGAGGAGGAGATTGAGCCTTCTAGCCTAACCCTATACTTCGCCTCACCCGCTGCTACAAAAGTCGCTGAAATAGAGGCGTGGAGCTAAAATGCCGATAAGGTTAGTTGTATTACCGGGTGATGCCCTAGTAACCGATGTCAAGGCAGGTAAAACCTTCTTTCGGGACAGCAAAGCTGCCGAGAAAACAGGCACTATGCCGACAAAGGCAATAGTCGCTGCTGCTGAAACCTACGAAGAGGGCTACCACGCCGGCAACCCCGGCGGTCTGAGTGCCATAGAAGCTGACCTTGCCCCAGCTAACATTAAGGAGGCTGTGAACCTCTTTGGCAAGGTGGGGACGCTTGAGTCCGTCCCTGCTATCATAGCTTCAGAGACTTTAAGGAACAGCAACGACGATGTGAGAACTAAAGTCTCTTCTGTTATGACTAAGATAAAAGAGACAAAGCTGAATGAAGCCTTTGTAGGAGTTATGCGGATTAAGTTTGAAGCCAAAGATGGAGAATACAGTAATGCTAAAATTAGAATTTACCGAAACGGAAGCCCTATAGGCACTGAACATACGATGAGCCAAAATTTCGTTACTTGGTCAGAAGACTTTACCGATTTAAATTGGGCTGCTAACGACTTAATTCAGCTTTACTGCCGGTGGACTTCCGAAAGCGGCACGACTTCTGCTCAAAATTTTCGGTTTTACTATGACTATGACTTAACCCCGATTTCCACTACTAACCAAGACCCATAATGGCGTAAAAAAATGAGAAAAATCCTTGACTACACTGACGAGACCAGGGAAGCCATTATTGCCGAGCAAGAAGCTCTGGGATTTATCCTCGTTGAAGACCAGAGACACCTTGACGGCAACCACCTAATCTTTGAGCGAGACCTTGCCAGTGAAGTTGATGAGATAAAAGCTAAGATAGCCGACTATGATGACCTAAAGGCAAGGGTAGAGAAGTTGGAGAAGAAGTAATATGAGCGTGAAAGCAATCCAGGCTTTAATGACCGGTCTGGTCGTCCTCGCCTGTGTTATCGGTGGCATTATCTTGCTGGTCAAGGGTATTGACAGCACGGTAGGGGTAATCTTGCTGGTCATCGTTGGCAGTTACCTGGGGCTGGACCTGATGCCCTTTATACCCCTGGGAAAGAACCAGCGAAACAAAAAGGAATAAGAGGGGGTAGAAATATGAAAGACAAGAAAGAGGCTGCCGGTGCCGGAGCTGGCTTGGCGGTAATAGGAATAGCTCTAGCTGTCGGTCTAGGGGCAAAAAAGGCGGAAGCAGCTCCCGCTGAAAAGCCAATAGTGGGAGAGGACGCAAAATATATCCCGGTAATAAGACACCCTGATATTCCCCCTGAAGAAGCCTATGTTGAGCTGAA
>Ga0114918_10006304_pt1 | contig 10046 bp, 14 predicted proteins | sample LantaG_FD_87015 | JGI IMG/M metagenome (GOLD analysis project Ga0114918, IMG submission 87015) | Deep subsurface microbial communities from Baltic Sea to uncover new lineages of life (NeLLi) - Landsort_02402 metaG | ecosystem: Environmental > Aquatic > Marine > Oceanic > Sediment | place...
CCTCAATTAAGAAATACTCTGATATTCTAAATTTCAAGTATGTCTTTAGAGCGAACCAAGTAGGCAACGGCGGGCCGCCTCGTAATATTGGGGTTAAAGTATCAGCGAGGTCAAGCGAGGCTCTTATATTCGTTGATACCGATGTCTTATTGAATGAGAGGGCACTTAAATACTATGAGAGCTGGCATTCGAAATATCCTCATTGTGTAATTTGTGGAAGGTATGATTTTTTAAAGCCGATGAGAATAAATGAACAAACTGTGGCTACAGAGTTCGGGGATATAGTCAGGCAGAAACTTTATATAACAGGGGAACCCGATCCCCCCTCAAGCTCGGGACCCGATAGACGCTGGTCAGATACAAAAGCCTATGAATATAAAAAGGGAATCCCTCAAAAAAGGCACTGGGCTCTTGGAATGTTCGGTGGTAATACTCTCATTCCGAAAGATATATTTTTAAAAAGTGGAGGATTTGACGAGAATATGATAGGTCATGGTGGGCAGGATGCTGATTTAGGGAAAACTCTTGAAGAAATGGGAGTGAGTGCAATATTCACTGAAGATACTATTGGTTATCACATCTGGCATTCAAGAGATCAAAAAAAGAACGAAGAGAGCGTAAAAAAGAATATTGAGTATATGGCTAAAAAACATAAGAAGGATAATACAATGAAAATTACTGAAGATGGCGGATTGATTTATTACCAAGATGGTAAATTCGTATCTAAAGAGAGAAGAATACAATTGGGAATAAAATAATGCAGAATAAATTCAATAATGAAAATAATAAGGAAATTCCTTATATAGAAGTTAATGGATTACCACTTGCTTCCTTAATCGTGCTATCATTTAACAGACCTGATTATCTACACAGAACTATTGCTTCATTGAAACGATGGACTACTTATCCAGCAGAAATTATCGTAGTAGATGATGGCTCTTATGAAAAAGAGAATGTTAAATTTCTATTGAAGCTATACGAGGCTAAAGAAATTAGCTGTCTTATTCTTAACCCTGGCCATAATCAAGGAGTAGGGGCAAGTATTAATAAAGGATTTCACTGCGCTCACGGGAAATATTTATTTAAATTAGATTCTGATCTTGAGTATAAACCTTATTGGCTTGAGAAATCCGTAGCAATTATGGAAACATTCCCAGAAATAGGAGTATTAGGATTATTCCATTATTGGTATGATCCTTGTGACTATAGGAAAATGTTTATTCGTAATGAGACCAGGGACGGATTAATAATTGAAAGACATCAAAAGCAGGTAGGTTCAACTATGGTATTTAATCGGGGGATATATGAAAAGTTTGGAGATTTGGTAGAAGGTTCTTATGCTTACGGGGCTGATTTTTGCTATAAGGAAAATTTAAGACAGCACGGATATTGGACAGTATTGCCTACTGAGGATTTGGTCCGCAACTATGGATTCGGAGAACCGTATACATCATTATTATACAAAGGGAAGAAAGTAAAGATTAGTAAGAAGCCATTAATATTTGGAATGAAAGGAAGGAAAAAATGGGAACAATGAATAGAGGTAATGCAGATGAAAATCTATTTGAGTTTGATAATATCGCCAGAAAATTAGATATTGAAAAATTAAAAATGGAAAATAATGATTAAATACTCAGTTATCATCCCTGTATATAATCGTATAAATGAACTTGAATGTTGTTTAGTGAGATTATTTTTTCAAATATTTCCTAAAGATTCATTTGAGATTATTATTTGTGATGATGGTTCAACTGAGAATACACTAAATTTGGTCAAGAAATTCAATAAAGTTATGGATATTAAATATTTTTGGCAACCTGATAGAGGATTTAGAGCAGGACAGGCAAGAAACAGAGGTGTTGATATTATGGACTCGGATACTATTATATTTTTAGATTCTGATATTATCGTGAAGAAAGATTGGCTAAAAACTTACAATAAATTACATCAAGAATTTCCAGATTGTATAATTTGTGGTAGATATGATTTCCTTTTACCTATGAGAATTAACGCAGAAAATGTTGTGAATGATTTTGATAAAGTGGTCTCTAACAGAATGCCTATAACACATTTTCCAAAAGGGGAGTTATTAGGTGCGGATATAAGAGATAAGTTATTTGAAAGAGATAAATTATTAAAGGGGAAAGATAGAATTAAAAGAAATTCTGGAGGGGCATTATTCGGTGGAAATGTATTGATTCCTAAAAAAGCATTTCTGGATATTGGTGGATTTGATGAAAATATCATTAGGCACGGTGGAGAGGACTCAGATTTTGGGCAAAGTTTGGAAGAGAAAGGATACGGATTTATTTTCACTGAACAAACGATAGCATGGCATATTTATCACAAAAGGAATCAACAATCTAATTGGGAAAGTCTTATAGCTAATATAAAATATATTGATGAGAAGCATAAAAAATGTGGGAAATAGTGCCACCAAGAATACAATATAAAGATAGAGTTGTAATAGAAAAATATAGTTCCAATGTGAGAATCCAGATATCACTCAATATTAGAAAGAAGTTAGTCCAGCTAAATTGTGAATATTGCAATATCTATAAGAATGATAACTATCTAATGGTTCAGTTTCTAAAAGTTAAGCAAGAGAATTCAAAAAGAATTAGTAAAGGGAAAATTTCTTTACCAAAATATGTGGTTAAGGGATTTTTGGGAGATGGAAATGGCACAAAAGCAGTTGAATGGCGAGTGGATAAAGGAAATATAATACTTGATTTGCGGAGTTTAAGATGACAGGACAAATTATGCAATGGAGTGATGAAAAGAAGAAAGAACGAAGAATTCCAAAAAATGGAGATGTATGTTATCTTTGTAATGGTAGAGGTTGGACAAGTTTCGGTAAGTGTGATATGTGCAGGGGAACAGGAGTAATTGGAGAGAAAAATGAAATCATTAACACTTAGGGTATGGAATGAAGCAATTGCTAAAATTAATAGGATGGGGAGGAATGATAATCGGATTAAATCGGTAAAAGTGAATGAAGAAGGGTTTATGGAGTTAATCGGAATTGCCAATATTACAGTTTCTGGAGTACCTATTTATGTTGATGTGAAGCAAAAAGAAAAATTTAAATTTTATAAGAAAAAAAGGAGAAGATATTATGAAATTTAATGAAACCTTTAAAAACTATCCAAAAAAAGATCAGCAATATCATAAAAAGGTTGTTAAAAGTCTAATCGGGAAGAAAATAGTTGATTTGGAATACGGGCCTGATGTAGAGGGAGATCCTCAAATTTATAAAATTCTCTTGGATGGTAATAGTAAAATTGGAATTGCTAAAGTTTATTTAGAACCAGATAATCAAAAAAATGCGGTTGTAGAAGAAGAGGATAGAAAAAAATACTATATTGATAAAAAAGGAAAATATATTTTAAGATTTCAATTTTTTAATCTTAAACTGGAATGATATAAAATGAAAGTTAGCATAATTATCACAACTTATAATCGTGGAGGACATTTACGCAGAGGACTCCAAAGTTTATTTACGAGGTGCACTAAACCTGATGATGTAGAGGTTTTAATTATAGATGATGGGAGCACAGATGAGACAGAGAGAGTTTATCTTGAATTTAGAGATCAGAAGGAATTTAAAGATTGGAATATAAGATATATCTATAATCGTAATCCAGGCTATTTAAGTTGTTCATTAGCTAAGAATATAGGAATTAAGCAAGCTAAAGGTGAGCTTCTTATATTTACTGAGCCTGAGATACTTTATGTCACTGATATGATTTCTCAACATTTAACCTGGCAAGAGAAAGGGAATTATTTAATCTCCGCAGGGATTATCTATTTTGTATTTTCCAAAAAGGTTACGAGTTTAACTTGGCAAGAATTACAGAATCCTAAATTAATTACTGAAAGATCTGAAGTCCAGGAATGGGGAACTGACTTTCCTGATATTTTTGATATCCGAGTCCGCAGAAATGAGAAAGCTACTTATTGTGCAAGTGTAAGAAAAGAGAACCTTATGAGAATAGGGGGATGGGATCAAGGATTCAAGAGATGGGGATTTGATGACCTGGACGCCATCGAAAGGTTAGGAAAAATCGGGGTCAAGAATATTTCTGACAATAATATAATTTGCGTCCATTTAGCTCATGGGATGACAGGGTTAGAATGGTTTGAAGAATCTAAAAGATACCATGAAAGACCCAATAAACCGACCATAGCTAATCAGGGGATGAAATGGGGAGAGATAAAGAAGTGAGCAAAACATTATTAGTATTAACGATAGCAGGAATGATTGAACCTGTAAGCAAAGCTATTTGTTCATTGAAGGATGAATTGGATATTTTGATTATGGATGATGCTACTCCTGAAGCAGTTGGAATTAGAAAGTTTTGTAAGGATAACAATTTTCTTTTCCAAACTAAAGAGAAACCAAAAGGATTAACTGATTCCTGGAATAGAGTTTATCAATTTTTCAAATATAGCAATTATGAGAATTGTATTCTATCCAATGATGATGTTTTATTCCCAAAAGGATTTAGTTCAGGATTAATAGAAGGGTTAAAACATTTTGATATAGTTGCTCCCCTGTCTAATAAACCTGGTTCGGGGACTCATCAGGACATTAAAAAGTTTATTGGAATCAAGCCTGATGAGCAAAACATAAATAAAATACAAGATGAATTGTTAATTAAATTTAAAGATGATCCTTTTTTGCCTTGTAAGGATTTTAATGGTTTTTGCTTTGCCTTCTCTAAATCGATTATACGGTTTGCATTTTCAGAAGATTATTTATCCGATCCTAAATATAATTTTGGCAATGAATATGAATTAGCAAATAGGCTCAAAGAACGAAAGGGAATAATAGCTTTATGTAAAGCTTCTTATGTATGGCATTTTAAAAGGGCAACTGTTAATAAATTTAATATTAAAGGGGTAAATTTATGGAACAATGGATGAAGGATTTTGAAGATCTAAGAGATCGATATGCAGGCAAAGAAATTTGGGTACTCGGAGCGGGACCCAGTCTTGATGATTTCCCTGATGGATTTTTTGATGATAAGATTTCAATCACTGTGAATGGGAGTTTTCTGGGAATTCCCAATGCTACTTATTTTCATTTTTATCATGGTGTATTTATCCCCTGGGTGATTAAACTTAATCCTGATTTTTTGGGAAAATGTATCATCGCATGGCCAATAGGAGAGATAGAAGAATTTAAAAACGAGGAATGGTGGCAAAAAATAAAAAATGAACCAATATATATGGATCGTCCACCAGGTCCTTCAACGAAAGATGATTTTAAGCGAGTAGTATCGTCTATAATTAAAAAGGAAAGATGCGAATATCGTATGAATGGAACTGTAGCTCATCTTGCTATTGAAATAGCTGCAGTTTTAGGAGCAAAAAAAATTACAGTGATTGATTGTAAAGGTGTTGCTAGTAAATATAAAGGACATGCTCAAAGAGGAAGAATGTCTGAATTCTATAAGGAAATTCCTGGCTATATTTATTCATTAAAAGAACAAACTTTTGATCCATATTATATCATTCCGTTAGGTATATCCTGGTTAGCTGGAATATTTGGGAAATATGGGATAGAAGTTAGAAGATTCTATTATGGGAAAGGATACGAAGAAATAGAGGTGATAAAATAATGCCAACAATAGAAGTAGTAAGAGATATGTATACAAAAATGAAGGTTAAAAAAAGAATTGAGGCTAATAGGATTATAGGGACATTAGGTTTTAGACAACATTATTCTTCTCATCCATTTAGGCACGCTTGGAATTTATGTGGTCATCCAGTTTATTGGTGGGTAATGAAGATGGCAGTGGAGACGAAATATATTGAGAAGATATTGCTATGGACTGAGGATAAAGAAGCTCAAGAAGTAGCGAGGAAAATGTCAGATAAATTTGTGATATTTGATAGGACAATAGAGGAATGCAAAGAGCCGATGTGGAAGTTTGTAGATGATTTAAAATCCGAGAAATCAAGAATTAATACACAGGAAAGTTGGGTAAAAAGGGATAAAGAGATAAAAGAACTTCTTGGATTTGAGCCGACCTTAATGGTGCATTATGCTGCAAAACAACCACTAGTAAAAACAGAAAACGTAACCAAACTAATAGAAAAGTATTTTGAAGATGATATTGCTGAAAGTGCTAAAATGATGGTTAAAATGAACTTCAAAACAATATATATTAAAAATCCTCAATATCCTAAATATTTTATATCATATTTTGGTATTCAGGGAATTTCTTCCAGGCAAGAAATATTCGATACTTTTATTTATTCAATGCCAGATATTGAACCATATAAGGGAAGAATGCATAGTATAGGGCAAAGGATAGTAGGGGTAGTAATAGAAGAAGATGAGTATTCGGATATTCATAATGAAGCTGATCTTGAATTAGCTGAATATAAGCTAATGAAAAGGTTAAAGAAGATTGAATGAGAAGGAAATGGGGATTGAAGTTAAAGGAATTAAGCCATTCCTTTTCATTCTTCCTATCTTAATTGGTATAGTGATCTTTGGATATGGTTGTTTTGCTTATGTAGTAAAGTTAAGTTTTTTCAAAACTAATCTTCTAAAACCACCAGAATTTGTGGGATTGAAGAACTATATTTTTTTGCTCTTTGAATCTAAGTATTTTCTTATTTCGCTAAAACATACACTATATTATGTTCTATGGTCAGTTCCACTTAATCTTTTTATAGGATTGAGTCTTGGATTCGCAATGCATAGTAAAATTAAATATGGCTCATTTTTAAGATTTACTTATCTATTACCATGGATATCATCAAGCGTAATTATAGCTTTGATATTCAAGTATGCTTTTAATACTCATTGGGGCATTGTCAATTGGATTTTTACAGATTTATTAGGATTCGGAAGGATACGATGGTTCAGTGAAATGAAAACTGCTGTGCCAGTAGCAGCTATTATGGGAGCATGGCAAGGAATGGGTTTTGCAATGATTATATTTTTAGGGGCAATAAATGCTATCCCTAAAAATTTGACTGAATCGGCTTCACTTGAGGGGGCTAATACTTTACAGATAATCCGTTATGTGATGATACCTTTGATCAAACCGACTATCTTTTTCTATCTTGTTATTTGTTTTATAAGTGCTTTTCAGGTCTTCGATTCAGTCTTCATTCTTATGCAGCAGGAATTAGGTATCTGTAGTGTAGGGTTGCAAGGCTCAATTCTCACATCGGCTTACTTTACTTATGTATTAGCATTTGAGGGTCAACAATTTGGGGTAGCTGCTGCTATGGCATTATTAATGTTTCTCATTATGATAATAGCTATTTTGATTCAGAGATATTTCATAGGAAGGAAGGTAACTCAATTATGAAAAATACATTAAGATATTTTGCTCTAATACTTTTCTCTATTGCATCTCTTTTCCCTTTTTATTGGATGATGATAACAGCGTTAACGAAAGCAGAGTGGATAACAAGTCCTGTAATATTCCCTATCCCACCTTATTTAAATTCTTTCAAAAAGATCTTACTTTACTATCCCTACTTTAGATGGGTTCTGAATACTTTTATAATTGCCACAATAGGAACTTTAGGAAATTTATTTTTTGCATCATTCGCAGCTTTTAGTTTTGGCTGTCTTCGTTGGAGATTTAGAGACTTAATTTTCTATTTATTGCTCTTGACTATGATGCTTCCGGCTTTTCTAATGGTTATTCCTCGATTCTTTCTTGTAGTTAATATAGGATGGATGGATACTTATTGGGGAGTATTTATTCCTGGCTGGTTCTCTATTTTCAGTGTATTTTTATTAAGACAATATTATTTTACTATTCCACATGAAATATTAAATTCAGCAAGGATAGATGGAGCGAATCTTTGGCAAATATATTGGAGAATAATTATCCCTAATTCCAAAATGGTTTTAATGGCTTTATTTGTAATAAACTTTCTTGGAAAATGGAATGAGTTTTTTTGGCCACTATTAATTATTAAATCACAGAAAATGGAAACTTTAGCTGTAGGAGTGGCAGGATTAGGAGGAACTATTGGAATTGAGTATAATGAAATAATGGCAGGAGCTATTCTAAGTATGATTCCTATACTTATTATGTTTATATTTTTAAGTAAATATATAAGCAAGGGATTAAATATGAGAATAACCTTTTAAGGAGGGTTTAAATGTTTAAAAAATTACTAGTAGGTTTGATAATGATAGGGCTTATATTCGGCCTATCGGGTATAGTAATTGCAAAGACAAAGGTTACTTTCTTATGGGGAACAGAAATGCAAGAAGTCCACTCTGCATTGGAATCCGCATTTGAGGCAGCATATCCAGATATTGACTTGGAAATTATTGCAAAACCACCAGCTCAGAGGTCAGAACTTCTACGGAATTGGGCAGCAGCAGGACAACTTCCTGATGTAGTTTCACTTGGTGCTGGGACTGTTTTACAGGGATATGTAGATGGAGGATTTGCAATACCACTGGATGGCCTTCTTGATGAATTAGAAGTTGATCCGTCTATATTCATTGATTGGAGTATTGAAGCGACAACCTTTAATGATAAAATATATGCACTTCCCTGGAGTGCTAATTTTAGAGGGTTCGTCAACTACAATAAAACAATCTTTGATAAAGAAGGAATCCCTTATCCAACTTCTGATATGACATGGAATGAGCTCGCTACACTTGCAAAGAAATTAACTATCAAAAATGATAAAGGTGAGATAATTCGTTACGGGATATTTGCTAAACACCCTTATGGTGATATAGTTTGGACATTCGGAGGAAGAGTAATTAATGAAGATAGGACAGAAATTCTCTTTGGACACGAACCATATCTTAAAGCAATACAATGGTATCGAGATTTAGTTGACCAAGGGATTCTGATGAGTAGACAAGTTTTTGCTGATTATGGCGGATCAAAACCTAAACTTTTTGCTGAAGAAAAATTTGTAATGATTATCACTGATGTAGGATATGGTGGTAATTTTAGTAAAGCTGGAATTGATTTTGATATAGTCCCAGTCCCTCGCACAGAAAAAGACTGTGGGTTCCCTTACGGATTTGGATCTTATAGTGTGAGCAGCCAATCTAAAAATCCAAAGGAAGCAGCTCAATTTGTCGCATGGTGGACAACAAGTAATGAAGCAATGGAAATATGGCAAAGATATTTAGGTGATAATAGCACGCCTCCTATTCTAATTGCAGAACAAAAAGATATTTTTGCTAAGATTGCCGAAGGAAGAATACCTAAAAATTGGATAGCATCGTATGAAGCAGCTCCTTATGGAATAAATGGAAATCCAATTCTGGAAGGGAATACAGAAATTATGGGGAAATGTCGGGATGCAGTAGTGGCAGTAGTAATGGGGGATAAACCAGTATCATATTTAATAGAAGCGGAAGCGGAATGTCAGGAAATGTTAGATAAATTTAACGCAAAATAAGGAGATATTGGCGGGGTATAATAGCCCCGCCTTTACAAAATGGATAAAAAACTTAGTGTGATTATGAGTGCTTATCAGCGAGCGCACGTTATTGATAAAGCTCTTTTATCATTAGCTGTGCAAGAAGTATTACCAGACGAAGTTATTATTATAGATGATGGCTCAACTGATGGATTAGTTGATATGGTTAAACTTTGCCAGAAAAGATTCCACTGGTTGAATATCCGTTATTTCTATAATAATAATCCTGGGTGGACTATATGTGTGCATGGCATGAATTGTGCTATTAAGAAGGCTAAATATGAATTAATTATGACTACAATGCCTGAAGTTCTTCATGCTACTGATGATGTGAAGGTTATCAAGGAATATTTTGCTAATCCCCAAAACGATAGGGATATGCTAATAGGAGCACCACTTTATCATTTATATGGTTATCCACTTCTTCAAAGTTTAACAGAGAGAAATTTTGCTGATCCTATTTCTATAACTAAATTGGATTGTATCCATAAATGGTATAATGGCTATATTAGCCCTGATAACACTATAACCTATTTTCCGAATGGTGGATTACATCATATAGCAGGAATTAAGAAAAAGCATTTGATAGCTATAGGGGGATATGATGA
>Ga0114918_10006306_pt1 | contig 10045 bp, 6 predicted proteins | sample LantaG_FD_87015 | JGI IMG/M metagenome (GOLD analysis project Ga0114918, IMG submission 87015) | Deep subsurface microbial communities from Baltic Sea to uncover new lineages of life (NeLLi) - Landsort_02402 metaG | ecosystem: Environmental > Aquatic > Marine > Oceanic > Sediment | place: Baltic...
CACCTTCGGCCCGAAGACATCTCCCACTACGCAGACTTTGCGCGGCTAGCCACCGAACGCTACGCCCCCCAGGGCCTGCGCAGCTGGGAGATATGGAACGAACACAACACCAGCAACTTCTGGCCGCCCCTTCCCGACGCCGATGAATACGGAGAGCTGTTCCGGGCCGCCGCGGCCGAAATCCGCAATGTCGACCCACAAGCCACAGTGCTCGTCGGAGGTCTGAGTCCGGAATTCGACTCTCCTGAAGTCGAAATCCCGCCAGCGGCCTACCTCGATCAGCTGTACGACAACGGGACAGCGCAGCTCGCCGACGGGATCGCAGCCCATCCGTATAGCTTTCCCGCTCTACCCGCGGCTACGAGTGCACACCCACCCGGCGGGTTCGGTGATCTACCTGCGCTGCATGCGGTGATGGCCAAGCACGGAGACAGCCATAAGAAGATCTGGATCACCGAGTTTGGTGCGCCGACCGGCACCGACCCGAATGCGGTCTCCGACGAGTGTCAGGCAACGACTCTTTGGCAGGCCCTGCTTCGGGTCGAACGTTGGGATTGGATGGGCCCGCTCATCTTCTACGAGCTGGTTGATGGCGGGGACGATCCCGCCGACAAAGAACAGAACTTCGGCGTGCTCCGAGAGGACCTCAGCCCGAAACCGTCCGCGGTCGCGCTGATCAATATCGCTCGGTCGTGAAAACCGTCGGTCGGTGGCCCGTTACAGCATGCGGCGGACCAGCGGTCGAATCCGCTGTGGCGCAGGTACGACGAGACGGGTTCTCAACGTCCGGTCAACCATTGTCAACACGTCAACGGGGCCCAGCCCCCATACCGTCCAGCATGATGAAACACTGAGACAGCTTGGTCCGCGAAAAGATTTCTCGTGGCAGATAGGACGTGAGGACTCTGGAATTCCGGTTCGTGTCCCGTCTGCGGTTCACCGATTGCTGAGGTTGGTTGAGTGGGAATATATTTGGTGACTGGCGGGGCTGGATTCATCGGGTCCCACCTGGCAGCTGCGCTTGTTTCGCGAGGCCACGCGGTCCGGGTGGTGGACAATCTCACGACGGGCTTGGTCGGCAACGTGCCCGCCAAAGCCGAGTTCGTTGAAGGGGACCTGACCGACCCCGCCACGGCCGCTGACGCGGTGCGAGATGTCGAGGTGGTGCTTCATCAGGCCGCCGTCGCCTCTGTGCCGCTTTCGATCGCTCAGCCCCGAATCTCGCATGAATCGAACATCGACGCTACTTTCAACGTCCTACTGGCCGCACGGGACGCCGGGGTACGACGCGTTGTATTCGCCGCATCCTCCGCGGTATACGGCAATTCACCCAAGCTTCCCAAGGTCGAGGACATGCCGACGGACTCGCTGTCACCGTACGCTTTGCAGAAGCAGGTGGGGGAGGCCTACGGTCGGCTCTTTTTCGAGCACTTCGGCCTAGAGACAATTTCGACCAGGTACTTCAACGTGTTCGGGCCTCGACAGCATCCGACCTCGCCTTACTCGGGCGTGTTGTCGCTGTTCATCAGGGCGGCGCTATCGGGCACCGCACCGACAATTTACGGCGACGGCGAACAGACTCGCGACTTCATATACATCGACAACGTGGTGGACGGCGTCTTGCGAGCAATCGACGCGGCGGATGCCGCTGGCCAAGTCATCAATATCGCTGCTGGCGAACGTGTTTCGCTCAACCAAGCCTGGACTGCCCTCGAGGAGATCCTCGGCCCGTTGCCAGTTCCGATCTATTCGCCGCCGCGGGAAGGAGATGTCCGCCATTCGCAGGCGGATATCAGCAAGGCCGAGCGCTTATTGGGCTACCAACCACACGTTCCTTTCGTGGAGGGTTTGCGGCAGACGGTGGAGTGGGCACGAACCACGGCGTAGCACTGGAGCCTGCACGAACCTACCCGGTTAATACCCCAGAACACCCACCCGCACGACCAAACCACCAGCTCGGGTAACCACGAGACGGAAACATCGACGAAGGCGTTCAAACTCACAGCAGGTGGCGGACCAGCGGTCGTATCCGCTGTGGCGCACGTGTGACGAGACGAGTTTTCAACGTCGGGTCAACCATTTTCAACACCGCAAGGATGCGAAGGGCAACCACGTAGGTGGCAATGGCAGCCGGTATGGCGACCAGGAGGGAGATGGCGCCACCAAGGTGGGTGACGACGAGATAGGCGACCACGCCTTGCGCCACCGAGGCAAGCGCCACCGCGCCCAATGCCCGATACGGCGGCCAGACCCCCAGCCGTCTTGTCACGTACCAGGTCTCGATGAGCACGACCGACACTTGAACAGCTCCGCGCGACCAGGCCGCACCCATCAGCCCGAAGCGCGGTATCAGGAGAAAGCCCAGGGCGATCGTGCCCACGAGGCCGACGCCGTTAGATATGAGCAGCAGCCAGGTCTTCCCCATGCTCTGCAGGAAATACAGCGTGGTGACACCGAGACTGCTGACCGCGGCGGCGACGAGCAGCACAGACGCCACCGCGGACGAATTGGAAAATTCGGCGCCGAACAGCAGCGGCACCAGCGTCGGCGCGATCGCCGCCAACCCGAAGCACAGCGGCACGATCAGCATCGCCATTAGTGCCGTCACCGTTTGGTAGAGACGGCGCATGTTGACCTGATCACCCAAGCCGTACTGCTCGCTGAAGCGCGGCAGGAGGGCCGAGAGCAGCAGCGGCGGCAGCTGTACCGCCAACTCGACCACCGTCACCGCGGCGGCGAACAGGCCGACGGCCTCAAGACCGGTGAAGTGTTCGAGAAAGACGACCTCCGTACGACCGAACACCAGACCGCCGACCACGGCAGTCGCCCACACCGGGAGCGCGAACCTCACGACTTCACGAGCAAGGGGGCGGTCGACGTGAGCCCGGATACGTAGCAGGCGCCGGATTCGACTGGCCGGCAGGATGTTCGCGGCAATGAAACCCGCCAACGCGCCAGGAACTCCGAATAGCCAGGCTCCCAAAACCATTACCGCGACCTTCAGCAGCGCAGAGATCGTCGAAAGCCGGGCGAGTTCGCCGAATCGCTGTTCGCCTCTCAGGTAGAAAAGGTAAGTGTCAGCCATCCGCCACAACACGAACCATGCCAGCGCGACGCAGACAATGACGACCTGCGATGTGCGGGAAAATCCCTCCGTGGCAATCTTTCCGGGCCAATAGAGGTATGCGAACAAGAGCAGGCCGCCCACGACGGTCGCAATCATGGACAACCGAGCCGTCGCCCCGATCAGACCCTGGGCTTCCTCGTCCTTGCCCTCTGCGCGCAGATTGGGAAGGTACCGCTGCTGAACGATGCCGATACCCATGGCGGCGATAAAGGTTGCGATCGTGACGCACCACACGACGTAGGCAAGAACGCCCAGATCGTCGGGGCCCAGCAGACGGGCGGCGGCCGCGTTACCGATGAATCCGGCGAGCGCAACCGACGCGCCGGAGGTGAATCCGAGGAGCGTGTTGCGGGCAAACGACGGGGACATTAGCGCTATTTCTCGCAGGCAGCGGGATGTATCGTGCGAAGTTCTAGGGCGATCATGGTGCTTTCCTCCACTATCCGTAGCGGTTTAGCGCTTTTTGGCCATCCCAGTCACAACGGATCTGATTCGTCCCAGACCGAGCCTTAACAGCGACTTCAGCACGCTTGCCCACGCCAACAGACCCGGGCGGCCGAAACGCACACCGGCCGCGATCGACCTCACTATTCCGCGAAGAGAACCAGCAGCCAGTGCCGGGGTGACCGGGGAGGTCAGCATGTAGTCACCCCGCACCCGTTTGGGTTCATCGGCAAGTTCACGGATACCCCACTCGATGAGTTCTTCGCTGCGGTCCACACCTGACCGGGACAGCGAGAGCGGAGACCACATGATGTCGACCAAGGGCTCGGGAACCTGAATAATCGGAATGTTCGGGAAAGACCGTCGAACCTCGATCAACCATTTCGGATCGTCATGAATCGACCCGGCTGCCACCGACATTGGCACTTGATCCGCCACGGCCCTCGGAAAGACGAGGGTGGGGGTCGGAATCATGCTGAACCCCCGTCGCGAACGCATTTCGAAAAGGTATGGGGCAATCGGCTCCTGAGGTTCGATCAGCGTGCGCGGCCCTACCACCGGCTCACGGCCTTCCTCGTGCACGAGGAATCGGCAGGACATGATCCATTCGCCGTCCAGGGGCGCCGCGGCCAGTTGGACCTCGAGCTTGTCGAGGTGCCACACATCGTCGTCATCGAGAAACGCGATTACGTTCCCCCGCGCGGCTTCGATGCCGATGTGCTTGGCAAGGCTGGTGCCGACCCGACCCGGCGTCCGCAGCACCCGGACGTCGGCAGAATCGGGCACGTCCGGTTCGTCACCGGCGTCCACCACGACGATGACCTTTGCAGGCGGCAGTGACTGCCGCAGCGCCGATTCGACCGCCCGCCGCACGCTGCTGCGGCAGATGGTCGGGATCACGACGCTGATCGACATGTCGGCGCTCACGATGATCCTTCCACGGGTTTGTCGTCGCGGGCCAAAACCAACACTGTGAAAATCAGCCCGCTAATCGGAAACAATGAAATATTCGGCCATAGATCCCACAGGGCCTCGGTGGTCGCCGCTAGAAAAAAGGCCATCAGGTAACCGAAGAAGGCCATCTGTTCGTTGGTGGCGCGCAACGCCCGAGTCGCAACTATCGCGATAATCCAGATAGGTGCAAGGACGGCCAAGCCGACCAGACCGTGTCTGGTGAGGGTATCGATGACCAGGTTGTGTCCGGTTCCCACAAACGCCCAGACGGTGACCTCCGACGCTGCCTGCGCGTCAATGAGATACCAGTTGAATCCTATGCCGACCAGGGGCGCTTGCTGCCAGATATCAAGACTTTCTGCCCACACTTCAGCCCGCCCGGTAAACGATGTCGGATTCCAGTTCAGAAAAGGCACTATCGCCATTGAAGTGAGGGAGAGGGAGGCGACAAAGGTACCGAGGAATCGAACCGACACCACCGATTGAATCCGGCACATCGCCCAGAATAGAAGGACAAGGCCGGCCGCCATGAGGGCGGTCCGCGACGCTGACAGCGAGATGGCCGCGAGCAGTATCGACCCGCACAGCAGCCGCCACCGGAGACCGACGATCAACGGCAGCAGGGTGAAGGCTACCGCGCAATAGTTTCCGAGGACATTGCTGTGACCGAAGGGTCCGGCCAACTCCCAACCCAGGACGATAGCCTTCCTGGACGGAATGTTGTACATCATGTACTCGGGAATGAGCAGACCGCCCACAATCGAATAGCCGGCGATCACCGAGACGATGATCGGAATCCATTTCAGCTCGGCGACCCGCGCTCCGGTGTTCCAAATCGCCAGGATGACGACATTTGCCAGGACTATCTTCACGAAATCGGCGGGCCCGGGCAGCTTTGGACCGACAACGTACGCCAAATTCAGCGCCACCAACAGAACCAACAGGCGCGTGATGTGGCGGTTGGGATGACCGCGCATCAACATGACGACAGAGGCGACCGCGAGTAATGCCCCGGAGAGCGCCCACCTGGCGAGACCGGCCAAGGCAGTTTCCGTCCCCATGGACTCGAGCGGCGACGCATCCAGCGGGCGCTTGACGAGCAGGAAGTTGATGATCTCAGGGATGACCGCAAGCGCAAGAGCCATCGATATCAGCAAGGCGAGCGTTCGATCACCCACCCGCACAGAAGCGGTCAACGAATCGACGGCGCGCGCAGGCATTACGAGGAAAGTTCCGCTCGACCCGGGGCGAGCGATTGATTTCCGCGCCTCAGCCGATCTTGGGGGGCACACCACGAAGCCGGCTGGTAAGGCAGCGCGCTCGGATTCACTTCGATTCATGGAACCGCCGGCCTAGTCACTTTCGTCACGGCCGACGCGTCGTCGCTCGCCCTGCAGTTGGGAATCCCGCGGTACCGGATTTGCTCCGCGAAAATAGGACTCCACGACAGAGTTGCGTCGCTTTTTCCTGGGCGTCATCGTCAGTACCGCCCCGATCAGGGGCGCCTCCGTCCTCGCGAGGGCACCGACCGCGCGCTCTAGCTGATCAAGGGGGGTGCGGCCGAACCGAGCGATCATGAGCACCCCCTGACAACTGGCCGCCAGAATCGCCGCATCAGCCACCAGCAGCGGGGGCGAATCGACGACCACGTAGTCGAACCGTCTTCCCAATTCGCTTAGGACATCGTCGGTCACCGGAGATTTCAGTGCGAACAACGGATTGGGTGGAAGCACACCGGCGGTGAGCGCGGTCAGCCGGGGAAAGCGTGTCACCTGCACCGCCTCATCGAGATGCCTCTCGCCGCTTAGCACTGCACTGAGACCGACATCCCCCGCGAGGCCCAGATAGGAGGCGACGTCCGGATGCCGCAGATCACCGTCGACGACAACAACACTGTGTCCGGCCTCGGCCAATACCAGAGAAAGATTTATCGCCGTCGCCGTCCTGCCCTCCATCGGTAATGAACTCGTCACCAGCAGTATTCGGGGGCTCTCGCCAACCTCGAGCAACTGAATGTTGAAGCACATTTCGCGAAATGCCGCAGCGACTCGGGAACGATCGTTGTTCGGTGACACCACGGGATTCTTCCGACACTTCGACTCGGTCGGAATATCAGCGACCAGCCCACAACCGGTCACCTTTTCGATGACTTCACCGCTCTTGATCGTGCCGTCCAGGCGATCGCGGATAATCGCGAAAACGGCGGCCAGCAGCATTCCTAGCGCGGCAGCGATAGCCAGGTATCGCTTCGTCTTTGGATACACCGGATCGCCGGGAATCTCCGCGCGTTGCTGAAGGAGCACTTGCGTACTGGGCGTGCTCCCTCCGGCGGGGGTCGATATTTCGGCCGCCATAATGACAAATTCCTCCGCCAATGCGTTGGCGATGTCACGAGCCCGGGCGGGTTCTGAATCCGTCACCGTCACGTCGATCACGACAGTGTTCGTCGGCGAACTGGCCTGAACCTTTTGCTGCAGTGCAGCCGCCGTCATATCGAGGTTGAGTTTGTCGACGGTGCGCTGAGCGAGGACATCGCCAACCAGCAGTTCGATGAACGAGAGCACTTGACGCTGGGCATAGAGGTCGCCGTTGTTGGTCTGCGTGCCGTCCCCGTCCAACGCGAATGTCACATAGAGTCGGGCCGAAGTTGCATATTGCGGCGTGGCGGTGAAGGAATAAGCGAACGCAAGGGCCAACAGGATGGCGACGGTGCTGCAGATGATCTTCCACCGGGTACGCAGGATCCGCGTGAAGTCCTGGACAGTCAATGTGCGAACCCTTCATTGCTGATACTTTCCCCAGCAGCTGCTGCTCGCGGGCTGTCAATAGGCAGACCGCGGGGCCTTCAGGCTATCGAAGACCGACGCGGATTGACTGTCTACCACGCGAAACCGTCCGTGTCTCGTCACGGGAATGGTCACCCGCTGAGCAGAAACGGTCCTGTGCTCGATTCCAGCGCCGTCACCCGCGCCCGCCAGCTCGACCCTCGACATCGAAAAGCTGGCCGGCGTGTAGTCCCGCTGGCCAGCGGTCTACGTTGGTATAGTTCGACTTCTGTTTAGGGAACTCGGACACCGGAAGAACAGCGTGCATCCTGTCAGCTCGACGAGCAGCCTGTGTGGCCCTTCAAGCGTTAGGGGGCGGTCGTGAGTCACGGCATCGTCACGCGGTGGCTGGCCGCAGCGCTGTTGTCCCTGCTGACGATCACGTCCACGGGATCGGTCGCGGGCCTGGCACACGCACAACCCGACCGCGACGATGCCGGGACCGTGGCGCTGACATGGCCCGCCCTCGGGTTGGGCGAAAAGGTCTATCTCGGCCCTGACAGCACCAACACCTTCACCGTGCGGGTGCCCGCCGGGATGAACCCTGTGCGATTGCTGGGCAGCATCCGCGAACCCGTCAACGTCGGTGCCGGTTTTCTCGAGATCGGCGACGGCGACGGCAACTTCTTGGCCGCCGTGGGTCTGGGGCCCGACGCGAGTGCGCAGCCAGTCACTACGTTCGACGTCGACATTTCCGCAGCACGTGTCCGAGCCCGATCCATGGACCTGTCCTTCACCCTCCGTCAGCTAGACGATTTCGACGCACCCTGCGAACCCCTCCGGCAGCTGGTTCTCCAGGATCTGGCGGTGGTACTGACCGGGGCCGAACCCGTGCCATCCACCATCGCGAACTTTTTCGCTCCCATACTGCAGAGGCTAACGATATACGCACCACCCGACGCCGACTCCGCCGAGCAGCAAACGGTATTGACGTTGGCCTCCGTGCTGGCGCGGCTGTATCGCCTGCAGCCGCTGGCCATCACGGTGCTCACCCTCCCCCGAGGCGCGGCGCCACCGCCGACTTCCCAACTGACGCGGTCGATCGTCGTCGACGACGGTCCAGTCGGCCTGAGCCTCGAAAACCCCGGGCAACCGGGCGCCTATCTTCGTGTGTCCGGCCGCGGCGACGCACTCACCACGCAGGCATCGCTGCTCGTCAACCAGCTGCAGTCACTGGTGCAGGTACCCAGAGCCCGCGTTGACCAGCCAGGATCGGATGCTGCCCCAACCGCTGACGAACTGACGTTCGGCCAGCTCGACATGTCCGGCAGGACCGAAGTACTTCGGAAGGGGAGTCTGACGGTCAGCGTCGACCGGGCCGCGCTGGCGGCGGGCCGGGTCGACAGCGTCCAAGTGCATCTACTTGCCGACTACACCCCCGTGGCCGACCACGACGCGGCGTCGGTTCAGATTCTGTCCAACGGTACCGTCGTTTACGGACAACTGCTGAGCAGCAGCGGCAAACTGGACGCCACGTTCGACTTGGACGCCTGGGCCCTCAGCCAATCGATCGACCTCAATTTCGCACTCACCTACACGCCCGGCAACCTCTGCGGGCCCTTGATGGCGCCGATGGCGTTCCAGGTCGACCCTCGATCGACGCTGACCATGCGCCGCGGAGGTGTACCTATCAACGGATTCGCCGCCCTCCCCTCTGAGTTCAGCCCCAGCTTCCTGGTGGCCCTCGACGGCAGCGGCCCGAACCAGCTCTCATACGCCGCGCGCGTGGTCAGCGCGATCGCACGTCTCACCGACGCCCCATTGACTCCACAGGTGGTGGACCTCTCCGAGGCCGCCGATGCCACCACCGGTGCGCTCATCGTGGCCAAATCCGGAGCCGTTGGGCAGACCGCACTGAACCCACCCGTGCGCGGTGACAATGCCGAGATAATATTCACGCTCCCCACCGAGCTGACCGCCAACATCGACGAGGGGCTCGGAACCATCCAGGCTTTCGCGGACTCGGCTCGCAACCGCTCGGTGGTCCTCGTCACGACGACCGGTTCGTGGTCGCTGGTGGACCCACTGTTCGATTACATCGACGAACAGGACGGCGACTGGTCAGCACTTTTCGGAGATGTGCTCGCAGCAGGTGCGGGGGGCACCGCAGTCAACCTCGCGATCAGGGGGGGCGAAAACCCCTTCGAGACGCCCGCCCAGCCACCGCAGCCGGAATCGTTGGTGTCGAAATCATGGGCCCTCGGCGGCATCGCGGCCGCGGGCGTCATCGCGGTTGCCCTTGGCGCGGGGATCCTGTGGATCAGGCGGCGACGCGCAAGTAGTGCCAGCCCAGCTGTCGACCGCGCCACGGATGAGCAGGAACGCAGCGTCTGAGTCCGGTAGGCCAGCAGGTCGGGCCCGACGCAGACTGTCGCACGCGGCGCCCTGATCCGGCTAAGTCAGTTCAGACGCCACCGCTTCGGCTGCAGGCCTGAAGGATAGACCCGACTGGCGAGCGGTGACGTAGGACCATCCGCGCGCCGCCAGTTCGTCTCTGGCGCCCGCATCGCCAAGGTAGGTTCGGAGTAACTCGGCCAGCGCTCGGTGATCGTAGGGATCGAAATACTCGGCGCCGTCGCCACAGGTTTCGCGAAGGGCGGCGATGTCGGAAGCAAGCACTGCGGTGCGCGAGGCCATCGCCTCGATGGGCGGCAATCCGGCCCCCTCGTACAGCGAGGGCATGACCAGCAGGTCG
>Ga0114918_10006308_pt1 | contig 10044 bp, 7 predicted proteins | sample LantaG_FD_87015 | JGI IMG/M metagenome (GOLD analysis project Ga0114918, IMG submission 87015) | Deep subsurface microbial communities from Baltic Sea to uncover new lineages of life (NeLLi) - Landsort_02402 metaG | ecosystem: Environmental > Aquatic > Marine > Oceanic > Sediment | place: Baltic...
CTGCCCTTACAGATTTTGTATTTGTAGTTGAAAATATATCAAAAATGTTTATCACGGGTCCTGAAGTTATAAAAACAGTTTTAGGAGAAGATATTTCAATGGAAGAACTTGGTGGTGCAAGAGTTCATGCTGAAGTTACAGGTAATGCACACTTTTATGCACAGAGTGAGAAAGAATGTTTTGAGCAAATTAAGAAGTTAGTAGGCTATATCCCATGGAATAATTGTAATAAAGCGAAGCCTTTTCCTAAAAAATCACCAAATTCTAAATTATATAAAATTGAAAAATCTTTTCCTACAGACCCTAAGCAGCCTTATGACATCAGGGATATAATTAAGTCGGTAAGTGATAATTCTGACTTTTTTGAAGTACAGGAAAACTTTGCTAGTAATATTGTAATTGGTTTTGCCCGTTTAAATGGACAGACTGTTGGTTTTGTTGCAAATCAGCCTTTGATACTTGCAGGTGTTTTAGATGTTGACTCATCTGATAAGGCAGCACGTTTCATTCGTTATTGTGATGCATTTAGTATTCCTTTGGTTTCTTTAGTTGATTTACCGGGTTATTTGCCGGGTGTTGATCAGGAGCATGCCGGAGTAATAAGACATGGAGCAAAAGTGTTGTATGCATATTCCGAAGCTACTGTTCCTAAGATTACTTTAATATTAAGGAAAGCTTATGGTGGAGGATATATTGCCATGTGTTCAAGGCATCTCGGAGCAGATTATGTTTTTGCATGGCCAACAGCAGAAATTGCCGTCATGGGACCTGAAGGTGCTGCAAACATTATCTTTAAAAAAGAAATACAGGAGGCTGATGACCCTGATGAGGTACGTAAGCAGAAAGTAAAAGAATATAAAAGAAAATTTGCAAATCCTTATGTGGCAGCCGGACATGGCTATATAGATGCGGTTATTGAACCGAAAGATACAAGAAAATCATTAATTCATGCTCTTGAAATATCAAGTAATAAGCATGAAACAAGACCTAAGAAAAAACATGGAATACCACCATTTTGATAATATAGAATAAAATTATAAGACTATGAAAAAGAAAAAAAATGGTAATGGTAAAAGATACAACACGTTTGTAACAGAGAACGGTACTTACAAAACGCTTTTGTCAAATAAATTTCTGGCTAGGAAACCATATATTCCTAAAGACCCTAAAAAGCTTTTATCTTTTATTCCAGGAACAATTAACAAAATATTTGTTCAAGAAGGGGATGAAATAAAAATAAACAGCAAGATATTGATTCTGGAGGCTATGAAAATGAAAAATGTTATCATATCTCCCATTCAGGGAAAGGTAAAAACCATTTATGTAAAAGCAAATGATTTGGTGGCTAACAAACAACTATTGGTAGAACTCGAATAGTTTGGTGAAATAATATTTATCCGATAAAAAGAGCAAATTGTTATACCGTTTGCTCTTTTTTATTAATTTGCAGCGTAATTTCATTAAACAATACGTATGCTTGTTAAAACTTACGGAAGTGCAATTCAGGGTGTCGATGCAATTATCATTACCATTGAGGTTAATATCGATCAGGGCATTCAGTTCTTTATGGTGGGCTTGCCCGATAATGCAGTTAAAGAAAGCCATCAACGCATAGAAGCCGCTTTGAGAAATAATGGCTACAAGATTCCCGGTAAGAAGATTGTAATAAATATGGCTCCCGCCGATATTCGTAAAGAAGGCTCGGCCTACGATCTGTCGATCGCAATAGGCATATTGGCAGCTTCAGAACAAATTAAACATGAAAGAGTAAGTGACTATATAATCATGGGCGAACTTTCGCTCGATGGCAGCCTGCAACCCATCAAAGGAGCTTTGCCTATAGCCATCGAAGCCAGAAAAAAAGGATTTAAAGGATTTATCCTGCCTAAACAGAATGCCCGCGAAGCAGCAATAGTTGATGGACTGGATGTTTACGGTGTTGAAAGCATTAAAGATGTGATTGATTTCTTCAATGAAGACATTACACTTGACCCCGTTATAGTTAATACCCGCGAAGAATTTTATTCAGGTTTGAATAATTATGAGTTCGACTTTACAGATGTAAAAGGACAGGAAAATATCAAGCGCGCATTGGAGATAGCTGCTGCTGGTGGACATAATGCCATACTTATCGGTCCTCCCGGTGCAGGAAAAACCATGCTTGCCAAACGTTTGCCTTCTATATTACCCCCCTTGAATTTGCATGAAGCTCTTGAAACAACCAAGATACATTCGGTGGTCGGTAAGATGGCAAAAGACACCTCACTGGTTTCCATCCGTCCGTTTCGTTCGCCTCATCATACCATTAGCGACGTCGCTCTGGTAGGAGGGGGTAGCTTTCCACAGCCCGGTGAAATATCATTGGCACATAACGGCGTTTTGTTTCTCGACGAACTGCCCGAATTCAAACGAACTGTTCTTGAAGTATTGCGCCAGCCACTTGAAGACAGATGTATCACCATCTCAAGAGCTAAATTTTCCGTTGAATACCCTGCAAGCTTTATGCTTATTGCTTCTATGAACCCATGCCCATGTGGATATTACAACCATCCTGAAAAAGATTGCATATGTCCCCCTGGTGCTGTGCATAAATACCTCAACAAAATATCAGGACCTTTGCTCGATAGGATTGACATCCACGTGGAAGTTACACCTGTTCCATTCAAAGAATTGGCAGACAAACGGCAGGCTGAAAAGAGTGAACATGTCAGGGAACGAGTCGTGAAAGCAAGGCTTATGCAGGAACAACGTTACAAAGATATGAAGGGTATGTATTGCAATGCACAGATGAATACCAAACAGCTACGCACCTTTTGCAACATCGATGAAGCCGGACAAACCCTGCTCAAGAATGCCATGGAAAAACTCGGGCTCTCTGCACGGGCATACGACCGCATATTGAAAGTATCACGTACCATTGCCGACTTGGATAACAGCCCCGACATTAATAACGACCATTTGGCAGAAGCCATACAATACCGTAGTCTTGATAAAGACAGCTGGATAGGATAAATAGAATATAAATCTAAGACTAAAACAAAAACAAATGTCACAATTAGTACGATGCACCCCTTGCGGGTATGTTATAAAAGAAAGTAAGTTAGGCGAGAAATGTCCTGCTTGCGGTTTCCCTCGAAAAGTATTCAAGCCATATAGAGAGCGGATTCCCCAAAATAGATTATTTATTTTAGGCCTCGACCTGCATCCCATAGCTATCCACCTTTCGCAAACCTTTGTGATGCTCATACCTGCTTTACTCATTATCACAAAGCTGTTTCCCGATTTTTATTACGAAACCCTGGTTGCTGTGATTAATTTCTCCATTGTATTACTCCCGTTTTCGCTTATTATATCGATCATTACAGGGATTGTTGACGGCTTAACCCGTTTCAGTACCTTGAAAACGTTGTTGTTAAAGATAAAGATAATTATAGGCAGTATTATATTGGTGCTGGCATTTGTATTATTTTTTATTACAATACCCGGGCAGTTTGATGCGTTTACCTGGGTATTAAGTTTAACCTGCCTGCCATGTGCTGTTTTGCTTGGTTTGTTTGGTAAGAAACTGCTTAACGTGATGATACCCGCACCTATGCTTAAAGCCGAAGTAAACACATAATCTTTTATTGTCATGCTGAACTCTTGTCCCTGATTCTTTTTCGGGATGTTTCAGCATCTCATCCTTGTTCTTAATTATTAATTACTAATTATTAATTCTCTCCGCTTTTCTAAATCATTTAAAAGGGCAACTTTCTCTGTCTTGATTTTTTCCCTTTCGATTTCGATGCCTTACTTCTAGTTACTCGCTTCTTCCTATCTGAAATTTTTCCAAAGGGATTTCTTTTCTTCCTCTTTTTCTTTCGTGTCTTTTTCTGCTCACCTTGTTCTTGTTTATTGTTTTTATCTTCCACCTTGATGTTTGTGTTTTATAGCTATATTTTTAATTTCTCTTTCCTTTTCACTTTTTCTCTGTGCCTTGTTTTCTTTTTTAATTACTAATTCTTTTTATATCCTTACTCTGCTGGCGCGGATTTGAAATCCGTGCCAAGATAATTTCTTACACTCGGATTACAAATCCGAGCGAGCAGGGGTTGCATACACACAAGACTAAGCCGAGCTTATATTGTTTCGGTTTTTTCTTTCGTTAGGCTAAGGCTGTGCCTTAGTCTTTATATTATTACAGGCTCAAGCCTGTTAAGATACGCACGACTGAGGTACAACCTCAGCCGAACTGGGGCTCAAGCCTGTTAAGATACGCACGACTGAGGTACAACCTCAGCCGAACTGGGTGGAACCATTGTGCCTGCTACGGCTTACGAAAACACAAATATAGTGAACGGCATGAGCCTGCATAAACGCTCCGGCGAATTTGCAAATGCAGCCTGCGTGGCAGGTGTTCATCCTGATGAATTGGCAGGCAGGACAATATCTCCGCTTGAAGCACTTGAGTGGCTTGAAGCACTCGAACAAAACTTTTACAACTATACGGACAGCTTTCAGGCTCCGTTTTGTAGCATACAGGATTTCATTAAACGCAGAGAACCCAAAACAACTGTGCAAACTAGTTATCCCTTAGGATTAACTCCTGCACCTTTATGGCAATTGCTTCCTGCCGGAATAGTTAATGCCATTACTCATGGACTGAAAGATTTTAATAATAAGATAAAAGGATTTGACAAGGGCAATATCATGGGGCTTGAAAGCAAGTCTTCATCGCCTATACAGGTGGTGCGCGAAAAAACCGGACTTTGCACAGGCTTTGATAACCTGTATATGCTGGGTGAAGGAAGCGGTTATGCCGGAGGAATTATTTCGAGTGCCGCTGACGGCATTAAAGCTGCCATGAATATTATTCAAACTAATTAGTTAAAGCGGAGATACTCCGAAGGAGTCCCTATGGGACAATCTCCGCTCAGCAGGGGACGAACACAGTGTTTTTATTTAGTTTGACAACCTCAGCCGAACTGGGTACATTATCTATTTCCTTTTGCTCGATTATGTGTCTTACACAACATCTGACAGTTTTTTGCATCTGTTGCACCACCCTTGCTCCATGCTGCAACGTGGTCAGCATCCATTTCGCTTAAGCTCCAAATCTTACTCTTGTTGGCATCATGACCAATGGCACAAAGTGGACAGTTGGATTCACCTTTAGCTTCTGCTTCCTTTTTCTGCTTGGCATAAACCAACTTCTTTATGGCTTCATCAAAAACTCGGATATCAAGCAATTTTGTATCAACTAAACCACCAAGAATGTACTCAAATATTCCTTTTCGATTTTTTACATACGGGTCAGCATAGAGTTTTTTTACTTCTTCTGATACCTTTTTTGGGTCATACGCTTTCTTATGATACTCTTCATACAGACGACCCCACTCCAAACCGCGCATTTCACTTTCAACGTCTGAAAATACAGTTGAAACCCAGTCTATAACACTGTTGAAATAGGTTTTTAATTCTTTTATGTTATTATCTCTACGATGAAGAGCCATATAATCCTCAATTTTTCCTTTACTTACCCAATCAAGAGCACATTCCAGAAACTCCTGTCTGTTTGCACTGCCTGAAACATAAGCACTCCATTTTTGTATGTTTGCGTTTTGACTATTGCTAAACTCTTCTTTTCCGAGTGTTACAAATGGACCTGAATATATTGAATTGTTAAGTTCTTGAATATTGAGTGGTACACCAGCTATATTTATTGTCTTGAACCATGCTTTAATTTCGGGTTCTTCTCCTTCACATTCATAAATTGTTAATTTTGCATTTAAGATTTTTGACTGAAACTCAGGAGCAAGACTGTCAAAATATTGCTCCATGCCATCAATTTTAACCGCAAATTTATTAGTTACAAACCGACCGAAACTGGTAATTCGCTGTTGACCGTCCAATACTTCAAATTTAGCATCAGTTACTTTTACAAAATAGATTAAACCCAGCGGATAATCCTTTAGCATTGAGTTAATAACTGCAACATCCCTTTTACCATCCGCATAAATATAATTACGCTGGTATTCTGGTTGAATTGTTAATTTGCCCGACAAACCAAATAAGCCCTTACCTTCAAGTTCGTTATATACGAAGCCATCGCAAATATCTTTAACTGTGATGTCTGTTCTTAGTGTTGTTTTCATATTGTTTTTTTCTTATGCATAATAAATATTCTTTGATAAGCAGACTGGATTATTCTACCCTCTTTATTGATAAAATAGTTTTTTTTGCCATCATTGGTAACCAGATTTGCATTTTCATTTGTTTTTCCACCAGAGGAACCAGTTTTTTGTCCATTTTGTCTTACCTCCCAATAATCATCATATTTTTTTATATCAGGAACTTCATCATGGCAACCTCTTTGTGTAGCTCCTAAAATATCAAATTGCTCCGGTGAGTATTTGTCAAGAAAACTAATTGGTACACCCATTACACCATCATAATCACTCGGAATGGCATCTGTAAAAGGTATTTCAATAGCATCATAGTTGTCGTATTTGTCATATGACTCTTTTCCTTTTAGCTTTTTGTTAAATCTTAAGTTATCCGCCATTGACATAAGTTTTAATGGCTGGTGACGCCTACCATGGTCAATATTTGTAAGCCAGATTGCCGGCACGTTTTTCATGTTTATACCATCAATAACTTTATCAACATCATCTTGGTTTTTTGTTTCAAACCACATACCACCTGACCATTCTGTACGCCCTGACCACATCTTATTTTCTTTGAACAATGGAAAGACTTCTTTGTAGGTGACGCAACTCTTGTTACCTATAATTACAAACTGTTTATCAGCCTCAACAAGCCAAGCTAAAAAATCACGAAACAATGAAAAGGGTGGATTAGTAATAATTATGTCTGATTCTTCTCTCAACTTTTTTATCTCTTCACTGTTAAAGTCTCCATCGCCTTCTAAGTAACTCCACTCCAGATCTTCTATATCTATTTTGCCATCTCCGGTCTTGTCATGCGTCAGGGTAAAAATCTTGCCGTTTGTTTTGGTTTTGCTTTTGTCGTATTGCGGGGCACTTTCTTCAAACATGGTTACCTGATAACCGCCTTTGTAGATTTTGCTATCTACAGCGAAGCTGGTGCTAATGAGCTTTTTCAGTCCAAATCGCTCAAAGTTTTGTGCAAAAAACTTGGTAAAGTTGCTCCACTCAGGGTCATCACAAGGCAATAGTACTGTTTTACCACGAAATACATCAGGGTTGTATTCTAAATATGCTGCAATTTCTTTACCTATATCGTGGTATTGAGTATAAAACTCATCGTTTTTTGCATTTTTAGCATTTGATAGATTACTGTTTGCCATTTTTTTTAATAGTTATTTATTTGTCTTACCACCTTGCGTATTTACAAACTACGACGAATAGAGGTTCATTCTGTTAATACCTGCTTCTATTTGTATCATCACCGAAGCAAGAATAGTACCATAGACAGATTTAACTTGTAGTGATTGTTTGTCTTCCATTAATTTCATATACTGTGTAAAACATCTTACATTCTCAATTCTCTGAGTAATACTTCTTGTACCATCTTCGTTTGACAACGGAAAAGAAGACTTAATTATATCAAATTGCTGTAAATCGAAAATTGGTGTATCTTGCATTATCAAATCCCAATAATAAAATCGATTTATCATATCTTTTAAATAATAATGTCCCTTAGCTGTTAGACATAAGTTGAATTCCGTAGGAAGTTCATGCCATGAAATATCGGATAGCTGTTCATCAGTATCAATTAATGCAGATTTTAGTAAACTTACAATTGCAGAGTTTATTGTATTAATTCGATAACCTAATGAGTTCAGCTTTTCAACAAGTATTATGTTGGATATTAGTTTTTCAGTATAGTTTCTTTTTTCAATGAATTCATTTAAGTCCCTTAAAACATAAAGTTTTATAAAGTGATCTGTTGAATCAATTGGGGGTATAAATAAATTATAGATAGAACTAATCTCAGAATTATAATAATGTCTATTTTGAAGACTTATAGATTTAATAAATTCATGCATAGGAATAACTGTACGAGGTTCTTCTTGTTGTTCATTTCTGAATTTTTCACGAAGTATATAATCAGAAACCTTTGTATGTCCTGAAATTAAAAAACTCTTAAATATTCTTAAACCTTCTCGAATATTTGGATACGTAGTATGATTTAAAAAATCAATTAATTGTTTATTATTAATTGATAAAATTGAATTTCTTAGGCCTGATAAAAAGTGTGTTATATACTCAGGTGAAAATACAACATTATACCCTTTTTGTGTTGCACCCTTCACTTTATTGTCATTCGAAGGTGCATTTTCTATTGCAAAATCAATTCGCTTTTGTATTATTTCTTCATAATTAGGTGCAGTTATGTGGTACACATTGCTCTCATAAGCATCAAATGGCGGAGAATTTTGCCATTTATAATAGTATCCTTCTCTAAGGGAGACAACTGTACCACAAAGTGTTGCTTTTGTAAGTGAATGAGCAAAAACAAATAAGTCTTTTTGGATTCCATCATTAAACTGATCTGCATTATCAATTATTATTACAAGTCTTTTCCTGCGTTCTCGTATTAAATATTTAGATAGAAATTCAAGATGTCTTAAATGATTACTTTTTGCATTTTGTAAAAATAGTGATAGAGTTTTATTATAAGCTGCTACTTCATTTAGCTTCTCATATTGCCAAATGCTTTCATTATTTCGCTTAATTTCTATCAGGTAAATTTGGTTTAGCACTTTTAAAGAATGTAACTCCAAACGTTCATACTTAGAATAAATTTTTTCTAGAATCTCTTCTGCAATTTTAGAAGGTTCAAAACTTTTCTTTTCCTCATAGAATTTTCTAAAATCTATATAAATTAGAAAATGATCTTCTTTATCTTCTTCACTTAGTTTATACTTAAATAAATGATTAATGAATGTCGTTTTACCTGCTCCTTTTGAACCAATGATTATGATTGGTTTTGGAGGGTAGCTGTTCTTAATAGTTATTTCATCTTTATTAATTTCTTCAGATATTTGAGTAGCAATACTGTCAGAGTTTACAGCAGGTATAATTTGTCCTACTTTAGGTGCATAGTCACCAAAAAGTCTCTCTATTTCGCTTTTATTTTTCTTAGTTTCTTTATTTTCCACGAAACAATACTTTATGAATTCTAAGTCATCTTCACGTTCTTCTGAAAATATTTCTCCAAAAACTTTATCAATAATAGGTGTAATACTTGCACTTAATGAATTTCTTATTAATTCCTTGTCCTTATTAATTAAGGTTGATAAAATTGTTTTTGATATTATAGTTGTAATAGGAAGATTAAATTTAAATCCACCAATATGAATAATACTGTATTTAGAAATATTGTCATAGAATTCTATAAACCTTTTTTCAATGTCATCGATTCCATTGAATATTAAGCATACATTATCGTGCCATGGTTTATTATCAATATTGAAAGCTTTTAAAATGATGAATTGATATCCATTTGTGATGATACCATAGGGAATACTTTCATCGATGCAATATTTTCGTATTTGTTCAATTTGTTCTTTATTCCCACTTAATAATGACTTTATGGATGCATGTTTATGGTTAGCAGGTAATTTTAATTCTTTAAATTGTCGCTTTGCTTCAACAATAAAATAGATACCTGGTACTGAAACTTTGTAGTCAAAATATCCTGAGGCGACATGTCCTTCTCTTCTGATGTCCTCTTCCTCCCATCCTAATACATTAATTAAAATGTTGTCAATAAGTTTTGATCTAGTATCAGTTTCAGATAAGTCTTCTTCAGTATAAGTATGGTACTTATCTTTATAATTTCCGAATGCAATTATAGCTTCATCTATGTTTTTCATGCCTGTATAAATTAAGTTTTCCCAAAAGTAAACAAAAATAAATAAATAAAATTTGGTAAATCAAAAAATATATTTTACATTTGTACGTTCCATACAAAAACTATGCTACCAAGCAACCACATACTGCCAACACCAGCCCAACCCTCGCAAACCCGCAGGGGAGTATACCCCCCCCCCCCCCCCCCCCCCCACTCAACACC
>Ga0114918_10006309_pt1 | contig 10042 bp, 15 predicted proteins | sample LantaG_FD_87015 | JGI IMG/M metagenome (GOLD analysis project Ga0114918, IMG submission 87015) | Deep subsurface microbial communities from Baltic Sea to uncover new lineages of life (NeLLi) - Landsort_02402 metaG | ecosystem: Environmental > Aquatic > Marine > Oceanic > Sediment | place...
GGCCGTGCGGCCTGCATGGGATCGCTACTCCGTGCGCCAGTACGGCCTGTCCGGCCTCCCTGGCTTACTCCTTCTCTCTCATAGTCGCTTTACCTCCTAGCCCTAGGCTGTTTCCTTGGCGGCCTGGGCGCCGACGCTCCCGCGTCGTCCTTCGGAGGCGCCCAGTCGTCCCCCGTTTTACCTCGCAGGAGAACACGCTGCCGTTCGGGGAAAAACTGAACCCCTCACTCCCCGACTCGCTTGGTCGCTCACGACCGCCCTGGGCCGGGCGGACAAGCGCCGCCTGGGACGGCGGCGCAGGCGCAGGCTAGGTATACCTTATAAAAAAAAGTCAAACCTTGTATTTTGGTGCGCCGTGGTGTATACTTTACCTAAGATTATGGAAAACATGGAAAACGTAGAATATGAAGGACACCCTCTCGGCTTTGCCGTTCGGGGCTCACTGGCGGACACGGTAACGTACAGGGTTCGGCCCGGTCATGGATCATATGGGGCCGAACTCGGAAAGGTGTATCAAGATAGATACCCCTATTTTGTGCCGAGCAGTATCAATAATCCTGAAAGTGCGCCCTACCGGGCGCAATGGATCGCCGCCGTCCACAAATGGAAATATGACTTAACGCCCGCGCAAAAAGAGGCCTATAATGCGCGTGCAAAAAAGGGCCTCCGCATATCAGGGTATAATTTGTTTATGCGGGAGGCAATGAAGGGGGAAATTGATATGTATGTTGACAGAGGCGATCCGGCGGCCTATGATTTTGGAATAGGCGATTTAACGGTAGATGGGGCATGGCATGATCTAGCCCTAACAGGGCTGATAACGGACTCGGCAAGAGCTGTACTTCTTGACACGGACTTCCAGGCTAATCTAGCTAATAAGCATATAAATTTTAGAGAGAAGGGGAACTCGAACGACTTTAATCATAGTAAAATTTCAACAATAGTAGCCGCGCAGGACCAACATGATATAGTCATAGTGTCCCCGGACGACGCGAAAACCGTACAATATAATATAGACACAGCAACGTGGGACCATATAAATATGACGGTCAGAGGGTGGTGGACGTAGATGATAGAGCAATTTCTTGATAGCCTGGTGAACGAACTAGGGGCAACAGGGCTACTGGTAATCGGCCTATACTGGATCCTCGGGCAACCACTGAAAGCAATGGCTAAATCACTAAAGGTTATAAACGGTGAGATAGGACAGATAAGAGATCTTATTAAAAACTGGAAAGGTTGCGGGAATGGCTAAACTAGAAGGACCTTTATTTAGTATGGGGGCGTCAGGATCAATAGGGCCACGGTTGACGTACTCAAAACGAAAATCAGGACATCAGGTCAGGGTGCAAAAGGCGCAGACGGACGCGTTAAGTGCGGAACAAGTCGTTGAGCGCGGATATTACGAAGACGCAATAGCCGCGTGGGCAACTCTTACGGACAACGAAAAAAGTCAATGGACGGATTTTAATAAGAGCTAAAACGAGGGAAAAGTAAAAGGCAGGACAATATGTCTATATTTGGACGAAATAGCTCAACAGGAATTGCAGCTTTAGAATGCAGCACAGATACGATGTGGGCAGGTAAATTTACCTTAATAGAGAATGGTACAGTTTCAAGAATGGACGCATATCTAATCCGCGGTAACGCAAATAATGCAAAGTTGCTTATCTACGACGACGGCGGCGCAGGCGGAAAACCCGGGACATTAAAAGGTTATACAAACACAATAGCTCTACCAGTAGAGGGAGGGACTAACTGGTACGGCGCAGAAATGACCACCCCATTATCTTTGCCCGCAGGAGATTATTGGCTTACAGCAGTAGGAGATGAAGATAGTGGGCCGGACTTACGCGCAGATGTTGGTTCAGGGCTAATTTCCAAGCAAGTGGGATCTAATTTTTACGCGGCCCCCCCCAATCCTTGGGGGGAAGAAGACGGTTCGGTGGTGGCGAATCCAAGTATCTACGCAACATATGAGGCGGGAGCAGGGACCTACCCGGTTGGCCTCCTTAAAAAAGGACTAGTGTCCGGCTTTCATTGTTTTATGAGTGGCTATCTTAGCGCAAAAGTAGCGGAGAAGGACCCGCTAAAGCTCCCGGACGGGACGCCTTTTTAATGATAGCTAATTGAAAGAAAAAAAAAGTCAAGCATTTAAGCAGTTGTAAAAAAAGAGGCCTACAAAATGGCTAGAGTTGATGATCAGAATATCCCCTCCGGATTAGCTGACGCATACGCAGACACGCTAGGAACACAGGAGTGGCTCCCAGGTGAAACCAAGGTAGGCCGCCGATACCCCTTCCGCGTAAGAGGAATGCAAGGTTGCAGGACAATCCGGCCGCCAATAATACGAGGGGCCTCTGTAAGTGATAATATGTGTGCGAACCGGCAGGTGTGGGGTAAATGTGTTAAATGTTGGAATAAACAACCCGCGACAGGCGGAGCAGAGCCGCCAGACCCTGGTCCACGCGCCCGGACGTGGTGGTTCACGGACGCGATAGCGTCCGGCCTTTGGTATTTTAATTATTTTATGCGTCAGACATTCAATGCCGCAATAGGGGGGGATCCGGTAGCGTGGTGTACAAACCCGATACAGGACGCAGTAATGATTAACTCGGGAAACCCCAACCAAAATTATTCAGGATCTACAAACAGTCAGCTTATGCACTCATCAACACAAAATCGGGAGGTTTTAATACATGGGTTAGAAGAAGGTTGGTCTAAAATTTGGTTATATATGGGGAATGCGCCGCCATACCCGCCAATAACAGGAGATACTGTCCTACGATCTTACGAATTACTAGAAGATTGGTCCAAAAACTCCGTAACATGGAACAATCAGCCGGCGGTAGGGCGGCAGTTGGGTTATGGGATATTTGACACAACCCCACTCCAATGGGTTGCTGTGTCTACGGGGGGGAAGAAAAACCTACTTATTAGAGTTAAAGAAGAAACTGAGGCCGCTTGGACTACCCTTAACGAAAATGCAGTGCCACCATGGGACGAATTTATAACAAAATTTGGTGCATAGTATTAAGGGAACGATTTAAGGAGTAAATAAAAGGAACCGAAAGGAGGTGATGAAATGGACGGCTTTTTTCGCGTGTTGAAAAGAATAGGGCGCGCAGCAGTGAGCATAGGCCTCGCAGGGATCCCGGCATACTTCGGGAACGACCCCAGGTGGCTTGCTATCGCGCCCGTATTGCAAGGGTTCGGAAAATGGCTAAGGGAGAAATTAAACTTGAATTTTATCCCTTTCTAGTGTATACTTCACAGAAAGACAGTTAAATCGTTAAGAGAAGGGGGGTGATTTCAATGAAGAAGATAAGTTTTATGAAGTGGTTCGGCAATAATGGAGGCTTTGCCAAGGTAGACGGTCCGCTGTTTTCTCTCGAGGCCAGAGGCCGCGTGGGTCAGTCGATCGTGTTTTTCCCTTGGAAGGGCAGACACGTTGTACGCAGGTGGTTGAAACCGACTAATCCTCGGGACGTCGATCAAAAACTCGTCAGACAGAAGATGGCCTCTGTTGGACAGGTGCTTGGTAAGATGTTAACACCTGAAACAGCGTACCCGAACGGATCTCTTGCAGTCGTGGAGTGGAAGACACTCACGCCCGCAACGCAGATTTGGAATGCGTATATCTCGAAGAAGGCCCTGGAGGACCTCGCGAGTGATTTCGCATGGACCACGTTGATGAATGCTATCGACGGCGCAGACGAGCTTGTAACATGGCAGTCATGTGCATTAGATATGGGAATGAAGACGCTCTATGCAACGCAAGACGCATACGCGACGAACATTCCGCCGGAGCATCAGCTCGCGGCAGTTGCTTACGCGGCTTACAAAGCGTCGTACAGCGACGTTTCCGTTGACATGAGTGTTGCCATCGAGGAGATGGACACGGCGGACATCAGCCTGTTTGTGTCGAACATGCTGACTGACGCAGTATAGCCCGGCGGTAGTTTTCGCCGGGTAAGCTGTTTAACGATCCAATAAGAGAAAGAATGTGCCATGCCAAAGCAAGCTATTAACTTGACCTTTGGCGATTTTATATTCCTCGAAATCGCCCTCGTCCACTACATAAAAGAGCTTGACCTTTCAATGCAGTGCGGTCAATTTGTCTCCGAACTCCTAGGAAAACTAGAATATGAACTCGCGCAGATCAGAAATGCGGCCGCGGGTCCTTCTCCACAGGGACTTCAACCACAGGCGTCGCCACCAGTAGCAGGAAAATAGTCATGGCGGGGCCAACTCAAATGCGTAAAGGATATCATAATCTTTTGCGTCCCGAGATACTCCAACTTGTGCCCACTGACGCTAAGGAAATCCTAGACCTTGGTTGTGGAACAGGTGAACTCGGAAAGGCCTTAAAAATAAGGCAGGAGTGTAAAGTTTACGGAATAGAATTGAACAAAGACGCTGCTTTTATTGCAGAAGGAAACCTCGATAATGTCATATGTGATAATTTAAACAGATATGATCCCGCCTTATCAGACAAACGCTATGATTGTATAATTTTTGCGGATATCCTCGAACACCTGATCAATCCATGGGGAGCATTAAGGAAGTTTACTGCTGTACTTAAGGAAGGGGGGACAATAGTCGTGTCAGTCCCCAATTTGGCTCACCCCCGAGTGATCGGACAGTTGCAGAAAGGTCTATTCCGATACGAACCTGCCGGGATCCTGGACATCACGCATTTGCGCTTTTTCACGAAAACAACGCTGTGCCAAATGATGTGCAATCTCGAATTAAAGGTAACGAATGTCTGCGCTAGCCCGAGGCCGGAGAACCCAATCCAATGGTGTATGACGGCGGTCAAGCCTGCCCTGGTAGAGACTGCGCCAGTGGTTACAATAATAATACTCGCGCGAAATCTATGGGAATATACTTTGCAATGTATTGAGAGCATACAAGAATATACCGAGGTACCGTACAGGATCCTGATTGTAGATAATGCCTCGAGCGATAAAACGGTCGAGGCCCTTCGGGTCCGGGTAGAGGTCTTGCACATAGAAAATACGGCCAACATAGGCTTTGCGGCGGGTGTTAATGTGGCCTTGGAAATCGTCCATACGCCATACTTTGTTCTTCTGAATAATGACACAATAGTAACGCAGGGGTGGCTTTCAAAGATGATCAGGCTAATTGATAAAGAAAAGGATCTCGTACTGCTTGGCCCTATGTCAAATAATGTATCAGGTCCGCAACGTGTGCCGGAAGTGCCTTATAGTGATATAAAAAGTATGCACGCTTTCGCGCGAGACTGGGGTAAACTTGGAGCAAACCGGATCCAGGAGTTTCACAGGATCGTCTTTTTCTGCGCATTGTTTAAGACAGGAGTATTGAACAAGGTAGGTTACCTCGATGAAATCTTTGACCTGGGCAATTTTGAAGATGACGATTATTGCCTTCGAATTAAAAAAGCAGGCCTGAAAGCAGCATACGCAGAGGGGGTCTTTATACACCACCACGGGTCTACGACTTTTAAGAATGAGAATATAGACTTTATGAAATCGATACAAACAAATAAGGCGCTTTTCGAAAAGAAATGGGGTCTGAATGGGTTGGGGAAGTAGGCGCAGACGAAAACGGTTATTTGAGGAAGAACGAAGAAGGTGCAGCTATTGGTTCTGGACAAAGATGATTTTTGTCGTAGTGTCAATGGCGTGGGCTTTGCGGTGTTTGAATAGAATAGGAATATTTGGAGAATGGTGAAAGAAAATGGTTAAACTAAAAGTGCCATTATTTAGTATGGAGGCAAAAGGACAACTAGGTCCACGATTGATATACTCAATGCGGGGATCCGGCGCACAAGTGAGATATCAAGAGGCTAACCGGGACGTCAACACTCAAGACCAACAAACGAAACGTGGATATTTTACACTGGGAATAGCTTTGTGGAAAGAGCTCCCGGAGCAAGAAAAGGAATACTGGGCAGAAGTTAGCAGGTGGGGGTATGCAAATGTCTAAGCAGTTACCGTTTAATCTGTTTATGCGACAGGCCCTATTATATCCGCTTACATCGCCCTATCTCCCGCCTGCTAACATGGTAGCAAAAGGCTACTCTTACGCGGCCGGGCAACTAACAGGAACACTAGAGGTATATCCCATGGGAGAAATAGAAAAAGACTTTACAGTTATATTGCCAGAACAAGTACGCACAAACGCGGACGCTAATGTCGCAATTTTTAAAGTAGACGCAGATCTATATCCATTTGGTATCACGTTAAATAGCATACAGGTAACTTTATTGTCAAATGGAACATACACACTAGGGTTTAGGGAATATACGCAGGCGGGGACAGACGCACCAACACTGGTGAGTTATATTGAAACGATAACGCTATCGTCGCAAGGACATAAGAAGGTATTAGAGGCAGATATAACCGACAAAGACATTGCGGCGGGAAACTATATATTTATATTTGTCGGCAGTGGAAATACCCTGGGTAAAGGTGAAGATGATTTTTACCCCGAAAGAGAGTTGAAGAATGAGTGGGGTATTGTTTTTTCAATCGGGGTATGGTGAGCAAGTAATAGGGGTAATGACTAAAGCGGGAACAAGAATGTGGGGGCTACGTCCATATCTAATTATGCCGGTGGCGGCGCAGGCCCTCGTATTGGTTTTTGTTTTTATAGTCGTGAGGTCTATAGTGAATAATATGACGCAAAGCATAAATGTGGTCAAGCAATGAAAATATCCACGCCAAAGTATAACTGGCAGAGTTACAACTTCGGAAGTATATCACTCTGTATGATTATGAAGAACGAGGAAAAGGTGCTTGCCAGGTGTCTTAATTCCGTGCAAGGCCTTGTAAATGAGATTATTATTGTGGATACTGGGAGCACTGATAATTCAATAAGAATAGCAGAGGCCTACGGCGCGAAAATAGTCGAGGATCCGTGGCAGGACGATTTTGCGCGTCCACGCAATCTAAGTTTAGAGCTAGCGCGTGGATCCTGGATCCTCATTCTAGACCCTGACGAGATAATAAGGCCGGAAGATCATGCCGAAATAAGACGATCAACAAATAATAACGACTTTGACGCATTTTGGGTAACGACTAGAAATTATGGGCCATATACCTACAAAATGGATTACGTCTTTTCCGGGCCTGGCGGGGATCCATTAAGAAAATAAGAAGGATATACACCCTCAACAAAGACGCGATTTTTTAGGAACGGTTTAGGGATCCGGTTCGAAGGCTGTTGGCATGAACTGGTTGACTACTACATAAAACGCAATAAACTTCGGCAGGGATCCTCGCCTGTCCCCGTTCATCACTGGGTAGGCGAGATCTCCCAGGCCTCAAGGCCGGACAAAAATGCCTTTTATTTAAGGCTAGGAGAAAAGAAGGTCCGGCAACAGCCGAAGAACGGTCAAGCTAGGTGGGAGCTTGCAACTGCACAGATGATTGGCGGTCTACGAGCGGAAGCGTCCGCCTCGCTCGCAGAAGCCTTCCGGCTAGGGTTTAATGTTTTAGATCAATATTATTCATTATCACGGTGTCAACGAATGGAAGGCAACAAAGAACTCGCCGACCTGGCCTTTGAAAAAGGAGTATGCGCACAGTACCCGGCACTGACGCATATAGACCCGGAGAAAAAGCCGCTTAATAAAATGTTGGAAAACTTATAGGGGGTGGATAATGGTGGATCTAAAGAAAGCAAAAAGATATATCATAGATCTTGTTAATGAAAAGGGCGATCATATAATAGAGGGAGAATGTAAAGAGTGCGGTATTTTCCCTTGTAGGCACATAGACACGATCACATGGAAATTGAGGGGGTAACAAATGTTAGAGCTATTGCCCGATGAAAAGTATTTAAAGGCGATTACAAATGCAATAAGTAAAGCTGAAAAATGTATCGATATCATGGCCTTTAAAGTCGAAATGACACACTCAAAAAGAGGCAGAAAGCTGCTCGATTTTTGGGCCATTCTAATCAATAAGGCCCACCAGGGGGTCAAGGTGCGCATGATAACGAACCAAAAAGGAAACGGATCCCATATCCCAAATAGTAACCTATACGCAATGAATGAATTGAAAAAGAATGGTGTTGAAGTGCGTACACTCCCGGGAACGCGAATATGTCATGCGAAGGTTATCGTGATTGACAATTTTAAAACATTTGTGGGAAGTCATAATTTGTCAGTCAGGTCTTGTGCCAATAATTTAGAGGCGTCCGTAATGACTGACGATACCATTCTCACGTCGTGGCTCAATGAGTTTTATAACAAAGCATGGGACAGAGCAACGAAGATCTAAAGCGTAAAGAAAAGGGGCTTTTTGAATGCCGGACTTGACAATCCGGTATTTGTCGTGTATACTTCAAGCAAATATGATGGCGTGATGTAAAGAGTGGAATAAGAGGCAATTTTTTTTTAGTATGCTTGCAACAGCCCCGTTTCGCCGCGGGTCCACTCCACCCCCTTCGGGGGGTTCTGTTGCAAGCATACCCTCCTTAAAAGGATCAAAGGACCATGCCTAAGCCGGAACTACTGACAGGAGTGGAACTCAAATACGAAATACAAAGACAGGAATGGTGGAAAGAGACATATCGAACAAAAGACCCCTCCAGCCCCTTCATCGCCACCTGCGATGAGATAATAACACTCCTTAAAAAAGAGCTTTCAAAAAGGGGGCCTAAGTGTCAGAAGTAATGGCCCCCCCTGTCGCTGTTTCACAGGCTACATTTAGCCCAAAAATCGACCCCTTATGTACAACTACTGGACAAGTTATTTATGATGAACTTAACCCTTGGCAACAAAAGGAGTTAAGTAAAAAAGAGCTCACAGACTGGCTTGAACAAAATGGACACTTCAAAGAGGCCTGGAAAATCACTGCTTGTGGGCACAGTTTTGTCAAGCTAATGTGCCCAAATGGGCACGAAAAGTATACAAAAATCCACTGCGACAAGGAACACTGCCCTACCTGCGGACAAAAGGGATCAAGGCTGCATAAAAAACGGGTAACACGGGCAACTGACCGCCTTATATGGACCCCCCTCCTGGGGTATCTCGTATTTACCTTGCCGGAGGAGGTGTCCAGGAGTAAGCCGGATCTAGACACGCTCAAGCACCTATCAAAAAAGGCATGGGACATAACAAAACAGTATTTTAAAACACCTGGGGGCGTAATCCGAACGCATTTAATGGGTGAACAGTTAGGCAAATTTCATATGCACATCAATGTGCTATTCCCAATTTTGAAGGCTGACGGACGCGGAGTTGTAGATCCTAAGGTTTTGGAAAGCGTACGCGCCGACTGGACAGCCTTTGTGAATGGCTTTTTCGATCTAAAATGTGAGACAACGAACGTGCATTACAAATTCGCTACGACTGACAGGCAGATTATACACAAGATTAAATACGTGTTTCGTCCAATAGTAGGAGCCTTCCAATTTAAGACGCTATGTGATGATGATAGGCACTACGTTTTATCTTTAACCGGGTGGCACAATACCAGGTGGTTTGGAAAACTGGCTAATTGCCAGTATAAAGCATTTTTGTTAGAAAAAGGGATCGAGCCTAACGAGCGCGAAAACAAAGACCCTTATATGTCGAGATCTTGTCCGTGTTGTGGTGGCCGTTTTCGATTTCAGGAAATCGTGCACAAGGACGATCTGCCTACTACACAACTACGGTGGGTCGACGCAGACACTTTGGTTGACTTTTCTATACACTCCTTCTTAAAAGAAATTAGCCCCTAACATATCTAGCTGACCACACTTAATAAAAAACTTTTTTTTATAAAGTATACCTAGCCTGCGCCTGCGCCGCTTTGGGAGCGGCGCTTGTCCGCCCTGAACGGGCGGCCTTGAAAATGTCAAAACTACCAAGCGAATCGGGGAGAGGGAGGTTCGATGATGTGCGTGTCCTCCTGCGAAGTAAAACGAGCGACGACCAAAAACCGCCGCCAAGGAAACAGCCTAGGGCTAGGAGGTAAAGCGACTATGAGAGAGAAGGAGTAAGCCAGGGAGGCCGGACAGGCCGTACTGGCGCACGGAGTAGCGATCCCATGCAGGCCGCACGGCC
>Ga0114918_10006311_pt1 | contig 10039 bp, 9 predicted proteins | sample LantaG_FD_87015 | JGI IMG/M metagenome (GOLD analysis project Ga0114918, IMG submission 87015) | Deep subsurface microbial communities from Baltic Sea to uncover new lineages of life (NeLLi) - Landsort_02402 metaG | ecosystem: Environmental > Aquatic > Marine > Oceanic > Sediment | place: Baltic...
CGATACAAAGTCGATGGAAAGCTAACGGAAGAGAAGATTAAAGAGTTGGCTTTGGACATTCTTGCACAGAAGAAAAGAAAAGACAAAAAATAAGACTTGATTTTTCCTATGCAAAAGTGTAATATTAATTAGAGAAGGTGTGATAGATTCACGACTCGATTAGCGATTTCGGGTCAGAAGTTATTTAAGGAGTTTTATTATGAAGGTAGCTCTAAATGAACAGATATTTGAACAACATCAAATAGTAGAGAGTGATAGGTCTAAATTACCTAAGGGTGTATTATGTAGGGTAACCTATCCTATATGCAATGTGGGTGTTCTTAATAAGAACAATCGCATGTACGAACAAGCTGTATGGGATAAGGTATTTGCCAATGAAGAGATAAAGGAAAAGATGGAGAAGCGAAGTTTGTTTGGGCAGGCAGAGCATCCTAATGATACAACTCAAAGCAATCTAGAAAAGACTTCTCATGTCGTCACCAAGATGTTTCTTAGTGAGGATAAAACTAAAGTGATGCAGGAGATGGATATTCTAGACACACCTTATGGTAGGATTGTGGATACATTATTGGAGGCCAAGTGTCTTGTAGGTGTATCTACCAGAGCAGAGGGTGAGATGGAAGATGCAACAGATGATAAAGGTAATAAGTATAGTCGAGTCATTCCTGAGCAATATGAGTATAGAACATCTGATTTTACTGCAGATCCTTCGACAAAGCAGCCTTATCCTGAGAAGGTGGAGAGAGACTTGGTTACTCAGGTACAGACAGGTATAGAAGACGAAAAGATAGATAAGCAGTTTGCTACAGCGTTACTTGAGAAGATGCATTGTAGTGAAGCTAAAGCACTATTAGAATCCTTGAAGAAAGAAGAAGTCAAAGAGGAGGAGAAAGAACCTGAGAAGGATTTGGGTAAAGAAGGGAAAGACGAAGAAATGGGTAAGACGGAACCAACGACAGAAGGAACATTGGCTTTTGAATGTTTTGATGATATGGTTAAGTATTTGGAGAAGGCCTTTTCAGAGGACGGGGAGGTAAAGAAGAAGCTGACAAAGATAGTTAGTGAAGCAACAGGCAAAGATATCCTTCCAGAGGAGGAATATACTTGTAGAGGGTGTGGGAAGAAAGTAGATGATCCTACAAAGTTAGATGCAAATCGTCTTTGTTCTGGATGTACAGAAGCAATAAAGGATGTATCTATGGAAGCTATAGATTCGCAGATGAAAGACATACAGATTTCAGAGGCTTCTGTAAGAGCTGAAAGGGATAAGGCTTTCGATGTTATTCGAGAATCTGAGAAGAATTTGGAATCTAAGGATATTATGCGTGATACAGAGGTAGGCATTCTTTTAGATAAGGTAACGAAGTTGGATGAAATGACACAAAAGAAGACTTCTGTGCTATATTCTATTTTGGAGAAACGAGTTAAAGAAGTCAAATCTTTGGAGGAGTCTTTGAAGAGGATTAAAGAAAATCATGCTCATGAGATAGGTATTCTTACGAACAAATTTATGAGGGAAAAGACTACATTAGAATCTAAGAAGGATAGGGAGACAATTTCTAATTATGCGAAGATGAAAGTAGAATCAAGCGGTTTAACTATACCTAAGAATTCTCAAGCACTTCTTGAGGAATGTATTTCTGTCGAAGAGGTAGACAAGGTTTTGGAAAGGGTTGTGGATGCTTTGCGAGAGGGTGCACTTCACTCTCAGAAGTTGAAGGAATTGGAGGTGAATGGACCCAACTCTCCTGAGAACGACAGAATAGCAAATAGTATAGGAAAAGCTTTTGAAGGATTTTTTGGTTAATATTAAACTATTGTAAGGAATTTATTTATGAAAAGTGTAAAGGAAAGAATGCAAGGCGTTGTGGAAACTCGTATGCAGCGTGTTCAAGAAAAACGCGACGCCATGCTAAGAGATTGGAAGCCTTATCTGGATACTGTAGATAGGTATATGCAGGAAAAACAGGATAAGGCTTTAACTATAATGGATAAACGCAATATAGCACAGTGCTTGGAAAATGCCTTGATGCAGACTGGTTTGGGCAATAGGTCTTCTATAATGGAAACGACTTATGCAGATAACATCTCGTTCTTGGGTGTTCAACTGCCTGTTATTGCTGCTTTGCTTCCTAGTTTGGTGTTGAATGAGATAGCAATCGTTCAGGCTTTGGACAGACGTCAGGGTGCTGTATTTTATCTGGATGTGCAGTATGGAACAACTAAGGGTTCTATTACTGCTGGCGATACCATGATGAGTGCTAAGACAGGTCATGCTACCTCGCAGGCTGCACGAAGATACGCAATGACGCAAGTCATAGGCGAGACATTGGCAGATGATACCCTTTCTGGTAATACTGTTACTGGTAACTTGGCTTACAACTCAGTTCAGTTGGGCACCATTACGATATATCATGGAGATGAGACAATTAGGGATCACGATGGTGATAATTGTTGTCCTGGTGTACTCTTCAATGATGATGGAGATAATTGTGGTTGGGTGAATGAGGACGGCTCGTTTAGTGTTACTCTAAGCACTACTCCATCAAGTGCTGGTCTTGTTACTGCTGATTACTTCTACTACTATGATCAGGCTACTAATGGTGTACCTCAAGCCAATATCAACTTGGAGTGTGAGAACGTCACAGCAATAGATTTTCCGTTGAAGGCAATCTATTCCTTGGGTGCAAGTTTGGATTTGGAGAAAGCTCATGGCCTCTCTCTAGAGGATGAGGTTGTGAAGTATCTCGGTGGCGAGATTGATTTTGGTCTCGCGTCGTTGGCAACAGCGGCATAGTTAAAGACACTTAATTGCTGGAACACCCTAACAGGTAGAGCTGAGGGCAATCAGCAGCTGGTATTATGAAGAATAACGAAGTCAAATTTTATGAATGTGGTTGTGGAAGAGAGGTTACTCTTGGACGTAGATTTATCTCCGGTCATAATAGACGTGGATGTAAAAACAGTCCTGAATTTAGAGAGGCTTCTAGAAGGCGAATGCTTACAGATAACCCAGCCAAGCGAGAAGATGTTAGAAAGAAGATGTCTCTTGCTAAGCGGGGAAAGAAGTATCCTTTAGAACGTTGTCTAAAAATGAGTAAATCTTTAACGAACAACCCTAAGGTTATTGCTGCTAGGAAAAGACATAACAATCGAGCAGGTACTGAAACAAGTGCAATAGCTCGTTTGAATATGAGTAATGGAGCTAAAGGCAAGATTCTCTCATCGAGTCATAGAGAGAATATTAGAAAAGGTCTTCTTAATCACTTTTCTGTTTTAGAGAATAGAATTAAAAGGGCTGAGCAAGTTAGCGATAGGATAAAGTTAGGTGGTTATCAGTATAAGACTGGTCGTATTTATCTTCCTAGTGTAGGCAGAAAACTTTTGTATCGTTCCTCATACGAAAAACTTGCATTGATTTTATTGGATATGAAGCCAGAAGTACAGGATATTTTGGTGGAACCTATTAGAATTCCTTATGATTTCAACGGTAAAACGAAGATATATATTCCTGATTTTCTTGTTAAACTATCTAATGGAAATCAAATATTGATAGAAGTCAAACCTAGAGCTTTTGTTAAGGGAGTTGTGTTGATAAAAGCAGAAGCGGCTAAGGTTTGGGCCAAAAATAACAATGCAGTGTTTTGTATTTGGACTGAGGATATTCTTCATAATAGTAGTTCAACGACTACGTCTTTACAAGAGATTGTAAGGGCTACGGTGTCCTACCCTATGGGTAGAAGATATAGTCTGAACTCTATAGCATAATATAGAGAGGAAGGCAGAAATGACCTTCCCGCTTATCGAAAAGAGGATAAGTCATAAAAGTAACAGATTGCAAATTTGAACTCGACCATTACGGCATCGATATGATAGAGGCTGCAGCTATAAGTGCTGCTGGTGCTGCTGGTGCTGCTGGTATAGGAACTTGGGTAGCAACCCCATCAAATGGCCAGGAATGGTTGTGGAAGAAGTATGAACTACTGGACAAGGTAGAAAAAGCTTCTAATGCAATCTTTGCTGCTACATTGAGAGGAATGTGTAATTTCCTTGTATGTGGTAACAATGCAGCCAGAGTTGTACGTCAGTTAGGTGAGCACTTCAAACCTGCACCTGGGTTAGATAAGGTTGTGCCTACTGGTCCTATTGTGCTTGGTAAGCTAGATGGAAGAACTGTCATACAAGATCCGTTCTTAACTACAAATAGGATTATTTATGGCTATCGTGGCGATAATTATTTGTATGCAGGATTTATGTATGCTCCATATATTCCGTTGTTTGCTACACCTACCATAACATTGGCAAACCTAGAGTCTCAGAAGGGCTTCTTAAGTTCTGCAGGATTCAAGGTTATCAATGCAGGTTTGTTTACCTTCGGTACAGTGGATGTTTCTGGTTTATAAGAAAGCGATTGTCCTTTCGTTTGGGTATGGAGTGGGTTGCTTCGGTAGCCCTCTCCATATATTTCGTAGAAGAGTATGTTGACAGAACTGTATGATATTTTTAAGGAGAGATTGTTATGATTGAACGAATAATTAGATCGTTAGGCGACGTTGGAATGAAAACTAGGGAGCAATTCTATCCATTGACGGTAGGTGAGGTTGTTAAGGCAAAGTTTCGAGATGAGCAGGATTATAATAAATTACTTTCTTTGCATATATTTGAGCTGGCTACTGAGGCAGAGCTTATAGACTACCAAAGGTCTTTTATTCCTGTTATTCCTATGGAGTCGGAAGCTCATGTGTCTGTGGTAGAAACTGTTGAAGAAGAGTCTCCGGTTACTCCGGTTGTTGAGGAGACCCTTGCTGTTTTGGATGCTCCAGTAGAAAAAGAATTTTCAACTACTCCAAATAAAAAGTCTTCTAGAAATCTTAGTAGATGTCCTAGATGCGGTCGTGTGAAGTCTAAGGATGCTGAATTTTGTAAGAGGTGCAATGCAGAGGTGAACGAAGTACATCCTCAGGATGAAAAAGAATAAGGGCGAGTGATATATGGGATTAGAGCTGAACTCTGGTGATACAGGATTTACAGGTAAGAACCTAACCACTTCGGTGCAGTTAGTATCGTACACAGCAACTAGAGGATATATGGTTGCTGTTCGAGTGGATTTGGGGAAGGGTAGTGAGCTTCTTAATTCTGCAGCTTCCAGTATTACAGTGGTAGCAAAGGTGGTTAAAACAGACGCCTCTGTGGTAGAAGCCTATAATAAAGCGTTTCCTAAGTCAGTAAGTTTGACCTCTATTACGCATAATTTTGATAAGGCTATCTATCTGAAAGAGGATGAGGCCTTATCTGTTTGGGCTTACAGTAATAACGCCAGTGATATCTCAATATCTGGAGATGTCTTTATATTAGGAACGAGGTCAAGTGGAGGGGCTGATATTGTTTCTTATACTAGGACAGCAATTAAAGATTGGTTAGAGGTAGAATTTTTGCCTTTAACATTGGCCACGCCAGACGATACGATATATCAAGTCGTTCAGAATGCTATAAGATATTTCAACACTCATTCTGCCTATAAGATATCTAAGATGTATATTTATGCTACTAGTACCAAAAGGGTGCAGTTAGATAAAGCTTTCAAGACTGTTACTAAGGTATATCCTAATAAGACTACTTCATGGATATTCAACGATCATCCTCTATGGTCCTTACTAGGTGTTACGATTTTAGATAATGTTACTTCTGATATGATAATGATGTCTGAAACATTCAAGAATTTTAGGAACTATGTAGGAATGGACTTCAGATGGAAGTTTGAAAAGTCAGAAGATCCAGATGTTGAGGGTGGATATTTATATGCTATAAATGTTCCTCAAGGAACATCTTCTTTATATGTGGAAGGAACACAGAGAATTACTGCCGATGATACAGATATAACCTCAGAGTATATATTGGATTGGGTGTTGAGTTATAGTAAGGCATTGTTGAGAATTATAGAAGGTAATACATTGAGAAAAGGCGATATTATAGGCATTAAGAACGACGGGCAGGAGATGATAAACGAAGGGAAAGAAGAAAAGAAAGATTTAGAAGAAAGATTGGCTGTAGATGGGCGTTGGGTAGCGATGATTAGAAGGGCATAAAATGCTAAATGAACTATATAATAGATTAAAAGAACAAGACAGATTTAGTGATGTTTTCAAACCTATATCTAAGGAGGAGATGAAGAAGAGAGATAGGGAGAAATGGGGGCATTCTGACTATGATAATTGTCGTGCTTATGAAGCCGATGTAAAAGGAAGATTTATTTTGACCTATGATAAACAAGAATCGACGACTCAGTCAAGTAGTGGAGGAGGAGAGGTTCTTATACCTCCGGTGGGACTCTCTGGAAGTTATTCTTGGCCCGATTTTGAAGAAGAGGGAGATAAGAAAATTGCGGAACTTTTGGGGAAGGCCATTGAAGATTCCTACAATTTTGGGGAAGAACCGCAGATAGAAAGGCTCTTTTTGAACTTATCTGCATCCAATCTAAACTTGAGGAAGATTCCTGATGAATTTGATAAAGATAGAGACAATGGTTTTGAGATTATCGAAGGAGTATTTTCAGGTACTGCTATTATGGTTGGCGAGGAAGAGATAGATGAAAGCATAATAAAAGATACAATCATTGAATATATGGCAATTAGCAATGAGGAGGGAATGTGGGGAGAATGGGGAGGGAAAGGAGGGATGAAGATTAATAATGTACAGGTTACTAATTTGAAAGTAATTGAGAGAGAGGATATGTGGAAGTCATTAGCTAAATATACTCATATAGCAGATGTAGAGGGAGAGGGAGAGGAAGAGGATGGAGAAGAGAAGAGGAAGATGATAGATAAGGTATTAAAAGATGGTAGATGCACTTTGAATCCAGATGGTAGTTATAGTTGTAAAGGAGATGTAGATTTTGGTTCTAAGGGTTTGAGAAGGATACCCGTCAAGTTTAAGGAGGTTAAGGGAGATTTTGATTGTTCTTTTAATAGAATAGAGACGTTAGAAGGAAGTCCAGAAGAGGTTGGAGGAGATTTTGATTGTTCTAGTAATGAACTAACTTCATTAGAAGGATTATCAAAAAAGGTAGGAGGATATATAGATATTGAAGATACTCCTATAGCAGAAGAATTAGGGATAGATAGAATAAAAGGTTCAGAGTTGCACAGGTATATTTAAGGATATAATCAATGTTTAAGAATTTGTTGAATATTTTAATGGAATCTGGTCTGTCCGAGCAGCCTATTACTGTTCCTACAAAGCCTGCTCCTACCAAGGCACCGGTTAGGCCCTCGAGACGAACGACTCCCTTGAAGCCTGCTCCCGGTATTCATCCAAAGCCTAAGGCCAATAGGGATGTGGAATTATTCAAACAAGCAAGAAAGAATCAAGGTGTAGAAGAAATGGCTTTTGACCCAGGTATGTTTCCTTCCTTTATTCATCCATCGAAGAAGAAGTGGATAGAAACAGGGGATGAAGAATTAGATGCTCTTTTTCCTACATTGACAGAAGGAGAGCAGAGTTATTTAGAAATGATAACCAGTCATGGTTACCAAGAAATGGTAAGCAGACTTGAAAAATATACAGGGATAGAGGCCGATGAGAAAAATCTACCTCAAATAATGTCTTTGGTATTCCAATCAATAGAAAAGGCTGTTGAGATAGAGAGTAAGGATAAGAAGCGATTTGAAGATTTAGCTTTAGAGATTGTTCTAGATATGCCTGAGTTTGAAATGGTTAAGGAGGCATATGAGAATAAAGAAATAGAATTTGATGTGAAGTTAGCTACACCTGAACTTGGTTATGAAGAAGGGGAGGTAGAAGCAGAAGAAGGAGAGCTGACAGATACAGAGCAAATCAATTTGGCCTTGGCTAAAGAGTTTGAAGGTTTGAGTGAGGAGAAACTTCGCAGACGATTAGCAAATATATTGATTCAAGGTAGTGCAGTCTTAAAACTATATCTATTCAATATGGCATCAGAGGAATTGAATAAAATAGATTCTAATTTAATGGACCTTTATGGTATATTAGCAGTTGTTGTTCAATTGGGGTATTGGATATATCCTACAGGTTTTGAAGAAGGGGCAGTAGAAAACATAGAATCACAGATGGGTTCAGAAGAGGTTATTCCTAGTGGAGATGATTATATTATAAAGGTTAGAGCAAGGGTATTTCCATATTTGATTCACGAACTTGTCAAGGGGATATACGAGTGGGTATCACTTGACCCTGAATTAAGAGATGCAATGAAGAGCGATAGTATAGGAAAAGAGACAGAAGATATCATAGTAGGGCCAGGAGTGTTCAAGGTATTATCTTCTTATGTACCTTCTGCTGAACAGAGGTTGATGCCTTTGGTACAGAAGAAGTTTCTACAATTATCTAGAGACGAAGTCAAGGAAGTGCTAGATTTGTCTAGTGAAGGTAAGCGAATAATGAAGGAACTTGTTGATCAGGCAAGAGAGGATTGGGATGAGTATAAGCGTGGGGCCTATGGAGAATATCAAGAAGATGAGGGAGAGGAAGAGGAAGAAGAAGTATTCTAATAATGCTAAATAGTTTGATGGACAAAATAATAGACGAAGTTAGCTATTCGGGTTTGGCTCGAAAGCAGAAGACTATTACCAGACTATTCCCCCAATTTCCTGACCGAGTGAAAAAAATTGCTGGTATGGGTGGGTTAAGATTACATAAGGTAAAACCGGATCTTTGGCACTTTAAGGTACATTCTGGAACGAAGGACGATGTTTGGTATGATGACTATGTCAAATTCAAAAATATAGATGAAATCCTAAGAAAACATACTAGGAATAAAAAGATATGGAATAAGACTGGTACTCATGTATTGCTACCCAAATTAGCGAAAGAGGTATTGTTTGATACAGATATGCAATTATCATGTTCTTGCCCCGCACAGTTGTACTATGGCGGAGATTATATATTGAGTCTAAATAAGTACGATGCCAAGTATGGTAAACCAGAGACTCGACCTCCTAAGATAAAGAATCCTAGGCAGTATGGGGCTTATTGCAAGCACTTACAGAATGTAATTAATGTTCTACCTTGGTACGAATCCACTATGGCAAAATACCTGAAGCAGTTTTATTTGGATGATATTCGTAAGTATGAGCAGGAAGTTCTAGATAAGGAACGCCCCAGTAAATCTGAACGTAAACCTAGCATGCCTTCGAAGTCTAAGAAAAAGACAATGAAGAAGGATACAATATTGCGTAAGTTGAAAAAGCGAACGACGACAAAACCAAAAGAATCAAAGGCTAATGAAGACAGATTTAGTGATGTCTTTAAACCTATATCTAAGGAGGAGATAAAGAAGAGAGATAGGGAGAGGTTAGAAGATGTATTGAAAGAACAAGGATGCACATTAAACCCTGATGGGACTTATAGTTGCAGAGGGAATGTAGATATTAGTGATATGGGATTGACCAAGATTCCTGTTAGATTTAAGGAAGTTAAAGGGGGTTTTTATTGTTCTAATAATCAATTAAAAACTTTAGAAGGAGCACCGGAGAGTGTAGGAAGAGATTTTAGTTGTCGAAATAATCAATTAAATACTTTAGAAGGAGCACCGGAGAAGGTAGGAGGGGATTTTGATTGTTTTAATAATAATTTAGAGACTTTAGAAGGAGCACCGGAGACAGTAGGAGGGAATTTTTGGTGTGAACACAATAATTTGATATCCTTAAAAGGAGCACCTGAAAAATTGAAAGGGGTTATTACGATGGCGGGTAACCCTATATCAAAAAAATTAGGTAAGACTATGATTAAAGGTTCAGAATTACACAAGTATATTTGAAAGGATGATGAATGTCGATAGCAGATATGGTAAATAGTATTATAGAAGGTTTAGAAGAGATGACATCTATGGCGAACATAGCTTATTTGCCTTCAGGGTTTGTTGATGTTAAAAAGGCGTTGAAAACACTATCCAAACAAAAGAAGGATTGGGATTTAGAAATACTTGAAGATGATGCGGAGTATAATCTAAATTTTGAGGGAGGCTTGATTATTACAGTACCAAAAGAGCATTGGGAAGACTTCAATA
>Ga0114918_10006313_pt1 | contig 10038 bp, 6 predicted proteins | sample LantaG_FD_87015 | JGI IMG/M metagenome (GOLD analysis project Ga0114918, IMG submission 87015) | Deep subsurface microbial communities from Baltic Sea to uncover new lineages of life (NeLLi) - Landsort_02402 metaG | ecosystem: Environmental > Aquatic > Marine > Oceanic > Sediment | place: Baltic...
CGAAAGAGGTCGCTACTTTTGTTGTCATTCTCATTGCCATTTACGGACGGTGTACGGCAAAAACAGGGCTTACCCATAAAAAGAGGAAGGATAAAAACTAATGAAATCCACCAGAATTGATAAAGGCGTAAACGCAACATTGCTTTTAATATATTGCTTCTTAGCAATCTCCTTGTTTGGCGGCTGGACTTATACTTACGATACAGCTACCCCAAGCAATGATGATGATCCAAGAGAAGCTGCATTGAGAATGAGAGAAATTAAGCTGGCTAACCGTGAGAGGATGGATGTCGATCACGTTTGGGACCTGACCGGAACCGAGGTTAGTGATGCCGACACAGGTGAACATCGGCAGATAACATTTCATGAAAGCATAGCCGATCCTACGCAGGTTGCCGATCACGCCCATTTATATATGAAGTCGGACGAGCTTTATTACCAGGACGATACTACTACAACGATTAAACTTACTGATAGTGGCTATTTGTGTTTTGCTTCACTCGATCCAATCGCTAACGATACATACTTAACGGCTGTTGATGAGGCCGGTACTGGTACGGTTGATCTTATAAAAGCCGGTAGAAATGAAGCCGACGACGCTGATGTTGCGGTTTTACCTGATGCCGCAAGGCTGGCTACTGATGCAGCTCCGGTAGAGGATACGGATATTGTTAATATGAAGTATGTTGACGATCAAATTGAAGCGATTGGTATTTATGAAACAGCACCCACAGTACACGAGGTAACTATTGCAGCCGATAATACTTGGCAGTCGTTGGATTTAACCGATGTAACCAGCCGGTCATTAGTTGTATTACTGGTAACGTATAACAATAGTAATATGGGTGGTTATTTCAGACCTAAGAGTGATACGAGATTTATTGCCGATAATGTTGGTGGTACTTGGCCAAGAGGTGCGAGTTCCTGGTATGTTCAAGAAAATAATGATATGTCATCTATATCTATGTTAACAACAGATTCTTCCGGTAATGTTGATATTATTTCAGCTACTATAGCTAAGAAAGTTAATGTAATCGTATTGGCTCATTTCCCAATAGGTACGGAAAATTAGAAAGTTATTATGGCAGACTTTGCTCTGATAAGTCAAAAATTAGGACGTTACGAAAGCATACCAAGTATTCTTTTGCCGGATGCTTACGTCGCCAAAGATACTACGAATATGCGGGAACAGGACGGTGAATACCGCAAGTTTAAGGGCAGGGCGTATGAACTTTACGACAGCGATTTTGACCCGATAGTAACTCCTGTTTTGGTTCACGACATAACAGCAGTAAGTATAGCTAATAAGAAATTCACAATATCAGGAAGTCATAAAACAGCTATTGAAGCGGCAATAGTGAGTAGTCAGATCAGAATAAATGGATCAACTGGAAACGATCAGCTTTACACTGTTTCTACTGTTACCGAGGTTTCCGGTCCGTCAACAGAGATAGTAGTTACTGACACTGTTTCGGACGCTACTGTCGATGGCAGTATACTTATCGGTGCGACTCCGGTTATTAAATATCACTATTACCGTAAGCCAAGCACAAAAACGGAGACTTTGTTTCTTGCAACAAAATACCATATATGGTCGTGGAATTATACAGCTAAGACACTAACTCTTAAATTTACCTGTTTAACTCCGGCAAATGTAAAAAGATGGCAGTTTGTAACACATAGCGATTTCAATGTTTATGCCACAAACAATGTTGATTTGGTTCAATATTTAGACTGTGGAGAAACAGGGTACACGCCAGCTCAGGCAATGGCGGCAAGCTTTGCTAATTTAGGCAGTGCAAGAGGTATTGATATTGATGGTACTAATTATATCATAAAAGCTCAGATTATAATCAGTTACCAGTCTTATCTTATTCTTGGCTATGTAACATACGAAAATGAGAATGTTTACAACAATAGAATACACTGGTCAAGCAGGGCTGATACTTCCGATTGGGATATAACTGGGTCCGGCGATGCCGGGCTGAAAGATTTTACTAACAACTCTGATGTTCTTACAGGCTTTGGCAAGTGGAACGATTATATGGTAGCTTTCAAGGAGAATACGCATTACACAGGCTGGCTTGTTACCGATGATACCGTGTTTAATTGGCGGGAAGAAGATTTAAAGGTTGGGGCTATTGGCCCCGATTCCATAACAAACGACAAGCAGGGGCGGCTTTATTGGTTTGCTTCTGATTTCTCGATCAGGGAAATACGGACTCAGTCTGAAATATCACTGCCCATTAAGGCTACTTTGCTTAATATAGCCCCTGATTATGCCGAGTATGTTCAGGCCAAATATATACCGGAATATAGGGCTGTATATTTTGCAATTCCGTATGGCGTTACAGAAGTAAACAACAAGGTTGTTGAGTTTAACACTGATACCGGTAATTTCTTTACTTACGATATAGAGATATGTGCTTTTGGTGATTATACAAGGCAATCTCAATTTACTTATGCCACCTTGCCCTATTCTACTTATGACGAATGGGGTATGGCATGGCTGATGTACGATATTAACCGCAACAGTGTTGGTTATGCGTATATCCTTGCGTCAGATTATTCAGGTAACACTTTTGCAATGCACCAATCAACTAAAGATGCTGGCGTAGCTTTCAATGGAACGTTTGTATTCAATACAACTCTCTCGCAAGCTAAAAATCTACCATACCGCAAGCGCGTCAATAATGGAGCGACCTTTATTTTTAACAGAAAGATTGAGGGAACAGTAACCATTTATGTTCAAGCCGATACCGAAAAGGGATGGACGAGTTTAGGTACGGTTTCGTTGGTAGATACTGATGAGCCAGATATGGTTTTTGTTCATCTGCCTTTTGATGTGGCATTTAAGACAGCGAAATTTAAACTTGAAAGCCCGGACGATATGGAATTTGTAGGTGCATTGTTTACTGACTTTGAAAATGAGGATGAAAGATAATGAGTAAACTTCCTAAAAACCTACCTTTCAATGAACTTGAAATAAACAACCTTGATGGCGTTTCGTCAATAAAAAGCTGGCTTAAAACCTTTGTAAGCGATTTTAGAAAGTTATATGAAAACTTATACAATGAGCTTGAAAATGACAGTCGTAAAAAAAGATCGGTATCTGCCGATCCTTCCGGTACGGCTACTTACGGGTTTTTAAGTGAGATAGTTTTTTACAATGACCATTGGTACGGAAAAACCGTAGCCACCGGAAACGATACAAACTGGATTCTTATAGCATAAAAAAAGGAAATAAATATGGGAATTTTAGACAAAGTAGGCGGTTTACTTGGTGGATCAAAGAGTCAAGCTGATGGTGGCGGTTGGGGAGCCATACCGTTATCTGAAGATCAGACAAAAGCCTCAGATTTTCTATCAGGTTTGTTAGATAGACCTGCTCCATTGCAAAATATTGCCGACCTTTCGGAATTAGAAAAGTTCATACAGGAATTAACGGCAAGGTTTTCATCTTCTGGCCCATCAGAGTATAACCAAACGGCGATGGATCTTGCAAAAAAAACTGCAACACAGGATGAGGATATTACCAAACGCCCGGAAATTCAAGGGTTGATGAAAGAGATACAGGAAATGGGCAGCCTTGAAGCTAATCGGCTTGGCAGGGGTATGCAAATATCGGGTTCGGCGGGTACTTCAAAAGGCAGGGATGTTCTCGGTAGAAGCGGTACTGATACTCAGCAAAAGCTTTTGTCGTCGCTTTCTCCATACCTTGAGAGCGAAAGAAACAGACAATTTAGCTCTATCGGGTTGATGTCCGACTTACAAAATGCGATGAACACAGAGATCATGCAAAAGATACAAACTGGCAGCATTATCGGTGAAATACCAAGGCAGATAGAAGATGCAAGAAATACTGCTAAATTTAATCAAGATATGTTCCCATTTGATACATAGGCAGGAATAGCGTCAAATATAATGGGACAGCAAAGATATGCTTATCAAGAACCAATAATATCACCATCTATGATGATGCAAATAGCTATGCTAGGGAACGCTGGTGCTACAATGGCTGGTGCGGTCTAATAATATGAAAGGATTTTAACAATGCCTCCATTTGGACATTTATCGGCTGGAAAAGCAGACCCATTTGCCATACCAATGATGCAAGAAATTGGTAAGATGTCAGGCTCTATTGCTGGTCTTATTAAAGGTGTAAGGGATTCAAAGAAAGCAAAACAGCAAAATAATGACATCAATAAATTTGTTGAATTAACGTCGCAAGGAGCAAGCCCATCTGAAGCAGTTGCTATGATGCAGCAGGATACAGAGTCGGGGTTTTCATCGGACAATATCCTTGCTCCTATGATAGCTCAAGCTGAAATTCGCTCTGCTTACGCTAGACCTTCAAGCTCTCAGCGACAGACTATATCTTACGAAGACAGTAAAGGCAATACGAGAATAGCCTCTGTACCATTAGAGGCTATGGAGAAGTTTTCTGATAAGGTTATAACATCTGGCGGCAAAATATATCATGGAACAAATAGGGGTGACGACGGGTCGGAAAAGTCGCTTGCTGCATGGCAAAAGATTTATAAAGGCACACTTGATGAATTTGATACCGACAAAACTATTCCTGGCATGGAATCCATAAGCCAAAGAGCTTTAAGCGAAATGCAGAAAATAACCGGTGACCAACCGGTCAGCAAATCCACTAAAATACCTACTGGCAAAAGCGATAAGAAGTTTGACCCTATGTATGCTGACTTGATGAGTGGCAAGAAGCGACGAGAAGTAGAGAAAAAGGGAGGACTTTGGAATTTTAACGATATGAGGTACGGACAAGAGGCTTACGACGCGGCTGTTGACGAATTGACAACAAAAGGTCATACCGATATTAATGATTTTAATCGCTTTTGGGACGATCAGATAGAGGTAAAAAAGAACAAAAAGCTCGAAAAATATCAAAAGTTCAGCCCGTTAGTTAAGAAAAGGACGGCGGGCTCTGCTGAAACTTCCGGCCTATCAGCGGAAGATCAACAGGCTTTAGAGTGGGCTAATGCAAATCCTGACGATCCGAGGGCGAAGCAAATACAACAGTTGTTTGGGAGCAAATAATGCCTTTTGATCCAGATAAGTATCTGACCAATAAAAAAAAGGCTGGTTTTGACCCTGACAGCTATCTTTCTAATAAAACCGGAGTTGCTGTTGCGGAACCATCACAAGGGTTTAATCCAGACAGCTATCTCTCCAAAAAAAATGCCGCCCCCTCTATTAAAGAAGCCGGATTACCAGAAAATCCCACCGATATACAGGCTCAATTTGAGGATATGTTAAGCCAAAAAACCGGCAGAGATTCCGTTTTTGTCGGTGCTTACACAAAAAATCCTATAAACGACAATGCTTTGCCTAAGAATATTTTTAAAGTGCCATCCAAAGCAGGTGTTCTTTATACCACTAACAAGAAAAAGGCCGACAAGTATTTCAAAAGCCCCACCGATGATGTTCGTGCAAGCGTATTAGGTTACACACAAAGCAAGAGCAAAATCTTTAGCGGTGATATTGCTAAAAATCCGCCTAAAATAGTTACTGTTCGTGATGATAATAGCAGGATTTTATTTACAGAGGCCACGAATACGCCCGATGCAGTTGTTAAAAAATATAGCGATCGGGGGTATAAAAATGTATCAATAAGCGATGCAGGACAACCCAAAGACATAGACTTTTTCCGTAAAGCAGCCGAAACAGCTTTGAGCCCTGATTATGTAAAGCCGCCAGAAAAGACCGAAACTGTTACGCTTGATATACCGATAACCGTCCGAAAGAAGGCTCCCTTGCTTTTGAAGCTCATTACAGGCGGAGAGGAAGAAGCTCAGGCGATAATGAGTGCCAATGCTTTTAGAATGGATCCCGAAAAAGCAAAAAGGGATTTCCCTGATGATCCGGTAATCCAGATCCTTGATAAAAATCCAGATCAATCATTTATACCTTCCTTGTGGAATACAAAGCTTGACGGGTACAGAGTCGATGAAATTGATAAGCTTGCAACGATGAGCCGTGAAGAACGCAAGGCTTTGAATCAGTCAAAAGGCAAGATTAAGTCTAAAGAGTATTTCAAGGACACCAAAGACAACCGAGAATATATGCTGTTTACGGTATTGCCATTCTTGAAAAATGACGAGTTTAAAAAATCTCTGGATAGATTGCAAACCGATAGCTATAAATCGCCGGTCGAGAAACGCCAAGATCAGCTAATCATACGGGATAAACTATTATTGATCGAGGAAATGCAGGACAGGGGCATGAACTTGCCCTCTACGATACTCGATGCCGCCGCAAACATGGCTAAGTATGCAGGTGAGATAGCTGCTATGGGCGGATCATCGGCTACACAGCTTGGCAAGCTAGGTGTTGCGGCTTCAATGTCAGCCAAGAACGTGCCTGAACTTGCAAACTTGACCGTTCAAAGAATGACGGACAAAGGCGTTTTGGGGGATAAAGGCGAATTTATCAAAACAGAAGAAGGGCAATCGCTATTAAAAGCTCTACCGAAATCATTTGCCGAACAGGTTGCTACTTACTGGACAGAACAACAGGGCGAATATATCGGCAAAGCCATGAAAAGCGTTGGCGGTAAAGCTTTCAGTAAACTACCTAAAGGCATTGCTTCTATGCTTAAGAAACTTGCCAAAACTAAACCGGCTCAATTATACAAAAAGGGCTACAACTCACTATATAATTTGGCAAAAAAAGGCAAATTAGACGGTTTTCTTCCTGAAATGGCGGAGGAATATATTGACAGGATCATAAAGCCGACACTTATGCTTGACGATCAATACCGCGATAAAGACGAGAAGTACATTGAGAGAGTCGCAAAGTCTTTCGTTCCTGACAAGAGGGAATTGCAGATTCAAGCTATACTATTCAGTGTCTTACCGTTAGGCGGTCATATTGCTGGTGGACTTCAGGCTGGTAATAAAAGGCTTGAAAAAGGGCTGTCTGATTATGATAAAGAAATTGGTGTTAAAACTGATGTTGCACAACCGAAAGCTCCGGTTATTGGAGATCAAACATTAAATCCTGCAACCGACAAACAAGCCGGTGTAAAATTTACTGATGATGAAGAACAAGCAATTTTGTCTCAAGCCAAAAACAAGCTGGCTGAAATAGAAAACAAGGCAAAAGGAATACCGGAAAACAAAACTGCTGGTTTACCGGCTCAACCGGCTCAATTCCTTACGGCAGAAGAAAAGGCAGAAAGAGATTTTTTACGCAAAAACATAGACGATGTTCAAAAAATAGCTGAGTCGTATGGAATACAAGACCCTGCTAAAATGCTACAAGACAAAGCAATGCAGGGCGATCAGCAAGCATTAGACGCTCTTAATCAAAGAAATGCCAAATTAAATCCTGTTTGGCGAGGCGAGGACATTCACCCTGACAAGCAAGCCGTAGAGAAAGTTATACCGACCTTTGAAGAATGGCAAAAAGAAAAAAGTGCGTTTAGTTATGGCGAAACACACGAAGAAGAGTATGGCACATTAGAAAAACAAAAGCAGGCGTACAAGTTTCATATTGAAGATTTAGCAAGAGTAAAGGGTGTTAAAGCCCCCGCAGGGGAGGGGGAAGGGGTAATAAGACCGGAAGCCGTTGAAGCATTTAAAGATTTAAGTACATCGGAAAAAGAAGCCCTTTTAAAGCAATTTTACAAAGAGGAACAGGATGTTGGACTTGCTTATAGTGATACCATGCTTAGGAGTTATAAAGAAGTAAAAGCAAGTCTTACGCCTGAAGAATTAAAAGATTTCAGCCCGATTTTAGGCATAATAGATAAAAGAATAGCCAAGGATTTAGCCCAACCCCCACAGGCTCAACCCGCAGGAAAGAAAGTAAAGGTAGGTCTAAAGCAACCCCCCGCAGGGGAGGGGGAAGGGGTAAAGCAGGGAGGTTTTACAGTTACGCCCAGCAAATCAGGTGGTACTATAAAAATTATACAAGGAGTTGATAGTGATGGAGAAGCACAAGAGTTTGTGTTGACTTTTGATAAAAACGGCAAAATTAGAAACGCAAGAGTAAGGAATCCCAATGACAAATTAGAAGGACACGATGTTGAAATAGGAAGGTTTTTCGGCGACCCAGATAATAACTTTGAAGGTGCAAGGGAATTAACAGTTGATGATGACCCGTCTATAGCCATTGAACGTATAGGAGAGGACTCATTCCAAGCCCAACCCACAGAGGGGAGGCCCACCCCCGCAGGGGAGGGGGAAGACGCAGGTGATGGCACTGGTCCACCGCTTATTGGTGATCAAACATTGGGCGATGATTTATCTGTGCCCACCACTCCAGAAGCTGATGACATACAACAGAGTAGTAAGAACTCCCCCAAATATGGAGTCGTTGAAGTAAAGCCGCCCGTACCACCAGCGTCAGAGCATGACGTGGCCAAGGGACTTAATGTAGTTGACGTGTCACAGATGCCTGACAAAGATTTTCAGGATAAGGTGTTGACACCGGCGCAGCAAAGAATTGACGCCATAAATGCACAGATAGCTCAAAACAAAGAAGACATAAACAGTGGCACACTAGAAGATCGGGACAAGAACGCCAAACAAATAGAGAATGACCACCTACAAAAAGAGCGTAACCAGTTAATAGATATAGCTGGTATTTCAAACAAGACCGAGAAGAAACGTGCTTCTGTTGATAAGAAGATCGAACGCATAAAGGCTCGTATAGAAAAGAATGACGTTGATATGGAGTCATTCAAGACCACACCGAAGCAGAGAGATAAGTTATCTATTAAAAACAAACAGCTTAACGCTAATATTGATAAGTTGGAACAGTCTAAGATAGACGATAACGCAAAGGCCATAGACGAGATACGTAAAAGAGCTGCCAATGCCACACCAGATAATGAGTTTGTAGTTATAGATTGGGAAACCCAGAATGAAGTACAGACTGGACTAAGCAGAGAAGGTGCCCAAGATATGGCCAATAGGCTAAACGCTGACGAAACAAGCGTGGAGACTAAGAGGACAAGGGATGTATTGCCCACGGAGCAGGATATAGAAGTCTTGACACATAGACAACTATTATCACTGGTGCTTAAAAAAGCAGGGCAACAGGCTACAAAGGTGGCCAGGCAGACTACAAAGAATATTATAGCCATGGGGACCGGTGCTAGTAGATATATTGAGACTACCCTTAGAGGGTTGGATATATCCAAGGGACAGTTTAACGCCCTTATGAGGAAGCTGGCAAAAATTGGCAACAGTGCAGATAACCTGGCTGATATTATTCTCGCCGTTGAGGCTATAAAATATACAAACGAACGCAACAAAGAAGTTAAGGGGTTTAATAAACGGAAGCAGTTTGTTAATAGGGCCTCCAAAAAGAGGCTAAATGAAGGCGGCATACACCACAGGGTCTATGATGTGCTTAGTGATCTTCTAAATAAATATACTACACTATCTCCAAAAATAAGGGCGTCCATAGCCAAGTCTAAAAAGTTCTTAGATGACGTAAGGGGGCACCCTAGAATGAGGCATGCTGCTGAATGGCTCCAGGGCCAAATGCCAGAGTCCTTAATCAATAGGTTCAACCAACTGGCTTTTAACGAGGGTGGCGATAGACGTTCGATGCAGGATGTATTTGACAAGGACGGTAACCTTGTAGAAGAGGGGCTGTCGTTAGATGAATTAAAAGAATTAAACTCTTTAATAGACAGATACCTGCACATAAATCAGACGTTCAGCAACATATTAGAGAACCAGAAAATACGTAAAATGAAAAATTGGCTCAACGGTCTGGTTGGTAACATAAAACTAACCGATAAGTTTAACCCAAAAAGCAACATAAGGCGGTTCCTACCGAAACGTGGGATGTTTAAGAAGACCCTAGACTTTGCGGTGGGCATAAAAAACTACGACCTGTATACCACAGCCCATGCTATATGGGGAAGGTTTAATCCTGTAGGAAAACTGGTACGCAGTGGCAGAAGAAAACAGTTAGCCCTTACTATAAAATATCGTGACCAGTTATTAAAAATATTTAGGGACAATGGAATAACTACTGATATATTATCGTAAG
>Ga0114918_10006314_pt1 | contig 10038 bp, 7 predicted proteins | sample LantaG_FD_87015 | JGI IMG/M metagenome (GOLD analysis project Ga0114918, IMG submission 87015) | Deep subsurface microbial communities from Baltic Sea to uncover new lineages of life (NeLLi) - Landsort_02402 metaG | ecosystem: Environmental > Aquatic > Marine > Oceanic > Sediment | place: Baltic...
ATCCATGCCATTTACTAAGGGTGGATTCCACAGTGCAGTAGTATCTGTTTTGTACCTGATATAGACAATTCTGCATTCCGAGTCGTCTACGCTAAACGGAGCCCCTGTGATTAGAATAGTAGTGTCTGTAGCAAAAGTGGCTGTAAAGTCCTGTGGGCAATAATGCGTAACAGGGGATGGAGCAGCTATAGAGCCGACTAAATTTAACATTTGCATAGGGGTCTACCTCCACCCTCTGGTATAAGAAGCTAATACAGTGCCTGGGGTAGCACCTGCAACCCTCGCCTGTATTTGTACTTGAACATAAGGTGCAATACCGTTAGTTTTAACAGAAATTGGGTACTTACCCGTAGCATTAGGAAATTCCCAATAAGCTGGAACGACAGTAATTACCGCACCACTACTACCCACAGTCTCCACAATTATCGGATACTCATCAGCACCTGCACTAGTATGTTTAGGCACTACTCGTATACGTATGTCTAAAGCGTTGTTTAAGACAAAAGAAAACCAGAGACCCAAAGAATTATAACCAAAGGTAGAAATCTCTGGGCCAACGTCTACCCAGGCCGCCGTAATATTCTGAGCAACGGTAATTAGCTCAATACCCGTACTATCTGCTGATAACCTATCTGAATTTAGGTTCAACGTTTTCTGGGCATCATCGGGTAGGCTTAGAGTACGATCTTGCCCAAGGCATGTAACAAGTAATATATCTGTTCCTGTAAACACTGCTCCAGTAACAGTCACTCGGTTATTAACTGTATCCCAACCCCAGATAACCCCATCCTCAGGTTTAAACTCGGCAACAAATAACCCTGTAGAATCCCATTGTTTAATTGACATAATTTGAGTTATGTCAGAAAGCGTAAAAGATAAGCCAGTAAAAGCTAATTGAGTCGCAGAAAATTGAGTTACAGTAAAATGCAAAGAACCAGGAACGTTACCTAAATAAGTTACAAGACCCGAAGCTCCCCCGCCGCCACCACTTGGATCAATTACTGAACCGTCATCTCTAACTGGAGAAACACGTTTCACCATGCTCGCAGCAGAACCTACATCGTCGGCTCTAACAAGTCCATGTTCCGTACCCTCAATAAATACGATGAACGACGACCCCGCCAACATAACAGTGCCAGCGATAGTCAGAACCCCTGCTCCAGGAGCACCCGCTACCCACGAGAATACATGACTCCTTCGAGTATAAGTCATGCGTTCCATGCCACCTGCAGTTAGCTCTACAACAGCTCTAAAATCATCTTTATCTGGGTCGAATTCCATTCCCGTAATTGTTAAAGTGGTTGCAGATGCCCAAACAGCAGCAAAGTCACGTGGACTCTGGTGAACAAAAGGCCCAGCAAAATCTGTTAAAACTTCTAGAGCGTCTCTTTCGGGACCGCGTAAAGTCACAACGAAAGTATTAGTAGCTCCAAAAGCAACCGTAGCTAATTGTAATACACCCGTAGTTACGTCTACTCCGGGAATCCAAGTCCAATCTACAGCAAGGTCATCAGGTAAGTATAAATCAACTAGATTATCCCCGTCGTACTCAGCTACGGAGACAAAGTTTTCAAATAAAGGGGGGAAAGGAAGAAGGGATAAATCTAGGGTAGTCGGAGAAGCGTAGACAGCGACAAAATCTCCAGCATCAGCTACAGACGCTGATTGATAAGCATGAGCCGCAGCTGGAATTGAAATAGTCGTGGTACTACCACCCCCGCCCCCTCCCGAAGCTCCTGCAGGGTCGTAGTATAAATCTTGAAGTATCCTAACATCCCCGCCAATCGCAGATTGAGCTGAGTGCTGAGTTAGCGGAAGACGCATCATTCCGCCAATCTCGACAATGGTGACTTCTCCAGCTGCTAATGCCGCAGCATATCTAGTAGGAGGACCCTCCCATACTTCTATGGTAGCCAGAGTAATATTTACTAACTGAGCAACCTCTGTTCCTGTACCAGGATCCCAAACTTCTTTTGGAGTTGCGGCTACAAGTGTAACTGTTCTGATCATGAGAATTTTTCCTATAGCAGAAAAACAACTTGAAAATTTTGTGTAGGAATTAAACGAACTGAAATTAAGTTTCAACCTAATCAAAGTCTTTACTATAAGGTAATAAGAATTTTCATTTTTAGTAGTTAGATTATATTAGAGATAGTCTTGTTTCTTGAGAGATAGTCTTGTTTCTTGAGAGGTACAACCTTATTTACTGGCAGGAGTTGATTGCTTTGGGAGCACGTACGTACAGACCACCTCGAAATGACCATGTGACAGAAGCGGGAGAGATGAAAGAAAATCATCCTCACGAAATCGCTATGACACAGCTAATTCCGAGAATAGACGAGAAAAATAAGAGAGCAGTGAAAACTGTTCAGACTTCTCTGTATTTTTTCTCGAAAAAAAGAGCGGGTAGACGATGCAGCTGCTGGACCGTAGACAGCAGTGCAGACTCTCTGTGCAACGTCTGTTACGGTACGGGTATTGTAGGAGGCTTTGACAAATACGGAACCTGCCTAGAAATAGTCGATGTCACTCACCCAAATATCCGCGCTATCAATGTAATCCCAGATTACTCGAAAAAAACAAAGCCGATAATGTTTACCCTGGTCCCGGGAGCTAAATACGGTAGGATCGAAGTTCGAGTAGAGCTTAAACAGAATGTAGGAAAATTAGATGTTGTAAAAGCTTCTAAGGACACCGAAGACGGTGGGGAATTAGATGCCTATATACGAAGTCCTACAGAAACAGAATACGTAGCTTTTACCAGAGATGCTTTGGAACAACGCTTACAAAATCCTTGGGTAGACGTCAGAGTAGACTTTACTCGAAATTCTATAAAAGCAGTGTCTCCCAAGTTTAACCACTTCTACATCCGGTACAAGCGCAAAGAAAATTTAACAGTCCTCGCAAATATACCTAGAGCAAGCAAGTCTAATTTACTCGCTGAAATGGGCGTCTCCGACGATTGGGAGTTCCAACAGTTTTTCATGGATTCAACACTTCGAACAATTACGACTGAAGATTTCATTATCTCCTCGAAAAATATGGTCCGCTGGAAAATAAATAGCGTAAAAGAGTCTAGTCCTGGGGATTATTTACTCTCTTGGGATTTAACGGCTAGATTAGTCCAGCAATATGAGCCGATGAATTTTGTCTACTTCTAAAAAGACAGAGAACTTAGGTAATTGTTGGTTTAGTATTTTCTTCTTCTCTTCTTCTTCCAAAAGGATTATTTTCAAATGATTCAAATACAAAATATTAGTTCCCAAGCGATCTCCATTAGCACTATGCATAATGAGACTCACGCTTTACCGATGTACTTTAATTTGGCTCCAAATGACATTCAGGTCATCACTAAGAGCCAACTTAGAACCTACCCTTCAGGAACACAGCAGGATATCGCTGAGTACGTCTCGAAAGGTATGCTGCTTGTCAGCGAGGTAGGTGTTCGTACTCACCTGTATCCAGACCAAAGCTATCTGTTTACTTCTAACTTTGAAGATTTACGGTGGCAAGGAGATACGGCTCTTACAGGCGCACTCGCAGTTGCCTCTGATTTACAGACGACCCTCAATAAGCATGTGGAAAATGTAAGTTTCCACACAGTTGCAGGAGCTGCATCTGCTGTAGCTGCTCCGACAGATTTGCTTACTCTGGCTGCCTTTATTACTAGTCTAAGAGTATTCTACAATGCACACATCGCTGCTGTAGCTCAGCATCCCCTTCCAGATACTTTCCATGCCGTTCCTGTTCCTGCTCTCGTTACGTTACAAGAATGTATCGAGGCTATTCGTAATCTAGTTCACAACTTTGGGTCACACCAAAAAACCTACCTGGTCACTGCTGTACTACCTGCCAATTTAATTATCGGTTACACCTAGACTGTACTGTAAAACATCTAGATGAGCAGTAATAATCCAGTTGTCATGGGTTTTGACCCAGGACGCATAAATTTTGCCTTTGGAATCTACGGAGAGTATGGTATAGGTGACCATGGAGATTTAGAAGGAATCGAAGAAGTCGTACTGCTTCCGTATTTCCGTGCTAGATTACGGAGGAAATTAAAGCGCTACCTACCAGACGCAGTCTTTATCGAAAGATATCATATGCGTCCTAATTCTGCTGGCGCGATAATTAATATGGAAATAGTAAACTTAATGATCGGGATTGTCTACGAACAGTGTTTCAGATTACATATCCCGTGCTATCTTATAACCGCATCGATGCACAAAACATGGGCGCATAAAAACCTCAACGTACCTAAAAAAATTATCCGTCAAAAGAAAAAAGAGAAAGAGGTCTTTGACCTAACACTCTGTCCCGATTACCTTGGACTTCCTACGGAACATGAGGTAGACGCAACGAATTTGGCGAGGTATGGGTACGAAAAACTAACTTTCAACAAACAGGAGATTTAATTCAATGTCTACTAAAATTACAATGGTCCCTCATCGGTCCCCCGAAAACAAATGGATGAAAAACCTAAGCGCACCCCAAGGCGGTTCTACAGTTGTAGATGCTGTGGACGTAGCGCGTATGAACGCAGAGTTGCACCAGCAGATGGACGCGGAGTATCAAGCAAAAACGAATAGCAGTAGTGATACTGTGACAGCTCAAGCTATTCTCCCTAGAAATACTGAGAATAATGCTGAGTATCAGTCTGTTATCTCTGCGCTAGAGGAGCAAAACAGTGCTCTGCTAGAACAACTCGAAGCAGCCAAATCTGATGTCGAGCAAGCTAACGAGCTATATAACGACTTAGATGCCACCACCAGCGCTCAAGCAGAAAATCTTCTTCAGACGATTGAAGAATATAAAGAAATGGTGGATAAAAATCAGCTGGTAATCTCAGAGCTTAAAAACCGGGAGCCTGAGCGAGTTGAAGTAGAAGTCGAGACTGAGGTAGAAGTAGAAGTCGAGGTAGAAGTTCTACCGAAAGTCCTTTCTCTAAGCGAAGTAGTCTCAACCAAAACAAAGGGTGATACTCTTCTACTTCGTGCTCTCGTAGAGCCAGAAAAAGATTCTGGAAACGAAGTACAAAAAATTCTGATTAAAATCCCTTTCGAGCAGCTCCAGGAAAAACTCCCGAAAGAAAAAGTAGAGGAGAAAGAATAGCTCATGGGAAAAAACAACACAGAATCACCTGCTAACCAGACTTACTCTCCTCGGGTAAGTGAAGAGATTACTACGCAGCCTGAAGAGAAAAAATGCCCGAGCTGTAAAACTGGTAAAATGAAAAACTTAAACTTCCGTACCGGCTCCACAAACAACCCCGGAACACAGATGAAAGTCTGTGAAAAATGTGGGCATAGAGTAGAAGTATCAATTAGCCCCACCTCCTAATTCCTAGGTCTTATATTCTCTATGAGACCTCTATTCGAGATCCCGAAAAATTCCTCTCCGGCTTTGTACAACTTTGGCAGGTATATCCTACCAAGTCTACCGCCGATTACTCTCTTCCACTATTCCACAGAAAAGCAGGCTAAGAAATATTGCCAAGACACGGGTTTTGCTGACTTTAAAAGAAATAAAATTTCTACAGATACCCTATCAGCGTCTGGAATTCTTCTGCCCTTATCCAGAGCAGGAAGTGTAAAACAAAGGCAGCTTTGAACAAACAGATCTGAGGAAATTGAACCCACACTTTCCTGCTTGCTCCTATTAGCAGCAGAAACAAACTTTTTTCTCGAAAACCTTTTAACTCACTTTCTTTCTTTTTTGGAGGCATTCCCAATGGGAAAAAACAGTTACAGCGAGCGCATTCTTTACGACCGGTATTCTCTGAAAGACCAAACGAGAGAACTTCAAGTCGACGACGTAGTTATTGCTACACGAAAAGAAGAGGACCCGTATACGGGAGAGATTAAAGACGCTCGGCATGTGGGGACAGTTAAAGAGTGCGTAGAAAAGGACTTCTACGATATTACTCTCACCTACCCAGAAGAGAAAGACCAGGAAGACCCTGTTATCCGAACAGTTCACAGAAGTCAAATAGAATATGTTTTAGAGTTGGCGTACGAAGATGTATGTCGTAGAGTAGCGGCGGGAATAATTCTTCAAGAACCAGAAAATACAACGTTTGAGCAAGAAGTTTTTGAGGCAATGAATAAACTGGAATTTGTTCCGGCTGGACGAATTCTCAGTGGCCTAGGTAGATCTGACGAACACGACCTTACACTTTTTAATTGCTACGTCTTTGCTATCTCCGAAGACTCCAGAGAGGGCATCGGTAAACACTGGCTCAGACTGCTAAATACGTACGCCACAGGGGGAGGTATCGGTTGCAACTTGAGTATTTTACGTCCCCGTGGTAGTATCGTCAAGAAAGTAAATGGCCGGTCCTCTGGTGTAGTCAGCTGGGCTGAGCAGTTTTCTCAAGTGACGGGTACGGTAGAACAGGGCGGTTGCTTCGCTGCGTACGAAATAATTAAAACAGATAAAGGTAGCATTGGAGCAGAAATCTTAGCAAATAGGTTAGAAGCTGGAGAAGACATTCAAGCTATTACTCACGCGGGGCTGAAAAAAATAACTGCCGTTTTTAGAAATGGAAAACAGCCTGTACGTCGTATCACAGCACAAAATAAAAATGGGAGAGTTGACTGCGATATCACTAACGAGCATAAAGTAGTGTCTAAGAAAGAAAGTCTTGAGTCTATCCCAGCTCTACCTGGATGGTTTTTTGTACAGGCCAAAGATTTAAAACGTGACGATGAGGTAGCAATACTGACGAACAAAGGAGAACTTTTAAGTAGTGTTATCATAGATAACTGTGAACAAAAAGCAGAAGTAGAAGTATTCGATTTTGAAGTAGAAGACGTTCACTTGATAAGTAGTGGAGAAGGTCTGTACACCTCTAACTCCCGGAGAGGAGCCGGATTGGCAGGATTATGGGTATGGCACCCAGACATCATCGAGTTCATCGAAGCCAAGTCTGTGTTTAAAAGTGTCACAGACCGTCAAGGAAATAACGTAGAAGTTTGTGCTAACCTTCTCTCTAACCTAAACGTGTCTATCTTAATCGATGACGAGTTCATGGAAGCGGTAGAAGCTAATGCCGACTGGGATTTAGTTTTTCCTGATACGCAATTCCCAGACTATGATACAACCTGGGACGGAGATATATGGAAGTGGAAAAAAGCTGGCAAACCAGTCAAAACGTACCAGACTCTTAAAGCCCGAGAAATCTGGAACCTCATTAATCAAAAAGCATGGGAGAGCGGAGAACCTGGACTGCTCTTCATGGAACGAGCTAATAAACTTAGTAACTCTTATTATTTTGACAGGCTTAGTTGTACAAATCCATGTGTAACAGGTGATACAAAAGTGGTGATTTTTCAAAAAGAAAATCCTGATGAGCCTGTTGAAGTAGGAATAAAAGAACTTGTTGGAAAAACAGACCTGAAGATTTGGGTAGACGATAGAGAAGTTTCTGAAAATAGTCGATCTCTTAATCTATTCCTATCTGGTAAAAAACTTGCACTGGACTCTGCACAAAAAGTAGTACACACAGGAGTTCGTCCTATTTGGGAATTGGTAATAGAGAGCGACCCTTTAGATAGTTCAGAAAGGGTCACAAAGTTACTGAAACTTAGGTTGACTGAGGACCATAAAATCAGAACTACAAAAGGTATGGTTGAGGCAAAAAACTTACGCTACGGAACCCAAGTACATTTGGTAGGTGGAAAGGTAGGGAGCGTTATAAATTGTGAATTCACAGGAGTTGAAGAAGACGTTTACGACGTAGTAAACACAAGTACACATACGTTTATTGCTAATGGGATTGTCTGCTCGAACTGTGGTGAGATTGGACTCCCCCCTAACGGCGTGTGTAATCTATCTCATCTCAACTTATCCAAATTTATTCTAGAAGATGCTGAAGAATTTCCAGCAAAGGAAGTATCTTTTGAAGAGGCAGTAGATAAATTTAACTGGAAAAGACTTTTTGAAGTAATTCGCATTGGAGTACGATTTCTAGACAACTGTATTGACCTAAATAAATATCATGATGAAAAAGTTCGAAAGCAACAGATGAAGGAGCGTAGAGTCGGATTAGGGATTATGGGACTAGGAGAATTATTTATTCGCTTAGGGTTAGCGTACGGTTCCAAACAAGGAGAGAAATTTACCGAGTGTTTATTTAAAAGTATCTCATCCGGATCCTATCTTGCCTCTAGCGAGCTAGCAAAAGAAAAAGGGTCTTTCCCGGCGTTTGATGCGGAAAAATTTGTACTCTCAGGGTTTATGAAAAAACACGCTCCTGACGTCATTGAGAGTATTAAAACACATGGAATTCGTAACGTAACTTTAAACACCATAGCACCCACGGGTACGGTGGGCACCCTTGTTGGAACCACAACAGGAATTGAGCCTTACTTTGCTCTTAAATGGACGTCTACTAATAGAATCGGTACAGCAGATGAAGAGATGTCTGTCATTTCGGAGCTAGGTAAAAAGTTCGGGATGGATTCCGACAAGTGGCCAGACTACGTAGTCACATCACAAAAAGGGATCAGTCCTGCTCAACACGTAAAGACTCAAGCTGCGGCTCAACGGTGGATAGACCAATCAATTTCAAAAACGATCAATTTGCCTAACGAAGCTACCGTAGACGACGTAGCTAACGCTTATCAGTCTATGTGGAGACAGGGTTGCAAAGGTGGTACGGTATACCGAGATGGTAGCAGAACAGAGCAAGTCCTTCATGCTGAAAAAGAGAGCACCATTAGTGTAGTCACTATTCCAAGCGACCATGAGATAGACGAAGGACTTCGACCTTCCTTAGCTTGTGGAATTGGACCCACCTTTTCGATTAATACCCCAATGGGTTCCATGCACGTCACGATTCGGTGTGAGCCAGAAACAGGGGAACCCTACGACCTATTCATCAATGCAGGTAAAGGCGAGCTGGGAGCTAATGCTCAAGCTATTGCCAGACTTATCAGTATGATTCTACGGTGGCCTAATGGAAAGTATGTATCTCAGTCTACTCGGCTAGATATGATTCGTCAACAGCTCAACAAAATACCCGGTCACAGTCAAACTGGATTTGGCCCTGAAGCAATAATCTCTTTCCCTGATTCTATCTCACAGATACTGTACAAGTACCTTCAAGGAGATTTCACTCTGTCTGCGATGCCCTTTGGAATTAAACCCATGGAGGATATGATCGAGGTCCTCTCTCAGTACGACGTTCCAAAGGAAGTGTTGGAAAAACTATTCTTCCTAAAGAATAAAAAACAAACCGAGGCCCTGAATCCTCCCCCTTCTTCTCCCGCTAATCTCTCCTTAGTAGTTGCCCCACTAAAGAAAACAGTACCAATTACTTCTTCTCTCCACGAAAATATGGACATTTGTCCTCACTGTGGAGAGATAGCCTTTAAAAAGATCATGGGAGCGTGTCCGAAATGTACGCGCTGTGGATATAGAGAGTGCTAAAATTATGAGCAACTACTACCCAAGCGAAAGCGACAGTGGATTAGTCCTGGGGCATTCTCCACAACATGTTCGAAGACGGTGTGGAACGGAAACGTTTGAGGCATCTGAAAGAGGGGATAAGAATTTTGAGATTTTCGTAGGAAACGACGTTCTCCTGGAAAATGGAGACCTGATAACCCTGGAAGAGTGGAACGTGTCTGAGGGTAAGTATACGGGGAGGAGGACTACAAAAAGAGTCTCCTATTGTATAAATACTAATGACTCAGGAATTGTCTCTACTCCAGCCTCAGAAAATAATGGTAATAACCACGGTATTACAATCTACGGTACTGTGCATCCGGATTATCATAGTCTCAAAGCACTTCTACAAAACAAGTATATCTTCGCGCTTATTATTGAGACGAAAGAGGGTAGTGAAGAGAATTTTGAAATTCTAACAGGGCCTTTCTACGTTCCACCTATTTCTACTCCTCCTCTGTATGAGCTTGGAATACTAGATGAACTAAAGATTGAAAAGTGGCCAGTCGGTGTGTATGATCTCAATTTACTCGTAGCCATCGATATTAAGCGGGATAGATTCTACATCGTCGACCACATGATATCTGG
>Ga0114918_10006315_pt1 | contig 10036 bp, 10 predicted proteins | sample LantaG_FD_87015 | JGI IMG/M metagenome (GOLD analysis project Ga0114918, IMG submission 87015) | Deep subsurface microbial communities from Baltic Sea to uncover new lineages of life (NeLLi) - Landsort_02402 metaG | ecosystem: Environmental > Aquatic > Marine > Oceanic > Sediment | place...
TCCTCCACCACCAGGACTAACTGTAATGTGTGGAATCAACTCTTTAATTAGCTTTCCATCTTTATCTACTAACTTTACTGCAATAGCTTCATTTTCTTTTTTGTATTTATCAATATTTACTAAATATGCATTTTTCAAAATACGATCAGTCAACGGTGTAAAAAAGGACTCAAACATAGTTTTAAAACCAGACACTAATGCTTGAATGCTCAATGCTTTAAACCATGCTGGCTTTTGCACTTTTAGTTCTTTTGGGAAATTAGAAATTTTTATTTCATCCTTTTGGTTTGACACTTTTATTTCTTTCGGAAAATTCGATACTTCAGTTTCAGTCGGAAAGTTAGTTATACTGACTTCTTTTCTTAAGTTGCTTATTTCAACTGTTTTTGGAAAATTACTAACTTTTGTTTCAGTAGGAAAGTTTTTGACTTCTATTTCAGTTGGGATTTCTATTTTATTGATAGACTCATTTATATATTTTAATGTGCTAGCACAATCAGATTGACTTTCGATGACATCTTTTAAAATAGGCGCTAAATCAACAATTGAAGTGTTAACTGTTTTTAGTATAACAATCTCTGAATCAAGAGCATTTTTTATTGATTTTAAGTCTTCTAGTTGTAAACCTAATTTAGCAGTATTATCAGAATCATTCACAATACTTTTTTCTAATATTTCTGAAAGAGATTCCAACAATTTGATGCTTTTCTTTTTTTCTAACTTAGACTCAACACCCAAAAGTTCATCTAGCTTTTTTATTTTTGCATTATTCATTTTCTTGCTCAGAATTGTAATCATTAATCATTTCTTCTCTGATATCTCTTAATTCTTGCAATTCTTTTTCTTTTTCCTGAGATAACTTGCCCTGTTTATCTTTTTCTGTTTCTAATTCCTTTATCAGAGTATCCATCTTTGCTGCTTTTTCTTCATACTCTTTCATCTTCTTTGCAAGTTCTTCTTCTTTTTCTTTATTTGATAATATAACGTATTCTGTTATAGTCTTTACATTAACTTTTTTCTTTTTCATTTTAGGCTGAACTGTAGCGCTCTTTGCATCTTTAAAAACTGGCACAATGTCACATCTACAATTAGGATGCACTGGAGGATTCTGAGTTGTAGTATAGTCTAATTCGTATGGTTTACCATCTGAAGTCACTGTCACATCACCCTTTTTGAAAAAAGGTTCACCAACTTTTACAACTTTTCCTTGTAATGGAGTGCATATTTCACAAGCATCAGGGTTTATTTGCCATTGCTTTAATTCTACTACACCACTTTTCTCAAATGCTAATTCAGTTGCATTAGCATTATATCGTCCTGTTTCAGTATGAGCAATCATTTTTGCTCTATTTTCAGTTGCATTTGTGAAAACGTTAGTCACTCTTTTTGCAATATCAGCAATTCCTTCTTCATTATCTATACCCGCTGTTACAGCAGTTATAATACCATCATTTGTTGTTTTTGTTACTTCTGTTGCCATCATTGTTGCATCTGCTTTCAACTTCTTTTGCAACTCTGAATCAGTCATGTCAACAGTCATATCAATATTCATCAAAGTAAATGTTTCGTTTGCTGCTTTTTCGAATAACTCTTCTAAAATTGGTAAAATATCTTTGAGTTCTTTTTTAATTTGTGTTTTAGGATTCAACAGTAATTTGTTTATATCAATATCTTTAGCTTTCACTTTCACTGGATACAGTTTATCAGAGAGTGAATCTATCGACTTTTGTTTATCTAACTTAGCGAGTACTTGCTTTTTCTGAAGTTCAAAAATCTTCTTTTGCGCTTCTCTTGTTTTTGGAAAATACTCTTCAAATAAAAGATTCTTCTTTGCCCAAAAATCTTTTTTCTCTGAGTCAGTCATTTCACCAGATAGCTTTTCTGACTTAGCCATTGCCTTTTTAACAAGCTTCAATTTGTTTGCACTCAATTTTTGTTTAACTGCTGTCTTGATACTTGATTCAAGACTATTTATCTGGTCATCTAGTTCCATATATTTGCCACTTCTACTTTTCAGATGACGCAATCGCTGAGTGAATTGTTTAGTGTTATCTTTAGGAGCTTGTTGAGTACTTTGTGCAGAGTTCGGTCTGTTGTTATAAGGTGAAACAGAATTAGAAAGATATGGTACGTCTAACCCGTCAATTGCTTCTTTGCCTTCTATTTCTCTGACTTCGTTTATTGTTAACCAACCATTAGTAAGACCATTCTCATATTTTTTTAACAAAAGTTCTTCATCTTCAGGTACTGGATTGTCGTAGTCTAAAAAGAGTCTTTCTGAATTAGGAAACATCGGAATAAAGAATTCGTTTAATTGCTCGACTAATCTTTCCATTTTTGGCTTCATAGTCCATCTAGCAAAAATATATTGAGCAGTCTTTGCAGATGCAAAGTTGACACCCTCTGTTTGTGAAACGATCGCTTTCGGAACTCTAAAAAGAGCAAGAATTTTATCTCTAGTCATCTCTTGTTGTCTACTAAAATCCATATCCTTAGGAGATGTACTAAGCGTGTCAATGTCCATATTGCCAAAAAGCAACATTAATTTATGTTGATTATTTTGTCCGTTATGTGCTCTTTCTACGCTTTCTTTTAATTTCTCACGTTGTTCCTTTGACATCCTATCAACGTCTTTGACTTTGAGAACTAAATCGGGTCTAGCTTGATTTTTAAAAAATGTGTGATTCCATTGCTCAGCTTCATTATCAATATCAACAGTGACTGCTGCACTTTCCAACACTCCTTTGCCTCTAAAAGGATTAGCAGGATTCGGATTCTTTAAAAAGATAACTTCATCTGCGCCAAGTTCAACATATTCACCGTCAACTAAATATTTATAACCAGAAATAACTTTCTGCTTATCAGGAATTGGTGTAATCAAATCTGGTCGTAAAAAATAAATTCCAATTGGAATGCCATTCTTTTTTTCAATAAACCAAGGAGACTCACCTGTCAATTCTAGATATGATTGTGTCAACCAAAAATGGTCAAATTTAGTTGTGAAATTATTTACTCTATATAGTACGTCAAGTATCGGACTATCTACTACTTCTTCTACTCCTTTTTTTGTGTATTGATATAGTTTTAAATTGATGCTTCCCATTTCATCTGCAATTACTGAAACTGCTGCATATGTCCAGCCTTTCATTTCATTCAAGTATTGCTTTTTATTTGCTGAACCGTAGCCAAAACTGCCATATGACGAAACTTCATAGCCAGTCGGATTTCTTCTGTCTACTTTGCTAGACTGTTTGACTTCTTGTTTTGGGAAGAAATTATTAAAAAATTGTTTAATACCCATAAAAAAATGCCTTAGAGCACGCTCTTAAAAGTTTAAGAACGTATTCCAAGGCACTTTGTTATCAATTTATCCTCGTAAGAATAAATATTACTCTGCCAATAATATAAGTTAGTACAATTATAACATATTTAGAACTACTTGTAAACTCTACTGCAAACGTTTTTCTACTTCGTCAAGATACTTTCGTATATTGCGCTTGTTTGCTGAAACTAACTGTTCTGCATTTAATTGTTCGTTGCATCTTTTACACTTATACTTTTTGCCAAATGCTAAATAAGGCTCATTCGTTTTTAACACAATCGCATTACATGACTTACGAGGACAGTACCAAATAAACTCCATAGAATAAAAAGAATTCAGTTCTGTAAGATACTTTTGACATTCATTTATTTTACTAAACTTATACAATTTTGCACAACACTTGAAAGCGTGTTTATACTTTTTTTGTTTTCTCCAATTCAGATATGAGTGCAGTGTATTCTTCAATGCTACGAGAAATATCCCATTTTTCATTAATTTCATTTAATCTAGTTTTAGCTTCTTTTTCACGTTCTTCTTGTGATAAGAAGCGAGTTAAATCAGAAACGTTGCTTGCTACTGGCAAGCCTAACGCCCAACCAGTCAATGTCTTGTTGTTTGACTTGTATTTCCATTTTCCTCTTTCAGCCTGAGGATTAATAAGAAAATCACATGTCAACAAATCATCATGCACTGTAGTTTCAGACCATTTCTTGTTTAGCACTTTTATTTTTCCGACATTGTTAGATTGAGGAGAAAAAGTGCCATCTGAAACAACTATTAAATTTAAACTGTTCTTAATCAAAAATGTAATAACTGGTTGCAACATTTCGAAATTACTAGAATAGCCAAACCAACCGACATAAGTTGCTCTACCCGCATGTTGTTTCTTTTTTCTAAAGTAGTCTTGGTTTATTCTATCAGGTATGCAAATTACAGGTTTATCTGTAAATTGTCTTAACCCTTCTGCTAATGCTTCAGTAGAAGTCGTAATAGCATCAACGTTCTCAATCATTTCTTTAGTTCTATATCCCCAATGCAGCCAATCTGGGTCACACAAGTCTAAAATTTTTATTCCTTTGAACAATCTTGCATGCTCTACCCAATACGCTTTTTGATAAATAACAACATCATACTTTTCGCCTTGTTTGAATAGTTCTGCATTTTCCCACTTATCAACAAGCCAGCGTCCTCTTATTCGAGAACTGCCAATATTTCTACGTCCTTCATACTTTTCAAATGTGATTATTCCTATCTTATTCATATTATTGTTAACTAATTAACTCACTGTTTTTCTAATTTTTATGAAGATTAGTCGTAATAGCCAAGCTTTTCTTTTTCTTCTGTTGGCAAGTTATCTAATATCTTAGTGTCAATTTTGACTGGAAAAGCGGGTTGAGAATACAACATTCCAGAAACCCACATCGATAAATCAAACCACCAACTGAAAAATGTCCATTGCCAGCATTCGATATCTTTACAACTTTCATTATCGTCAGTATCAATTTCGACTGGAAAAAAGTTGTACAATTTACCGCGTAATTTCATATTCATTCTGTATATATGCTGACAGTCACGAGAGTCCTACTAGAGACACGGAAATATCAGAATATATATTCTTATTACTTTTTTAGAACTGTGCTCAGAACCTCATTCCATTCACTTAGATACCGTTCTAGAGTAAACAGTTTCAAAGCAGTTTTCTTACCTTCTTGTCCTATTCGTACTGCTTCTCTGTAATTTAATATCAGACCTTCGATTAAATTAGCAACTACTTCAGGATTCCGAATTGCTTTGTATGAATTGACGCCGTTTTCAAGAAATTCTTCAGAATCTTGATTATATGTCGAAATCACACAACAACCAGATATCATTGCTTCAGTTCTTGACCGTGGCATTGGGCTATGTCGTGTTGGATTAAAATAAATCAAACTCTTTCCTAAAAATGTACGATATTCGTCCCAACTCTTAAATCTAGCATCGACTGTTATATGACAATGAACTATATTCTTTTCTAATAATGCATCTTTAACTGCATTCAAAAATGTTCTGTCATAGTACTTATCTAGTCCGCCTGGGCTAATCATAGTTACGACTCTTGGCTCTTTAGGTAAATCACGCCATTCAGTCGGATCGATTCCGTGCCAAATCGTTCTAGCCTTAGGATGATTTTCAAAGCCCCATTGACGCTGAGCAGTCTTTGAATTGAAAATGAAGTAGTCAATATCTTTTGTGACTGCTTTAAATTTCTCAATTAACTCACTGCTCATACCAATCTGATGTTCAGTATAACCAAGTGCTTTGTAATTAGATTGTTTGATGTTTGAATCAAAGTTTTCTGGATAGTAGGGTGTACCGTGCATTATTACTATTTTAGGAATATCAGTAATAACTTCATTCACTTCTCTGAATAAAGAACCTTTTCCTATTTCCCATAAACTTTCTTCTAAACATTGCTGGTCTAAATGTAGCAATGCAACATCATGTTTTCCTTTTTCATAATGCGGTACCCATTGCACACCGAAATTTTCTAATGGTCCTCTTGGCATGTCACTGAAGTTTCTTCGATGTGTTTCTAACCAACTCCATTCAGTGTTTGGTATTTTACACAGCTCATACTGATGAGCTATATGCCACGGATAATTAAATACTCTTACTTTACTCATATAGTGTTGTCTAATGATTATTTCCTTTATACATCTTGAATAACTTAAATTTTGTTTCAATGATGTCTTTTCGTTTATTAGAAGAATTGCTAGACTTAATCAATTCGACTGCATTCGCATCTTCGATAAACAAAACTTGATTGCCTTGATTAGCCCAGCGTGTTCTTGTCTCTTGACTTAACCCGCCATATTTAGTTATTTGTTCACAAAACATTCCAAATGTCATAAACTCGTCTCTTTGTACACAACTAAAATTTTCGACAAATGATACTTTGTTTGCACCTTTATTTCCAAAGAACCAGACATTTGCAGGATGCATCCTTGTCGCAGAAATGAATTGCTCTACTGCATCTTTTTCTGGTTTTAGTCTGCTGTCGTTGAATAAAAGCAGATGTCCTTCTGCTTCTACAGCAGCTAAGTTTCTCGCTCTTGCTAAGTTATATCCATCTAGATATGTTTGTACAAATTTGATTGATAATTTGTATGTTTCGCGAATAGTATCTAAAATTTCAGTTGAGACTTTTTCTTTTTCATCAAATGCAATGATAACTTCAATAGACTTGTATGATTGAGTTTCGAGTGATTTCAGTATCTCTCCTACTTGTTGTAATCTACTTAACGTTGTAGGAATAATGACAGATACTAATGGCTTTTCTACAAATCCAAGTTTGTAATATAATTGTGAATAGTGATATGCCATCTTTTGTTGAGTCATGTTCTTCACTGTATCCCAAGCGCCTTTTCTAAGTTTAGCTCTTAATTCTTTATCAGACATCAATCTCTTCATTGCAACTTTTAGTGCTTCCTTATCTTCAAATGGAACAATTAAACAATTTTCACCATCTTTAGCAATATCTTTAGCAACTCCACTTAAAGTAGTAATCACTGGCACACCACAAGACATTGCTTCTAAATATTCGAGAGTTCCTTCTTCATACCAATCTTTGGAATTACCAACATAACATGTAAGACTTCTGTAGTATGCTAGTCTTTCTTCATCTTTGCATTGCATAAAACTAAAGTTGATGTTGTCTTTAGCTTCTTGTGATATTTCATTCCAATAACTAGCTTTATCTTGTGTACCCATAAACATCACTGGATAACCGATCTCTTTTGCATTCTCTGCTATTTCTTTCAATCCTTTCCAAGGTACTATTCTTCCAGCATAGCCAATTGCTGGTTCATCAGGCTCTTCATCAGAATATTCGAAATTACAAACATCAATACCGTGATTGATGACTTTAATTTTTTCTGGATTTTGTTTGCATCCATCTACTAAGTACTGCTTACACTGTTCAGTATGAGTGACAATGTAATCTACTCCGTTTGCATGCCAATCATACTCTCTAAGAGCTTTTGTACGTTGATTGTGGTGTGTTAAAAGTATCTTTCTTACTTTTAATTCTGGAAGTGCTTCTAATAACTGACTACAACTACGATAATATTCGAAGTGAATAATGTCAGGATTGAACTCTTCAACAACTTCTTTAAATCGTTGTTGAGTCTCTTTTTCACCAGCGTCTCTTGGATGCACATAATAGCACTTAATGTTATGATGTGGGTTGTATCTTATTTTCGCTTGTGCTAATTGGTCTATTGCCCACCCAGGGACGTCTGGTACGATTAGTATTTTCATAATACAGGTATTTTAATTATATTTCCGCAAAACTTACATGTGATTGTCTCATATCTAACACCGTCTGTTACACTGTCACGCAGTAGTATTCTCAGTTTTTCTAGCGTATCATCGAAAAGAAGAAATCTGTGAATAACTGTATTGTTGCAGTGCGTGCATCTTAATTCCGTTGTACAAATTGGAATTTTAAAAGTAGACATTATTTGTCGGGTGTCATAGAGCAAAATACTTCTGCTCCATTTTTATTATCTATTTCGCCATTAGTTAATCTATATAGCTTATTTATCTTCCATCTTTTATAGCCATAAACTTTTGTTTTTTCTTTTCTGAAAAAATCAAACCAGCAAGGTGTGATGCATTGCTTATGGACTGGCTTACTTGCACCTTCCCATAACCCGTATGGCACTTTTACTTCAAACACTCCATCTTTTTTTAACACTCTCCAAGCTTCATTAAAAGCGTGTCTTACGTCTGTTAAATGCTCTATGCAGTGATTTGACTTTATGAAATCTACTGAATTTGCTTTAAACGGTAGTTTGTCTTTCTCTAAGTCGAATCCTACGTGTTGTTGTCCATAATCATGTAAATCGAATCCAATCAATTCATCTGAAAATTCTGAACCGCAGCCTAAATTTAATTTAATCATATTATTTATGCGGTTTTAAAACCATTGTTAATTCATTACTATCTATTTTTTTAGATACAACATCCCAAGGTAATATGTCATAACCTGCAGCATGTCTATCAAATCTTTTATGTCCAAAAGTGAAATATTCAAATGTTTGACCAGTAAATGGTCTTACATGAGTAGGGTCTCTTAAAAAGAATTCACTCACACCAACTGGTACAGTCAAATTTAATTCCCCATCTTCCTTAAGTATTCTCCAGCATTCATTCATTAATGGTATAAAATTTCTTATATGTTCAAATACATGATATGACCGTATACCATCAATTGTATTTGCAGTAAATGGTAATACAGATTCCTCTAAATCATGAATAACATCAACGTAAGGTTTACTATTTCCTTTTATACCAAAATCTTTCCTATCTAATCCTAAATGGTCACTAGCCTTATTCATTCCGCATCCTAAATCTATTTTCATATTATTTCTTTCTTACTTTGTAAAGCCTTTGTCTTTCTAATTTTTTACCTTCGAACTCTGGAACTTTAACTTCAATATCGCTTATATTAATCATCTCATCTATTTTCCATACCCAACTTCCATCATGTGCTTTGTGTGTTTGTGAACCATTTTATTGTTCATCTTTCCAACTTGCTTCGAGATACTCATCTTTACTTTCGAATTTGATTTGTGTATCTTCTGGCAATGCATTAGTTTCAATAATGTAATCCGAGACTATTTTTTGTAACTCGGGTTTTAGCATTTTTATTTTTCTTGTTTTTACTTCAGCCATAAGTGCTTCGTCTTCATACTAGCAACAATGCAATATGAATATAAATTAAGATTACTCTTTAGTTAATATGTAATACTGTGCAGTTGGCAGCTTATCAAAACCAGAGTAGCCTTGAATTTTAGAAGTCAGCTTCTTAATTCTATCTTGAATTATTTCAGGATGCTCTGTAAGTTCTACACAGTGCAACTCTAATGAATCAAATATGTCAAAATTATTTTTTTCATACTTTCTATAAACCCACTCAGGTGTCACATTCTCCAATGCTATTTCAGGAACAGGTTGTGATATTCTTTTGTATGTAAAGCTTCGTTGTAATTGTACTGCTCTTTCATGTCTGAATCTTATCTTCTTTAATGTTTCCAAGTCAGATAATGCAAAATCGTAGTTAAAGATTTGTCCGTATGCTGCAATCGAATCATACCTAGTTCTTACCATATCACCAAAGTGAATTCCATTTTCAACAAATCTACTATTTACTGGTTCATATCCCCATCCCCATTTATCTAAATCTAATCCGTAATGAATATCATATCCTCTCATAAGAGCTTCAGTCTTATTCACTCCAAGAGTCTTCTTGCTTTTTACATGATATCTGTCAATAAGAATAAAGTTGAATCTTGTAAATGTCAACGCAATCTTCTTTTGATTCACTAACTGTTCACAATCTTTTCTAAATGATTTGTGCACATTTTTGCTTTTGTTCCAGCTCATTTCATGCAAAATATAATCAGTGTCAAACTTTATTACTACATCACCAGTTGCTTCTTGATAGCCTCTGTCAAAGTTCTTTCCCATTCTACTGTATGACCAGTTCTCTTCCCATTTAGTATGCTCATCAGATATGATTCGTATTTTAGAATCATTAATGCTCTGTATTGCTTCTATAGTTCCATCTGTAGAACCACCGTCGATAACTAATAACTCATCGACTGTCGGTAACCAAGATTTGATACTTTCAATAAAAGGATATCCGTTTTTGATTGAATTTGTTGTTAA
>Ga0114918_10006316_pt1 | contig 10035 bp, 6 predicted proteins | sample LantaG_FD_87015 | JGI IMG/M metagenome (GOLD analysis project Ga0114918, IMG submission 87015) | Deep subsurface microbial communities from Baltic Sea to uncover new lineages of life (NeLLi) - Landsort_02402 metaG | ecosystem: Environmental > Aquatic > Marine > Oceanic > Sediment | place: Baltic...
GCCTCCCCGGGGAGGCCTGGGTGCTCTCGGCCAAGAGCGCGTGGGAGGCGATCCGCTCCGCGCGCGACCTCGACCTGCCCGCGCACCGGGTGATGGTCGCGTCGATCCGTTGCGGAGAACTGGCAGCGGAGAGCCTCGAGGCGCTCCGGTCGTCGTCGGCGTTTGCGGAGCTGACGCGGGACGCGGCGAGGGCGGCGGCGCCGCCAAAGAGGCAAGAAGGCGACGACGACGACGACGACAAGAGGAAGAACGCCACTTCTTCTCCCCCGCAAGTCCCGATCCCAGACTTTGCAGCTCGCGCCTCCTCCCTCCTGGCAGACTGCCTGCGCTCCTACGACGCGGAGGCGGCGTACTACGAGGAAGGGACGCGCGCCTCGAAGCGCGAGGAGCTCGTGGCAGACGCCGCAGCGCTCTTGTCCAAAGCGCACGGGGCGCACGCGTCGGCGCTCGCCGCCCAAGCCCTCGCCCGCTACCGCTTCAACCTCGCCTCCTCTTCTTCTTCTTCTGATGCTGCTGCAGCTCCCATGAGTTTCGTCGAGCGCGCCGCCGCCTGCAAGGCGCGGGCCGTCGAGGAGTTCGCCGGGGCCGCCAGGGAGGCCGACGGCGTCCCGGGAACGGGCTGGACGTCGGCCGTGCTCGCCGCCTCGCTGGCGGCGGCCTGCGACGCCCACGCGCGCCGCGAGCGCGCCGCGGCCGTCGCCGAGGCCGAGGCGCGCGCCTGCGCGAGCCTGCGGGACGCGCTGGCCAGGCCCGCCGCGGCCCTCTTCGACGCGGCGCCGGCGCCGGCGCGCTCGCTCTGGAGGCGCGCGCGCCAGCTGCTGCAGCGCGCGGCCACCGCCGCGGCAGACTGCGCCGAGGCCGCCGTCGCCGAGAGCTACGGCCTCTCGGCCGGCGACGCCGCCGCGCTGCGCTCGCGGATCGCAGCCGCCGGGAGCCGCGTCGTCGCGTCCAAGGCCAGAGAGGCGGCCGCCAGCGCGCTCCCCCGGGCCAAGCAGCGCTTCTCCGAGGCCTTCTCGAGGGACGAGAGCGGGCTGCCGCGGCACTGGGCGGGCGTCGGGGGAGGCGGCGGCGGGGGCGGCGGCGGGGGAGGGGGCGAGGCTCCCTCCCGCTCCGCCTCCGTCGCCGAGGACATCCGGCACGCCGCCGTGGGCGCGCGCAGGGCCGCTGCCTCGCTGCTGGCTTCGCTGGCAGTGCTGAGGCTGGACGAGGACGACTGGGGCGGCGGGAGCGGCGGGGACGGCGAGGGGGGCGGTGGGATTGAGGGCGACTCCGACGCGATCGAGCGCGCGGTGCTCTCTTACGCCGCGGGCGACGACGGCGCCGCGCTCGCGAAGTCCGCCGCCGGAGCCGCTCCGACTCCCTCCTCCTCCCAACATCAGCCTGCCTTCGACCTCGACGCGGCCTCGGCGTGGCCGGCGCCGGCGACCGAGGAAGGGACGCTGCTGTCGCCGGCGGAGCTGCGGGCGCACTGGCGCGCCGTCGCCGCCGACTCGGCCGTCGCCGTCGCGGGGGCCCTCGCCGCGGCGGACGCGGCCGCGCAGGCCGGGGCGGCGAGGCGCGCGGGAGGGGCCCCGCTGTGGTCGATCGTCGCGATGGCCGTCCTGGGCGCCAACGAGGCCGCGGGCCTGCTGCGCTCCCCGCTCAAGCTGATCGCGGTCTTGTCACTGCTCCTCTTTGTTCGCACGGTCTACAACGAGCTCGACGTTGACGGGGAGCTCGCCGCGCGAGGCTTGCTGCCCGCCGCGATCGCAATCGCGTCCAAGCTGTGGCCGACGACGGTGCGGGTCGCGGCGAGGACACTGGACGCGGTGCTGGGGGCGCTCGCGGGGGCGGGGGCGGGAAGAGGGGTTGAGGTCGCGGAACGGCAGCGGCGCGGCGGCGGCGACGGCGACGGCGACGGCTGGAACGGAGAGGAGGGCGAGCAAGCTGCTGCTCCTGCTCCCGCCTTCACGCGAAACAGCAGCGCTTTCTCTGAAGGAGGCGCGGGAGGAGCATCGATGCGCCAGAGGAGGCCGGTCGGGGCAGTCGAGATGACGCCCGCGGGGGCCGGGGCAGCGAACGGGCACTAAGCTTTTTTTTTTCGAGTAGAGGTGATTAAAAAAAGTAAAAAACATCAGCATCATCAACTTTTGAATTACAAAAAAAAAAGAAAACAAAATTGGGTCTTCTGCGCCTCGTGGTTTCTGGACGAGAGGCGGGGGCGGGCAAAGAGAGCGCGATCCGGTTTTGCCCTGACGGCGAAAGAGAGAGACGAAGCGACGTAACGAGAGCCGCACCACCGTCCCCCCCCCTCTCTCCATCTTCAAAAGAACCCTTTTTCAGTTTCCGTTCACAGCTGAGTAAGCAAACGCGACGATTGCGGCGAGCAGAGCGAAGTAATTGAGCCCCTCGGAGGCCCCCACGACACCGCCGGGGCCCGCGGGCAGGCCGCCGCCGGTCTGGACCTTCTCTTTGATTGAGAGCGCGACGAGCGCGAGCATCACCAGGTAGGAGACGCCCTCGAGCCCGCCGAGCAGGTCGCCCTGCAGCCCCGCGCCGGTCGTCGCCTTGGCGTACGAGGACCAGAGCACGACGACGGAGCAGGGGAGGCCCGCGGCGGCGACGACGAGGACCGGGGCGGAGACCTCCGAGTCGGAGTCCGAGGAGGCGCGGACGACGGCGGCGGAGGGGGTCGACGGCGACCTGATTGGGCGAGGGAAGGCGAGGACCTTTGCGTTCGCGGCGCGGAGGGGCGAGGCAGGGAATTCCCTCCTCGCACCCGCAGCGGGACGAGATGCACGCGTCAGCATCGACGCGCGGGCGATCGTGATCGCGGCGGACATTTTTCTGCGTGGAATGCGGAGGGGGAGTTCGAAGAAGGGAGATCGAAGAAGGAGAGAGCGATCGAGAAAATGGGTTACTAGTTTTTTTTAAATTGCTTTTTTCTTGTTTTTACATTTTTTCACCTCCGTTTTCACAACTCTCTGACTACGCCATCGCGACCTCTTCAGCCAGCCTTCTTCGCCGAGGCAAAGCTCGGATCCCTCGCAACGTACGGCTTCAGCTCCGAACTCTCCAGCCCGGTCGGCATCCGGTACCTCGGCCTCTTGTGCTCCAGGACCTCAAACGCGCCCTTCCGGGTCAGCCTCCCCGTGGCGGGGACCTGCCTCCCTTTGTAAAAGCCCACGGGCCCGAGCTTGGACGTCAGGGCGCTCCAGCCGCTTCGCGGGACGCGGCGGCCGCGGGAGAGGGAGAGGCCGAGGAGGGCGAGGACGGACGACATTTTTCTTTTTTTTTGGGGGAAGGGAGGGGGTCGAGAGAGAGGTTTTTCGTGACGACGAACGACGACGGCTGGCAAGAGAGAGATCGAAGTCGGCCAGCAGCTCTCTAGGGCAGTCCTGCTTCTTCCTTCTTTGCGCTTGTCGTACGCGGCGAGGAGGAGGCTCTAAGACTCGACACAGACTCTGCGATGAAACGCAACCGAGTTGCGAACGAGGAGCACGAGAGCGAGAGCGAGAGCGAGAGAAGAGAAGAGACCGTTGCGATCGTCCGGTCGGGTGGCGAAACAAAAAAATGATTTCTTCGCCGTATTTTTTTCTTTTTCTTTTTGCACACCCTGTCCTTCTTCTCACCGTGCCCCCCTCTCCGCCCTCGCCACCGCCAGCAGATACTCCTCCTCCAAGTCCGACGAGGGAGCAAAGTTCCCGGACGAAGCGACGCCCACGGCCCTCTCGATCGAGCGGGGCGTCACGGCGATCCCGAGGGACGAGAGGGCCCGCAGCGCCGCCGCCGCGACCGCGACGGCGCGGCGCCCGTCGAGGGCAAGTTTCGCGGAAGCCGCCGCCGCCGCCGCCTGAGCTCCGCCGCCACCTCCCGCCTGCCTCTCGCCCACGAAAGGGCTCACCCAAACCCACCCGTTGACCCCCAGGATGACGGAAACGCCGCAGGTTCTCAGTTCGTTAAACTGCTGCCGCTGCCTCCCGACGCTCGACGCCGGCAGCCGCACCAGGCAGCCCGGCGCCATGAGCTTTCCGTACTTCGACGAGCGAGCGTGCAGCAGCAGCGAGCCGTCCGAGGCGTGGACGGCTTGAACCTCGGCCGAGAGCAGGTCGCCCTCGCGGAGGACGTCGCGCATGGCGGCCTCGTCCTCGGCCCCTCGGCGGCGCGCGACGGCGGCCGAGAAGGCGGGCGAGAAGGAGGCGGAGGGAGCGCCGCCGCCCACCTCGTCCTCCTCTCCAAGCTGCTCGTCTTCTCCTCCCGCTGCTGCTGCTGCTGCTGCTGCTGCTACTGCTGCTGCTGCTGATGTCCCTCCACCACTTGCAACGGGGGGAAGAGACACGGCAGAAAGAGCCAGCGCCGCGTCGTGCTTGCCCCCCAGGTCCACGCGCCACCGCTTGCCCGAGACCTCGACGACCCTGCCGACGACGACGTCGCCGACGTCAGCCGAGTACCGCGGCCCTCCCCCCGGGGGCAGCGCCGCGGGGGACACGCGGACGAGGCGGTCGACGCGGGAGACCTGCCCGGCCACGGTGGCGAAGAGGCCCCTGCTCGCCGTCGCGGGGGAGGCTGCTGGGGCCGACGCGCCTCCGCCGGCGCCGTCGCCTCCCGCCGTCGCAGGTGCCGCCGCCGCCGCCGTCGCCGCCGCCGTCGCCGCGGCGACGAGATCGATCCCTCCGGCTCGCGTCCCGTGGCCCCTTAGCAGGCCTCCTTCTTCTTCGTTCTCGGCTCCTCCGGGGATGGTGTCCCCGGGGACGACGAGCCCGGCGTGCGAGAGAGAGATGACGGCTTCGTTTTTGTTGCTGCCGTCATGCTCCATTTCCTCTCCTCCCTCGCCTCCTTCTCCGGCATCTTCGCCGCAGAAGACGAGCGCGGCGACTGTGGGCCCGAGCGCCGCGGCGGCGGGGTCGCGGAGGAGAGAGACGGTCATAGTTCGAAGGGGTCGAGGTCGAGAGTTTTCCCCTTTGAAGATGGCGGCTTGATGGGTTCGCTTTGTCTTTCGACTCCTGCTCCTGCCCCTCTCCGAGCTTGGTTGTAACTTTCGAGCACCAGCTGTAGATATAAAATAGTTAGTTCTCCCTTCCGCTAGTGGAAGAGAGAAAAATAAGCAGAGTATGGAAGAGCCGTGCGCGACGATGGGGACGATGGTCGATTCCAACGTGAAAAAAATAACTTGTCTTTTCCGTCGTTCAGTTTTCTCTTTCGCCTCCCGCTCCCGAGTTTTGAGTTGGAGTTCTTGAGTTTGAGAAAGAGAGAGAGAAAGCGCGCCCTCAAACTCTCCCTCTTCTTCTTCTCTCGGAGCTCCTCCCGCTCCTGGGGGTCGCTCTCGGGGTATCTTCTGCTCTCTCGTACTCGGAATCGTCGCTGGACGGTTTCCGGAAAAAGGAAAGGCGAAGAGAAAGAAAGAGAGCAGAGAGAAGGGCAACGCATCGGCGGCCCAAAAACAAGGCATTTCGCTTTCTTCCGTTGTTCGTCCCGTCGTCGCCTGTTTTGCTCGCCATGTTCCTCCAGCTCCTCAACGTGCTCATGGACGCGGCCAGTCGCGCCTAGTCGTTCGCCGCCTCGTCAAGTGGCGAGAGCAGAGGAAAAGAGCGTAGAGACGCATAAAAGCATCTCTTCTCCTTCGACCATTTTTTTCTTCCCTCTTCGTCACGGTGACAACAATGCCTCCTTCGCCTTCCCCGCCTCCGGCGCAGCCTCAGCCTCCGCCGCCTCCCCGCGCGCCAGAGCGCGAAGAGGAACATGAGCCCGAGCAAGAGGAACAGAAGGTGGTCGAGACCGACCCCACGGGGCGCTACAGCAGGGTGAGGATGGTTCTTCCTTCGACGTCGAACGTCGTTTTTTTTTCCCCGCCTTTCTTTCGCCACCAGCAAATCGACCTCGACCTTTTGCCAAAAAAAGAAAAGAAGGGAAAAAAAGACACTCTCAAAACACTCAAAACACACGATCAAAACCTCCCGAACAAAAACAGTTCGACGAGGTCCTCGGCCGCGGCGCCTTCAAGACCGTCTACAAGGCCTTCGACGAGGAAGAGGGCACCGAGGTCGCCTGGAACCAGGTCCGCGTCGCCGAGCTGGTCCGCGAGGCCTCGGGCTGCCCGGCCGAGCGCGACAGGCTGTTCGCCGAGATCCGCGTGCTGAAGCAGCTCAAGCACCGCAATATCATGACCTTTCATGACAGCTGGCTCGACGACGGCACCCGCGGTGGAGGCGGGAGCGGGGGCAGCGGCAGCGCGGCGACGGTCAACTTCATCACCGAGCTGTTCACGAGCGGCACGCTGCGGCAGTACCGCAAGAAGCACAAGCGCTCGATCGACGTCGAGGTGCTCAAGCGGTGGGCCTGGCAGATCCTCTGCGGGCTCGTGTACCTCCACGGGCACTCGCCGCCGATCATCCACCGGGACCTGAAATGCGACAATATCTTTATCAACGGCAGCGAGGGCGTCGTCAAGATTGGCGACCTGGGCCTCGCGACGCTGCTTCGGGCACGCACGGCGCCGCAGTCGGTCTTGGGGACGCCTGAGTTTATGGCTCCGGAGCTCTACGACGAGGAATACGACGACCGCGTGGACGTGTACTCTTTCGGGATGTGCTTGCTGGTAAGAAGAGCAGAGAGCGATCTCTCCTCGAGCTGCTGTGAATGTTTTTTGGAGGAGGGAAACGAGAAAAGGGGAAAAAAACTCGCTCTTTTTCTTCTTCCTCCTTTCTTTTTGACCCCCCCCCCCTGACTCAAAAAAACAAACCCAATAACAGGAGCTCGCCACGCTCGAGTACCCCTACTCCGAGTGCCGCAACGCCGCCCAGATCTACCGCAAGGTGACCTTGGGAGTCCGCCCCGCGGGCCTCGCGCGCGTGCCCTCGCGCGAGCTCGCAGAGTTCATCTCCGTCTGCATCTCGCCCCGCGCCTCGCGCCCCCGCGCGCGCGCGCTGCTCAAGCACCCCTACTTCGAGACCATCCGTGCCGAGATGCGCGGCGAGCAGGGGCCCGGCGCACGCGTCGAGGCGCTGGCCGGGGTCAGCGGGTCGACGGCGGACCTGCTGCTCGCGAGCTCGCAGTCGGGCGGCATGCTCTCGTCGCTGGGGTCTGTGGGCTCGATGTCGTCGCTGGCGTCGTTGCCCTCGGGCCCTTCCTCCGCTGCCGGAGGGGGAGGCGATTTCCAGCAGCAGCAGCAGCAGCAGCAGCAGCAGATCCCCGCGGTGCTCCAGGCTGGGGCGTACGGGGTGGGCCCGCCCCTGCCGGCGCAGCTCTCCGCGGTGCCCGAGGAGGGCGGGAGCGACGAGAGCGAGGGCGAGGGCGGCGGCGGCGGAGGAGGAGGCGGAGGCGGAGACCGACAGCGGCAGCAGCAGCAGCAGCAGCAGCAATACCTCCCGCCGCGCCCTCCCTCTCGGGACAGCGCCGCGTCTCCTCCTCCGCCGCCGGCTTCCTCTTCCTCTCATCTGGGAGCGCCGAGGGGGAGCGGGTCGCCGCCCCCTCCCTCCGCGACCGTCCCCGTCGTCGTCGGGGGCCCCGGCGCCGTCCCGGGAGAGAACCTCCTCCACGGCGCGGCTGCAGGGGCCGCGGGAGGAGGCGGCGGGCCCGGCCCCTACGGTCCTCGCCATCCGCCTCCTGCGGCTTCCGGCGTCGCGGGAGCCGCCGTCGCAGCTGCCGCGGCGGCGGCATGGGGCCGGGCCGGGGCCGGGAACGCCGCGGCGGCAGGCTCCGAGGGCGGCACCGTCGTCTCGGACGACGGGTCGAGCCTGCGCGGCGGCGGCGGTGGAGGCGGCGGCGGAGGAGGAGGGAGCGCCGCGAGCTCCACCGTCGGAGGCGGCGGCCCCTTTGCCACCGCCTCCCAACAGCAACAGATGCAGGGCCAGCCCTCGTTCACCACGGTCGCCGGCTCGGGTGGGCGCGAGTTCCGCGTCAAGGGCAGGCTCGCTGGCGACGACGGTGACACGCTCGCGTTGCGGCTGCGCATGGCGCAGAGCGGCGATGGCGGCGCCGCGCGCACCGTCGAATTCTCGTTCGACCTCGCGGCAGACACGCCGCTCTCGGTCGCGGGCGAGATGGTCCAGGACCTGGAACTGTCGCAGGACGACGCGCGCGCGATCGCGGCGGCGATACGGGCCGAGATCCACGCGCTGCTGGGCTCGGCCGCGGCGGCGACGGCGGCGGGGGCGCCGGGCGCGCCAGCCCCGAGCGCGGCGGCCGCTGTCGCCGCCGCGGCGCTCGCGGCCGAGGAGGAGGAGGAGCAGCGGCAGCAGCGGGAGCAGCAGCGGCAGCAACAGCAGGCCGCCCTGGACGGCGGCGGGGTGCTCTCCTCGGCCTCGTCCGTCTCGTCCGCGGCTCCGCTGCCGCCGCCGCTGCTGCCCCCCGCCGTGACCCTGGGGCCGAGGGCCGAGCCCTTTCCCGCGCCGGCGGAGAGCGGCGGCGGCGGCGCACCGGCGACGGCGGAGAGAGCAGCTTCTGCCTCGGAGCAGCAACAGCGCACCGTGCCTCTCGCCGCCGTCTCGGGGATCACCCCCTCGGGAGGCGGCATCCTGCTCCGTCCGGCCCCGGCTTTGGCGGACGTGGCGGCGGAGAGAACGGCCCCCTCGTCCCCGGGGCGCATGGGGGGCACCTCGGAGGGCGGCAGCGGCGCCAGCGGCGCCTCAGCGCTGGCCGACGACTTCCACGGCCTCGGCCTCGGCAGCGCCGCCGCCGCCTCCACCCTGGCCTTGCTCGACCTCGCCGTGCCCGACACGACGGCAATGGCGGCCGCAGCGATTGCTGCCGCAGTCCCTTCCCCCTCGGCGGCAGCCGAGCAGCGCCGCGCCGCGGCCGTCGCGGCCGCCGAGGCGGCCTCGCTCGACTTCTCGTCGGCCGACTTTTCTTCTTCTTCGAGGCCCGGTGCCAGGGCGCGGCCGCCCCCGATGGTCGTGCCTCAGTCGCAGTTGTCGTCGTCATCGCAGGCGCAGCCGATGAGCCGCAGCCTCGCGGGCAGCGCTATGAGCAGCAGCAGCAGTATCGGGGCGGTGGACGGCGGGAGCGGCCTCGGAGGGGTCGGCTCGCCCGTCGGCGGCGTCGGCGCCGGAGGCGGCATCGCCTTTGGGGGAGGCGTGCCGCCGTCGTCGCTCGCCTCGGCGCTTGCGGGCGCCGCGCCTCCGGCCACTGCTGCTGCTCCTCGCCGGCCGTCCTTCGACGCGCTCTCCGCCGACGTGGCGCCACGGTGTCGTCCGCGCGTGCCTGCGGCAGCCGCGGCCGCGGGGCTGGCCGGCAGCGGGCCCAGCAGCGGCGCGAGCAGCGGCGCGCCGACGCCCGGAGGCGCTCCGGCTCCTGCCGTTGCCCCTCCCCCGCCGTCGCTGCTCGCCGCCGCCGCCGCCGCGACTGCCGCGGCGGCAGACAAGGTCGCGGAAAAAGAAGCCCGGAGGAGGCTGGCTGCCGACGCAGCGTCCCAGATCGAGTCGCGCTCGCTGCGGGCCCTCGACTCGTTCGGCTCGGTCAGCTCGGCGACGAGCGCGGGCCGAGGCGGAGGCGGAGGCAACAACAGCGATGGCGGCCGGAGCGACGGCGGCGGCGTGAACGGAAACGGAACGGCGACGTCGGCGACGGCGGGCCTCCATAACCCTCTTTCGAGGGCGGTGTCCGCGCGAGGGAGCGCCCCGGCGGCGGCGACCGTGGTCGTCACCGCTCCATCTGCTCCGACTCTTCAGGCGACGGAGCTGCCTCCGCCGCCGCCGCCCAGGCCGGCTTCCGCCGATAGCGCCAACGGCGACGGCGAGAGCGAACGCCTCCTCGTTTGAGATTCTTTTTTTCTTTTTCACTACCAGGAAAAAAAAAATTTAAACAAAAAACTTTCACCTGTACTAAAACCATGCATTTTTTCAAAATTGCCTTTTCCTCCTGCCCTCCGACTAGACCCCCCCCCCTCTCCCGTCGATAACGATTCTTCGAGAGAATCTCGGTCTTTCACAAATAAAACAGCAGCTCAACAAGACACCAGAGAGAGAGAGAGAGAGAGAGAGAGAGAGAGAGAGAGAGAGAGAGAGAGAGAGAGAGAGAGAGAGAGAGAGAGAGAGAGAGAGAGAGAGAGAGAGAGAGAGA
>Ga0114918_10006317_pt1 | contig 10035 bp, 12 predicted proteins | sample LantaG_FD_87015 | JGI IMG/M metagenome (GOLD analysis project Ga0114918, IMG submission 87015) | Deep subsurface microbial communities from Baltic Sea to uncover new lineages of life (NeLLi) - Landsort_02402 metaG | ecosystem: Environmental > Aquatic > Marine > Oceanic > Sediment | place...
GCAAATCAAGAAAGCGAATGGAAAGAAGAATATTGTCATGTCCCGCAAGGAATGGCAGCTGATCGGCAAGAAGGCTGGATGGGGAGAAGGCGTCTCGAGGGGCACCTACGAAGAGGAGTCCGACCTGACGGACCCGATGGATCTATTGAAAGAGGAGGAGAAGACTGAGTCCGACCTCGAGTGGATGTCAAAGCACCCCGAAGACTTCAAAGATGACAAGCCGGGCGAAGAGAAGCGGTGGTATGAAAAGAATCATCCACTTACTGCCCTGATCCGTGGCGAATATGGACAAAAAACATACAAGGCGCTTATTGAGAAGGCATTCTCCATGACGAATATGGACGGTACCACCCAATTCAATCCCGGATCCCTTGATGACCTTGATGAGCTCAGAGGTGTGATCGAAGAGATTACAGGGCACTATCCTCCGGTTCGAATTCGTTCCAAGTCTGAAAAAGAGAGATTCATTCAGGAATGCTTTGCGATCATCAGGCGCGGACTTGAAGCTGCGCTCACATCGCACGAAGGAGTCGAGATTCCGCCGGAAGAATACAAAATCCGCGAAATTTACGAGGGTAAAGATCCCCGTCGCACTTACTGAGGACCAAATAATGCATATCAAGACTGCGAATGGAAAGAAGAAGGTCGTCATGTCCCGCAGGGAATGGGAACTGATCGGCAGAAGGTTCGCTGGTTCCAACCGTGCAGTCGACGATCTGATTAAACTGCATTCGCGTCTTTCCGAGGCAACCGGTGCTGAGATGTACAAGGTTTTAAAGAGGCTATCCTCCAACTGGCTTGGTACCGCAGGACTCAAGGGCGTGTCGGAATACAGCGGGGCGTTGCTTGAAACTCCCAAAATCAAAGAAAGGTTGAAGTGGCAAGTTGTCAACGCATTCCTCCAAATCCGTGGCAGCGCCGATGACAAAGCGGGTTTTCTGGCAAATAAGTATTTGGGCGGAGTCATCTACCGGTTGGAAAATACAGAAGAACCCCAACTCGACTGGAGAACCATTAATTCAATCAGTCAAGCGATTCTCCCCCTTCTTCAATCTGATGCGTTCAAGGAGATAGAACTGGGCTCCGTCATCGAGACTCTCCTGAATTTTAAGAAGGGCAACGCCTGGATCGCCAGAGCGGGGGAAAAAATGTCCAAGATCCTCGACTTGTTGGGTGAGTCGGCTCATATCGTATCCCAGCTTGTCGTTGAACATGAGTCAGACCAGGAGCAGAGGCGCGAGTATAAAAACAAGAAGAAACAAGAAGAAGACGAAAAAAAGATACAGAAGGACAAGGAAATAGCACTCCGTAATCAAGAGTGGGAGAAAAGTGATCGTGAGAAAACAGCCCTCCGGCGGGCTTCAGAGGAACTTAAAGAATACCACAGATATATGAACGGCGAACTTGGAGGGGGTCATTTGAAGGATGAACCCACAGATGAGCTATACGCAGAGTTGGATGAAATTCTCGAGGAAGCACTTACTCCGCTGTCCGAAGTCGACAGGTTCAAGGGGATGGACTACAGACAGATTGCCGAGACCCTTATGGGGAATCCCGGGTTGGACTACGGCGTTGGACAAGTGATCATAAACATCAATAAGATTTTTGAAGCAAAGGAGGCTGGCGCGACCAGGGTGTGGGCGACTGATCATCCCATCCTGTCGCTGATGTCGCAGAAGTTGTCAGGGCTCTTCAAGTCCATGGGGAAGCCAAATCCCGTAGACGGCGCCAAGCGCCTGAAAAGGGCGATGTTCTTTCTGTCCGAGCTTTCCGCGGAGCAGCCGTTCACGGGGATGTCCCCGACTGAGATCCTTCGATTCATCGCAAACTGGGACGAGGGGATGATGCCTGAAAATCCGCGTTCGGCTCTTAATACGAAGGAGAAGGTTTTGAAGCTTATGGAGTTTGCAGGACTTTCCCCTTTGTCGTCGCCGTCCGAGATCGAAGCATTCATAGCCGATCCGACAGCCTCTGTTAAAACAGAGGTACCAGTTTCAAATAGTGCTCAACATCTCTATTTCAGCCCATTTATAGATTCCATAATGAGGACTAAATAATGCACATCAAGACTGCAAATGGAAAGAAGCAGATTGTAATATCCCGCAGGGAATGGGAACTGATCGGCAAGAGGGCTCAATGGAATCCCCGCACCCTCGAGCGTGCCCAGCGTTCTTGGGACGACATGGTGCCTGAGGACAATGAAGATCCATTTGTTGAAAGCCTCCTTGACGATATCCGCGGGCAGATGCCGTGGCCAGACGACATGGACGACAAGATCCGTGAACTGGTGGAGTCCGACGTCGAAAAATATTACCGAAGGGGCGACGAGCCGAACGAGAAATACATCGTCAACGATGCTGAGACGAGGATAGAGAGGCTTTTGGAGGACAGGAAGGAGCACGATGTTGAAAGCATCCTTGGGGATGTCCGCAGGCAGATATCGTGGCCAGAGGACATGGACTATGAGGTTCGTGAACTGGTGGAGTCCGACGTCGAAAAGTATATCAAAATCGGCAAAATCCCAAACAAAGAAGAAATCGTCAACAAAACCGTTGCGAACACAAAGAAGCTCTTGGATGAAAGGAAGGCGGACGACGACGCCTTTCTCGGACTACGGCGATTTTAATATAGAACGAGGAACTATGTGATGCACATCAAGACTGCAAATGGAAAGAAGAAGGTTGTCATTTCGAGGAAGGAATGGGAACTGATCGGTAAGAAGGCTGGGTGGACCGGTAGACTTCAGGACGTCGGCGAGTTCAACCATGACATGATCGTATCCGCCGGCGACAATCCGGACACGGTATACTTCACCGCCGAGATTCCCGAGGGCGTCAAACCATCCGCTCGTATTTTATACGACATGAACCAGTTTCTCCTTTCGGACATCGAAGACGTTCTGGAGCACTATCCGACTCTTAAAAGGGCGTTGGTCAGGATCTCCCAAAAGCGCGGACACTTCCAACAGATCGTAGAGGAGCAGAAGTTCGACATCGACGAGTTTGTCGGGGAGCGGCAGGCTGAGCGTGCATATGAGGAGCCAGGCAGACTTGACTCAATCATGAGACACGACGAGGACTGAGGATGCACATCAAGACCGCCAACGGCAAGAAGCAGATCTCAATATCTCGTGGCGAATGGGAGACTATCGGCAAGAAGGCTGGATGGGATCGGGGCTATATTGCCGACCTAAAAGAAAAAAGAAGGGCGACGGGTCTGAAAGAAAACACTCGCTTCTACGACCCCCTGACAAGCGAAGAGGGCACCCTGGTCACCCGTAAATATCACCAGACGACTCTGTGGATGATGCTGTATGACAGCGGCGAAATCCAGGAATTGACTGTTTCGGATTTGGAAAGAATAAAAGAGATCTAAGCATATCATGTACATCAAGACCGCCAACGGCAAGCAGAAGATCGTGATGTCCCGTTCCGAATGGGAAGCTATCGGGAAGCGTGCCGGCTGGGGTCGAAGCACCGAAGAAGAGGAGCCGGTTCCGGAGGACGACTGGGAGCCGGATCCAGCCGACGTCGCTCTGCCGAAGAAGTGGACGAGGAAGCCCGTGAAGTCCAAACCGGGGGTTTCGCAGATCCGCCTGAAGGAGCCGTATCGCTTCATGTACAACTATCACATCGCCCGCCCCGACATTCCCGAAGGCTCCAGACGCGGTTCACACCACATCGTCGACAATATGAATGGACCCTGTCTCTGTGGAAACGACACCGAGGGATACAGCGGTTGCGGCGCCAACCGGTCTTTGGGAGAAGACAGGGTCTGCAAAGAATGTCTGAAACGCTATCGTGCTTTAAAGGGTCAATAGCCGGTCGAAGTCTCCAGATCCCACGGTCCCCAGTGCTTGTGTTCAAGAACCTTCCTTCTGAATTCTTCCTTGGTATAGTAGTGGATGTTGTCCCCGATGTTTCCGAGGGCGTAGTAGACCTGTTTGGGCGAGGAACTCGAGCCTCTTGTCCTTTGGAGTGTTGTTTTCACAGTCCCAGCAGATGCCGTGGACTTCGGTCTTTTCAGCTGGACACCGGCAGGTTTCGGTCCTGCCGCATTCGTCGCAGACGAGTTTGAGGTGGTGGTGGTCGCCCTTCTCCGCGGCTTTTTGCTGGATGACGCGAAAGGGAACCGGTTTCTGGGCTATTCTGAAGAATCTCATTTCAATACCTGATATCCGGATTTGACGGATCGAACCTCTGTTCCAGCGGGATCGGATTTCCCTGGTCGTCGTAGGTTGTAGGAGCCGCCGATTTGATCTGATTCGGTTCAAAGACGAGAATCTCCTGTGCCCACTGCCTGATTGGACCCGAAGTATCGGCGTCCTCGGCGGTGACGATGACGGAATCTTTTCCGTTTGCCTTCGCCATATCTGCAAGATAGGGGTCGGTTATCCCGACATACCGGTAGATTTCCGGATTCCTGACCATGAGATAGGCTGGGTAGACGCGTCCCTTTTTGGTTTCGTCGAGTTCCTCCCGATTCCGACGCCAGCGCATCTCGATTTCCTTGAGCTGCTCGTACTGCTCATCCGTAATTTGTCCATGTCTATGGGCGATGCCGACGTCCATTATGTCCGTCCCGAATTCTTTTGCTTTCTGCTCCCATTCCTGCCAGAGCCGTTCGTCTTCGTCGTCGAGGGTCTTCACCGCCGCGATCCTGTAGGAGTCCGCTCCTCCGCTGGAGGGTGTGAAGTAGATCCCCCTGCCCCAGTCGCTGGTCTGCACGGTCCCGGTCATCGAGGGATCGAACACGGTGACGTTTTCGGAAGCGGATCCGTGAAAGACGGGTCCGACGTCATAGCCGGCGGCGTAAGCTGCGGCGCGCACGGGATCATTTGCAATCTTGAAGAATCTTGGTCTGGATATCGCCTCCACATCGATTTCGTCCCATGATCCAACGATGGAATCGTTGAAGTATCTTATTTCACGGACGTTCGGCAGCATACGCCTTACGAGATCGCCAGCTTCGGGCTTCTCCCGGTATCTGTTGGTTGTGGCATCGGAAACCATCGCATATCCACGGGGGTCGTAGTTGACGCCGACGTATTCAGAAAGACCGAGCTTTCCGGCTACATTCTTGTGGAGGTCGAGGTCGCGCCTGAAGGCATAGATGTTTTGTTCGGTGAGGATGATCCCGACATCTTCGCCGTATTCCTGTTCGTCGAGGATCCAACTAATATCCTTCATTGACGGGTTTTTTAGGACCATGACGTCGGGGAGTTCTTTTCTGCCCCACTGACGCCTATACGATACGACATCTTCGATTTGTGACTCGTCCTGTGCAATCTTGAAGAATCTCATATCTTCACCTTCGGGTCGGCGGCTAGTTCGATCGCCCTGTCTATGATGCTGTGGAATTCGTCATACGACAGGTTCTCGGCGTCGAGTCCGGGGAGTTCCGCATCACGGGGGGCCATCCTCGATCTCACAACTCTGATTCCGAGACCGAGGGCGACGATGCCGGGTTCCGGCTGTGACAAGCTGTTTTGTTCCACCTGCACGAAAAAGTGGTCCCTCGCCCTTCCCATCAGCATCTCCACAAGCGTTTCGATTCTGGACGCCAGCCAATTGGGCTCGTTGGTGACGAGCTCCTCTTCGGGGCTCCCGGGAGGAACAGCGATGGTGAACTGGGATTCGGACTCGTAGACGACTTCGAACCCGGCGTTTTTTACGATGTGGAATCTCATGCCATATCATTCGATGTCTGAAGTCCCAAAACCTGCCTGATGCGGTAGTGCAGAATGGTATAGTGCGGAATGGTATAATTTAAGTGGATCTTCTCAATTCATAAAGGAGTTCGCAGAGTGAACCATCATCCTTCTTCTTCTGCCCTGCATTTTCGATATGCTTGCTATACGGGATTGAATACATCTGTCGCACACATCCGAACTGTGACATGATGTCGGTTATCGTCTTCTTCGACATTATGCCGTCAGTACTGTAGGAGACGAATAGGCGGTCAGCCGGCGTCAAGGAGACAACCCGCTCAAAGTATGGCTCGCATTCACGTTTACTACAAAACGGACTCCGGTCGACGATCTTTTTGACTCTTTGCCCATGGACACCGTGGACCTTTGGACGATCATTCCTTACGAATATCTCGGACAGGTTGTTATAATCCTCATATTGTCGCTCCGTATAAGGTGGATCGAGATAGGCTACCTGGGCGATGGTCCCATTTGATCGAAGTTGTTCGAGAAAGGTTATCAGATCGGTATTGTAGGTCGTGACGTTGCCGTTGAAGAAGCTGTCGGGGTCGGACCGATTGGGTCCCGATGGACTTCGGAAATACACATCTTTGGATGCCGTTTCTTTGAATCGACTTTTGATTGCCGATATCTGGTGCCCACAGGTGTTCTGGACGGATACGAGCCCCGACAGCGCAACTCGACGCAGATATTCGTATTGCTTGGTACCTATGTCGCCTCGAGACCGGAGTCCCTCGATATAGGCACGCACAGCATCAAGTCTGCCGGCATTCCATTGAGTTAAAAACCATCGGTCTCCATCCGGTGAGAAGTTCTTGGTGAGATATCCCCTAGTCGGTTTAAGTCGGTTCATCGTATCAATACGTGACTGCCACCGCTTCTTTTCCGCCGGACTTACTCCAGATACACCATTGATGGAGCATATGGCACTACTTAGGACGTCACAGGCGTAGACGTTGAACCCCGCGGCGGCGGCAGCCAGGGAAACAGAGCCGGCGCCAGCGCATAGGTCGAGGAAGAGATCTCCTGGGGTGGGTTTGCCTACATTCTTGAGTATTCGCTTGACCAGGGTTCCCTTGCCGCCGAGCCAATGGATGTAGTTTGCGGGTGTCTGTTTGCGTTTCGTCATGTCTTCAGCCTTTCTTGTTTACTGAAGTTAGCACGACTACGGCAAAGTGCAAGTCTATTTTTGATTTTTGACCGAAGATTTTTCGATGCTTTCGAACAACCCGGGTCCGAATCGCTTGGATATCTCATCGGACACATCTTCGACTTGATTGGTAGCGGAAGACTGGGATTTCTTCGCCTTTTCGGGATACAGACGGTCATACTCCGCAATCAGAAGAGTCGCTTTGTTTCGAATCAGCAGGTCCCAACTGGTGGGATCCCAAAAATCCTTCAATTCAACCTCCCCCTTCTCGTAAAGGCGGACCCACTCGTTCCTGAGGGGTTCTGGCATCTGATTTAGCTCAACAAACATCCTATGCTTTATAAACTCTTTATCTACTAATTTCGACCGCAAAGGACAGGCTGGATTGTGATAGAAACACCCATCGCAACTTCGATCACCATCATTCCAGTTTTGCTTATATGCATGTGGATTTGGACACATTGGATGGTTCCTAATCGCTCCTCCTGCTTGGCATATTAAACATATCTCCCGTTTCTGATCGTTATCGGACTTGCAAAGCGATCGGAATTCATGATGTGCCGAACCATCTAAAATACCTTCTGTGGTTATCTCGGGAACCACCATCCCCATCTTATTCGCAGTAGCCCTGGGGCACCTATGATCAGCCTCCAGGTCCTTCTTGGATCCACATACATCACAATACCGAAGAAAGGTTCTCTGCGCACCCTTGGTACAATTGCTAATCTGCTTCTTCACATTGCACATCGGATTAAATCCAACGATATGACGACATGGTACTCCAGTTCTCCTATCCTCATAACGAGTGATTATACTACCAGTTCTTTCACTCTCCTGTTGTCCAAACTCTATCCACCCTGCCTCTCGTACAGAACGAAAAGAGGCGCCATTCTGACCGCAAAATGTAAATTCGACAGAGGGTATGGGATTGCCATAGCAGATCATCGCACAAATAGCCGTTTGATTTGGGAATCTATACAACCTTGTCTGCTTGTCTCTCTTTAGTCGAGGTATTCCGCTAAGAAGCATCTGGGTATCTTCGAAAAATTTCGAGTTTACGGTCCGTGGAAGTCGACCCCATTTGTCTCCGTAAAATTCCAAATAGACCTTCCACGAGACGAGGTACTCTTCAATGATATCTCGTAGCTTCGCATTCTCAGGATGGGTGGTGTACAAATTGCTTGTCATAATGTCATCGATGCTTTTACGCAACCAATTTGACGACATCACTTTCCGAATGAGTTCAGCGGCTTCTTCTGGAGTCGGTTTGTCGGACATATGAATTCCTCTTGCTATATATTTGAATGTAGCAGAAGGAAATTCTTATACAAGTCATTTTGAAGATTTTTGAATCATTTTCTTCGCCGCCAGTGCAATCGCGTATGCCATCGGCGGCGGCACTGCATTCCCAATCATCTTGAGGACATCGCCCTTTGAGCCTCTAAATGCATAGCCCCAGTCGAAGCCCTGGAGGCAGGCGAGCTCTCTCGGCGTAATACACCTGTCCTTCTCATAGTGTACGAAGACACTGCCGTTGTTTGCCTTTACGGTCTTTGCGGGTTCATCAGGGATCAGGCGCCAAAATGCCTCGGAAAACTCCGTCACGCTTTGTCCACAGGACGTCCTCTTGATCTTGTCAATGAAGTCCTGACAATGCTTCATTCTGATGTGCCACCATTCCAGCTTGTCTTCAATATCGGCAAGTTCCTCAATGGCTTCGCGACTTGTCATCACGGGAAGCAGCTCTTCACCGTGTGTCTTCTTTGGCCAGATGATCTTGTCGCCAAGGGTCGCAATGAAGATGACGCGCCTCCTCAATTGAGGAGCACCATATTCCTCCGATTGCAATACTCGATGTTCAACGGTGTATCCCATTCGATCGAACATGGCGTGGATCAATTCAGATACCAGAACCCCCTCGTGTTTCATTGAAAGGATTCCAGTGACATTCTCCATCACGCAAACCTTCGGATGAATACGTTCAACAATAGCACCATAGGATTTGAAGAGATGACCCCGTGGGTCATTCGGGTCTCTGAATCCCGATAATGAATATGCCTGGCACGGGGGTCCCCCTTCAATCAAATCAACCCCTTTCGCCCTTTCGCAAATTTCGTCCTGCGTTTTTTGGGATGTGATATCCCCTTCGGTAACATAGGTATCTGGGTGGTTGCATCGATAGCTCACAGCAGCTTCGTGCCAATTCTCATTTGCCACGACCACATTAAATCCAGCCTTTACAAAACCAGTCGAAAGTCCGCCACAACCACCAAACAAACTAAGTGCATTAAATCTCTTCTTGGGCATTATGTATTTCTCCATTTTTATTTCACCCTTGAATCTACCCTTCCGTTTAGAATATATCAAATAAAATTATTGATATTATTTTCACATTCGGACTTGACATTTGCCAGATATGTGTCACCTTGATGTATCAACAGGAGAATTTATATGGCATACGACTTTAGAGACAGCGACAAAGAACTGATTGAGAAGGCGAAGCGGTTTGCCACAGAGGCACACAAGGGGCAGACTCGCAAGTACGGAGACAAGCCTCCCTATATCACGCACCCGGAGACCGTCGCCGAGATGGTCTGCAACGCTCCGAATTCACTCGCAGGGATGGTTGCGGCGGCATGGCTTCACGACGTTGTCGAGGACACCGATGTTACGATGAAAGATATCAAGCGTAAGTTTGGTAAGTACATCGGAATGCTGGTCGAGGAATTGACGAACCCTTCCAAGAAGTATCCGAACTTCCCACGGCACGAACGCAAGCGGATTGATCGGGATTACACGAAAACGATAAGCAACGATGCGAAAACAATCAAGTTGGCGGACCGCATCCACAATCTGACTGGGATCCTCGCCGAGGCTCCTGACGATTTCGCATGGCTCTACCTGTGTGAGACGGCGAGACTATGGCGTTTCCTCAAAGGCGGCGACCAGAATCTCTATGATGCACTCTGGGAGATCATCGTAACGGCACTTGAAAACAAGAGGTGAATCAATGGCGGCAAGCAAAAACAATCCTGAGAATCGAAACAAGGAGGGCAACCTGGTGCAGCGGACGTGCGACATCTGCGGCACCACGGCTCCGATCGTAACCGGTGTGGAACGCATCCTTGTGAAGCGCACCCTCATCTGGCGCTGTAAAAACGGGTGTAAAAAATGA
>Ga0114918_10006318_pt1 | contig 10033 bp, 7 predicted proteins | sample LantaG_FD_87015 | JGI IMG/M metagenome (GOLD analysis project Ga0114918, IMG submission 87015) | Deep subsurface microbial communities from Baltic Sea to uncover new lineages of life (NeLLi) - Landsort_02402 metaG | ecosystem: Environmental > Aquatic > Marine > Oceanic > Sediment | place: Baltic...
CGCCGCGGCCGCCGCGGCCGCGGCCGCGGCGGCCACCCTGCCCGCCCGCCCCACCGCCGCCGCCGCCCGCCGCCGCGCGTGGAAGGCCGCCAACGCAGCGTCCGCGTCACCCGGGTCGGCCGACGCGGCCGCCGCCGCCGCGGCCGCGGCGGTGGCCGGGTCGTCCGTGTCCGCGTCGACCACCTGCCCCTCCTTCCGAACCTCCCCCCCTTCAACCTCGCCTTCCAGGCTCAGCGCCCGCTGGAGCGCGCCCGACAGGTCCGGGCTGGACTCCACGGGGTGCAGGGAGGCGGTGGCGCCAGCTCCCGGCGGCGGCGGCGGCGAGCGGGCGTTGAAGAACAGGGTGGCCGCCCCGCCGGGCGGGAGGGTGGTGTCGACCGGCACGGCCGTGCCGTCCGCGGCCGGGCCGCCGCTCCCGCCGCCCGGCAGCCCCAGCCGCCACCCCCGCCCCCACACGGCCAGCCGGTCCAGCCGCACGCCGGGCGGCGCCAGGCCCGGGTCGGCCGCCGCGTCCAGGCGGACCGCCCACCTCCGGGCGGGCGTGGAGCGCGGGGAGAGGGCGGAGGGCGGGGAGGCGGCCGCCGCGGCCAGGGGCGCGGGCGCGCAGCGCGCGCGCACGCCGGGGGCGACGTCCACCACCGCCCGCGCCCGCAGCAGCCGCCGCGGCAGGCCGCCGCCGCCGCCGCCGCCGCCCACGCCACCGTACGCGACCACCAGGGCCAGGTCCAGGGCGCCCGGCCCGCCCCTCCCCGGCGGCGGGTGCACCCACACCCGCCACGCGGCGGCCTGGCCGGGAGCGAGGGCGCCGCCCGGCGGGGCGCCCCACGCGGCCAGCCCACCCGCCACGGTCGCCGCCTCCGCCGACGCGGCGGCACTGACGACACCCTCCTCCGCGCCCGGCGGGCGGGGCAGGGGGCGCCGGGTCAGCGGCAGCACCACGGGCGGCCCCCGCACGCCGGGCGTGGGCAGGGAGAAATCGGCCTGCCCACTGCCGCCACAGAGCAGTGCGTCCGGGCAGGCCAGGGCGAGCGAGATGCCGGCGGCGGGCGCGGGGCCCACGTTCGTCAGCACCAGGGTGGCCGCCGCCAGCTCGCCCGCCAGCAGGGAGGGTGGCAGACCCACCACGTCGGCGGCCAGGCGGGGTAGAGGGGGGACGGCTTCGAAGTGGAAAGGAAGGGAGGGCGGCCCGCCCGCGCTCGGGCGGCTGCCGCCGCCGCTGCTGGCTTTTCGGGCGAAGTCCGCCTGCCCCGCCACGCCCGCCAGGCACCACTCCACGCCCACCAGGGCGAAGCAGCCCGGCCTCGTCGGCGTGGCGGCCAGGCGCAGCGTGGTCGCCTCGCCCGGCGCGAGCGTGACGTCCCGGGCCGCGACCGCCACCTCAGCGTGCACAGCGGTCGCTGGCGTCGCTGCCTCTCCTCCGCCCTCCGCGGCGTCCACGGGCCGGACCACCAGGCACAGGTCCTCCAGGGTGAGGGGGACGGCCATGGGGTTAGAGAAGGGCACGTCCGCGGTGACTGCCTCGCCTGCCACGCACAGGCGGCGAGCGGGTGAGGGAGAGGGGCGGGTGGAGGCCGAGGCCGAGGTCGAGGTTGAAGGCGCAGCAGCGACGCCGGCGGCCGCGGCGCCCAGCGCCCAGTCCAGGCGGCGCCAGACGGCGGGCGGCGCCGCCCGCGCGTCCGGGCCGCCCAGGGTCTCGCCGCCCTCGGCGTGCAGGGTGACCCGGTCCACGCCCACCCGCGGCACGGGCGGCGGCGGCGGAAGGGAGGACGGCGCGTCGCCTGGGCGGCCCGCCTCCACCCCCGCCTGTGCCGCCGCCGCCGCGTCCGCCCACTGGCGCAGGTAGTGGCCCTGCCACGCAGGCGGCGCGTGCGCGGCGGGCAGGAGGCCCCCAAACCAGGCCGCCGCCAGGTCGGGCCGCCCCCCGCCCGCGGCCGCCCGGCCCAGGACGTCCCCCACGTGCTCCTCAATCAAAGCCCACCCCCGCCCCCTGTACACCGGCTCCACCGCGCCGTAAGCGGCCGCGCCCAGCCCGGTCGCACCGCCCGCCGCGTACCGCAGGCCCGCCAGGACGGTGTGAAAGGCCCACTTGCGGACGGCGGGCGCGTGCGAGGAGGGAATAGGAGAGTAGGAGGGAGAGGGAGAGGGCGAGGAGGAGGGGGGCGGCCGCCCTAGGCGCAGCAGGCACAGCGCAGCGTGCTCCAGCAGGACCGCCGCGGGGAGGGGTTCTTCTCCAAAGTGCGCCTTCATGAGGCCCCAGTGCGCGTCCGCCCACCGGCCACAGGACGCCGCGACGGCCGCCAGCAGGACGGCCGCCCGCGTCGCGCCCGCCCGGGCGGCGGGCAGGCCGCCTGCGGCCGTGGCAGCGCCGCCCGTCCCGTCGGGGTTGCCCCCGCCGCCGCCGGCTAGGGCGGTGCGGCGGGCGACCGCGTCGCGCAGGGACGCGATGGCGGGCTCCATGGCGGCGGCCGTGGCGGCGGGAGAGGGAGGAGGCGCGCCAGGAGGCGGGGGCGCGCCCGCGGCCGCGGCCAGGGCCAGGCCCAGGACCTCGGCCGCGTCCGCGCCGGCCGGCCCGTCCCGGGCGGCTTTAGCGTCGGCCGCGGCCGCCCGGGCCGCCCAGGCCGCGGTCTCGTAATCCCGCAGCACCAGGGCCAGGTCGGCCAGGCGGGCCAAGGTAGCAGCGTCGGAGGCGGAAGGGGAGGGCGCGTCCGCGGCGCCAGCGGCCGACGGGGTGGTCGAGCCCTGCCCGCCACCCCCGCCAGAGCCGTCCTTGGCAGCACTCCGGCTGTTGAAATTGAAGGCTTTCAGAAGCTGGGAGCGCAGGCCCTTCCGCCCGGCGGACGCCAGGGCGTGCAGGGCCCGGATGCGGGCCTCCAGGCCGGGCACGAGCGCCGCCGCCGCCCAGCTGGCCACCCAGGCCGCCAGGGCGGCCGCGTCAGGCGCGCCCAGGCCGGTCGCTACCCCACCTAGCGGGGGCGGCGGCTGGGCGCCCGGCTCGCCACCACACCCGCCACCGCCGGGGAGGTCGGGCAGGACGGCACCCGCCCAAGTGGCCGGGCCGCTACCGTCGCCGCCTCCACCGCGGAGCGTGACCAGGCTGACGCGGCCGGACCCGCCCAGGGCGGCCTGGGCGGCAGCGAGCGCGGCGGCCGCGTCCGCGCTGCCGTCTCCTTCCCCCTTCCTCCGCCGCCGGACGTCATCAATCAGGAGGTAGTGCAGGACTTCGGGCGCGCCACCCGCGGCCGCGGCCGCCCCGGCAGGGCAGGCGGGCGGCGGCGGGGCGGCGGCCAGGGCGCGCAAGGCCTCCACCACCCCTGGCCCGCCCGCCGCTGGCGCGAGGCACAGGCGGGCGACGGGCGCGTCCACGCCGCCGCCAAAGCCGGGGCGCGCGAAGGAGGTGGGGCCCGTCACAATGCGGGCGAACGCGTCGTACCAGGGCAGGGAGTCCAGGGGCGTGCCCGCGCGCAGGGCGCCCAGCGGGTCGGGCGTGGTGGTGGCGCCGGGTGCCCGCCCAGCCGGCCCCACGCCCGCTGCTGCCGCCGCGGCCTCCACCGCCGCCAGCGTCGCGGCCTCCACGACCGCCGCCTGAAGCGGGCGCACGGTGCCGCCGTCCACGAAGCGCAGGGCCAGGTCGCGCAGGCGGTAGGAGGTGTCGCCGACGGTGCGGATGGGGACTGACGGATTGTGAGAGCAAGGAAATGATGAGGTTGAGAGGAGCGGGGAGCAGCGTCGATCGACGGCGCGCAAGGAGGGAACGGGGCGCGTGCGCACGAGGGGGCGCCGCCACGCACTGTCTCTTCGCACGCGCTGGCAGAGAGATCGCAGGTGTGCGCGCGCACGCACACACACCACCACACGAGGACCAGCGCGGCGCGCGTTCGTGCGACCACGCTCCCGCTTCGCACGTAGCTCTAGCTCTCGCATTCGTTTTCTCACGCTCGCTCACCGTTCAGCGCCACCCCCGCCCCGCCCGCCGGCCGGAACAGCTGGGCCGGCGTCAGGCCGTCGGCCGCGCAGTCCTCCACCACCTCCGGCGTGGCCAGCACCTCCACGACCGGCGCGAAGCGGGCTGTGAGGTGGCCCCGGAAGGAGGCCATGTTTTCGTGTGTTTGTGTTTTGCTTTGGCCACGACCAGCTCTCTCTCGCTCTCTACATTTTTTTCCATGTCACATCATTTCTCGCTCCCGCCGCCCGGCGACGCCGCGACCGCCACGGGCGAGGATGGCGACGCCTCCGCAGAGGCCGCGTCCTTGGCGGGCGTGGCAGAGGCAGCATCAGGCTCTGAGCCGTCGGGCGCGGGGGCCTCGGCTGCCGCCTCAACCTTCTCCACTTTTTCGTCGGCCGCTCCTCCCTCATCACCATCACCGCCCGCCTCCGCGCCCTCCGCCTCCCCCTCCCCGCCGTCCAGCTCCTGAAGGTACGAGTCAAGGTCGTCCCCGTCGTCACCGCCTCCCTCCTCGTCGTCGCCGTCGCCAGAGCCTGCCGGGCCGCCGTCCAGCTCGGCAAGGTAGCGGTCCAGGTCGTCATCCTCCTCTGCAACCTCCCCTTCCTTCTCATTCCCTTCCCCTCCCTGGGAGGGTTCCCCGCATGCGCCGCCTCCTCCCGTGGCCGTGGAGGAGGTCGGGAGCGCGCCGCCGCCGACGCCGCCCGCCGCGGCGGCCGCCCACGCCCCCAGGCGGGCGCCCAGGCCCGCCGCGGGGACGCCGCCCTCACCGTCGTCCGCGCTCGCCGCGCTTGGCGGGGGCGCACCCGGATCATACGCGGCGGGCGGCAGGAGCGGGCGGGCCAGGCGGAAGTAGGCCGCCCAGAAGGCGCCGTCCGCCAGGCGGGAGGGGACGAGCACGTAGCGGACTTCGTCCAGGGCCGGGACGGCCTGGACGGCCAGCAGGGCGTGGCGGGCCTGCCATGGCGAGAGAGGGGGCCAGGCGGACGGCAGCTTGCCGCCTGGGGCCTCCGCGGCCAGCGCGTCCGCCGCTTCGCAGAAGGAGGCGTACGAAAAGGAGGCGATGGCGGCCCGGGTGGCGGGCGTCAGGCCGGCGGTCTCGTAGTCGGCGTCCGTGGGGGGGATGGCGTCTGTGGATGGAGGGGGTGAAGAGGCTGAGAGCGCGAGCGGACGCCGATGGAGCGCGCGCCGACGCGCGCGCCGAATGCCTCCCTCTCTCTCTCTCTCTCCGCCACCCCTCTCACTCACCTGGCGGCAGGGGCGCTCCCAGCGCGCCCGCCAGCGCGCCCGCCGCCGCCCCGCCCACGGACGACAGGTCCAGGGCTTTCAGGCGGGCGGCCGCGCCCGCCGCGCCCGCCCGAAGCGCGACCGCCGCGTCCGACTCACGCACGCGCCGGGCCGCGCCCGCCACGTCGCCCGCCGCCGCCTCCGCACCCGCCCGAGCCTTGGCGGACAGGGCGGTGAAGCGGTCGGCGGCGACGCCGGACGCGCGCTCCGAGGCGGCGGCCAGGTCCCGGGCGGAGGACGCCGCCTTGTCGGCCGCCTCTTTCGCCGCCGCCGACGCCTTGTCCGCCAGGGACCGGGACGCGGCGGCCGCGCGGGCCGCGGCGGCGGCGGCCTCGGCCTGCGCGGTTTCTAAGCGGGACTTGAGCCAGTCCATGGAGGGAGTGTGGCGGAGAGTGGTGTGGGTGGGACGGAAGAAAATGGAGAAGTAAGCGGGGGTCATCAAGGTTGGCGAGCGAGCAGCAGAGACTCCCACTCTTTTCTTGTCTCGTCCCTGAACGAGCAAGCGATCGACTCAACAGCAATGTCTCGCCCGCCTTCCCGCACCGTGTTCGGTACGTTGCTGCTGGCCATCCAGGGCAATCTCGGAGCCGGCTCACCCTCTGTGCGCGGGCTTGTGGCGGGCGCGGTGGGGATCACAGGCTGCGCATGCAAGCACGACCGAAAGCCGCCGCCGCCGCTCGCCAGGTTCGCTCGCATCTCTCTCTCACTTCCACTCTCCTCCCTCTCTCTCCCTCCCTCCTCAGTCGGCAACCTGCCGTTCGGCATGACCGAGGAGATGCTGGCCGAAACCTTCTCGGAGGTGGGGCCGGTCAAGTCGTCGCGGTGAGTTGTGGGGAGAGGCAATTGGGCGCTGGCTGTTCGCTCGTTCTCGCTCCTCCCTTCAACCTCCTTACGCGTTCTCTGCCGTCCGTCCTTCCTTCCTCTCAGCATCGCCATGGACCGGGAGACGGGCAAGATGAAGGGCTTCGGCTTCGTCCAGTTCTACGACATCCCCACCGCCACCGCCGCCGCCCGCAACCTGAGCGGGCGGGAGATGATGGGGCGCCAGCTGCGCGTCAACTTCGCGGAGGAGGAGTCGGACGAGCCGGGCGCGCCGCCCCGCCGCCCGGGCGGGGCGGCGCCGCCAGGTCTGGGCGGGGGCGGGCGGGACGGCGGCGGCAGCTGGGACGGCGTCGGCCCGCCGCGTCCCCCTCCGTTAGGCCTGGCCTCCGCCCGGGCAGCGGCGGCGGGCGCGGCCGCGCTGCTGGGCGCGCCAGGCCCCCCTCCCCCAGGCTCGGCCGCCGACGCGGTCACCGCCGTCCTCTCCCGCAAGTCCCGCCCGGAGCTGTGGGCGGCGCTGGCCCAGGTGCGGGCCCTGGCCGCCCGGGACGGCCCCCGCGCCGCCCGGGACCTGCTGGTCGCCCACCCCCAGCTGGCGGCCGCCCTCTTCCAGGCGCAGGTGGCTGTGGGGCTGGTCGTCCCGCCGCCCCCTCCTGCTGGTGGTGGCGGCCCTGGCGTCGGCGGCCCGCCGGGCGGCCCGCTGGGCTATAGCGGCGGCGGCGGCCCTCCGCCACCCCCTCCTCCGCCCCCTCCTCCGCCCCCCGCCCCTGCCGCCCCCGCCCCGCCCGCCGCCTTCGCCTTCCCGTCCGACCCGGCCGAGGCGGAGGCGCACCGCTCCATGCTCCGCCAGGTGGCGGACCTGACTCCCGCGCAGGTGGCGGACCTGCCGCCCGATCACCGGGCCCAGGTGGTGGCCCTGCAGGCGTACGTGCGCCAGCACGGCCTGCCGTGAAGACGAATGGAGAGAGAGAGATAGAGAGCGGTTTTTAGAGACCCCGCCGCGTTGCCCCCTTTTTTTCTTTTCTTCCATGCTCTCCTCTCCTCTTCATCAGACATCACACTCACAACCGCGCCCTCCGGCTCTCCTCGCCCACCCCCGGCACGCCCGGCGGCAGGCTGTCGCACAGCTGGACCACCACCTTGCCCACGCTGCGCCCGCTCTGCAGGCGGGCCACCGCGGCGGGGACGGAGGCCAGGCCGATAAAGCGCTCCCCGCCATCGTCCACCGCCACGCTCAGGCGGCCGTCCGCGACGGCGCGGGCCAGCTTGGCCAGGGCCGGCCCGAACCGGCGGGCGTGGTGCAGCAGGAAAAAACCGGTCGCGGACGCGCCCCGCCACAGGAGCAGCTCGGGCAGGGCCAGAGGGGGAGCGGTGGGAGGGGGGGCGGCGGCCGTGGCGGCCCCCCAGGCGGGGTCCTTGTAAGCTTCCATCATGCCGATCACGATCACTCGCCCGCCGGGAGCTTTGAGGCTCTTCATCACCGCCTCGAAGGTGGCGCCGCCCACGGACTCCCAGGCCACGTCCACCCCGCCGGGAGCGGCGGCCTTGATGGCGGCCGCCAATCCGCCCGGGGCTTTCGCTGCTTCCCTATGATCAATTGCCACCGCCGCTCCGAGGCGGGTGACGAGGGCGGCTTTTGCCGGGCCGCCCACGACCGCGAGGACGCGCGCGCCAGCGGCCGCGGCCAGCTGACAGACGAACTGGCCCGTCCCGCCAGCGGCGGCGGTGACGAGTACGGTGTCCCCCACGCGCAGGGGGCGGCCAGCCAAGCTCACAGACAGACCCAGCTCGGCGGTCAGGCCCGAGGTCAGCAGCGCGACGGCGGCCGGGCCGGGCGGGAGGGGGCCTAAAGGTAAAGCCCGGTCCGCCCGGACGAGGCCGCAGTCGGCGTAGCAGCCGTACCCCAGCTCCGCGACGGCGTCGCCGGGGCGCCAGGCGTCGACGCCCGGCCCGACGGCGGCGACCACACCAACCGCCTCAAATCCGGCCTCAAAGGGCGGGGTCGTCCCGCCGCCCGCCCGCCCGTACCGGCCCGCGCTGAAGTTGACGTCCGACGCGTTCACGCCCGCAAAGGTGCGGCGAACGAGAAGGTGGCCGGCCGGGATGCCGGTGAAGAAGGGTGGGCGAGGGATGGAGGGGGGGGTTGACGCCGCCGCCGCCCGGGCGAGGCCGGCCAGGGGCGCGGCCTGCAGGCGGGTCGCGGCTGCAAAGTCTGGGCTGAGCGTCACCACCACGACAGCCCGCCGGGCCGCCGGGTCGGCTCCGCCCGCCCAGGCCGCCCAGGCCGGGCTGGGCGGGGCGCCAGCAGCGCCGCCGCCCTTCCCGCCCCGCCGCCCGCCACCAAAGCGGGCGCCGGCGTCGACGAGGTTGCCTCGCGGGTGCGCCCACTCCAGGAGCGCGCCCGCGGCGTGCACCATCAACACCGTCCCGACGGCTGTCGCGTCTGATGCCAGGGCCAGGGCCGCGTCCGCCACGTCCGCCGGGTCCAGCACGGGGATGACGACGCGCTCCTTGGAGGCCAGGCGTCGATTCGACCCGGCCGGCGCGCCGCCCGCGACCGCGCCCCTGTAAAGGGCCGTCTCCACCGCCTCCGGGCACAGCGCGGTCAGGCGGACGCCCGTCGCGCCGTGCAGCCCCCGCGCCGCGGACCGCACGAACTGGACCAGGCCCGCCTTGGACGCCGAGTAGACGGGCGCGGCGGGCATGGGGTACAGCCCCCCCGCGGACGCGATGACGACGATTGCGCCGCCGACGTCACGACTGCCGCCTCCGCTGCCGCCTTGCCCTCCCTTTCTCATGACGGCCGCGGCCGCGCGGATGCCGGCCAGGTTGGCCCGCAGGTCAACGTCCAGGCAGGCCTGCCAGGCTTGCGCATCGCCGGGCTCAAAGAAGGGCCCGGACTCGAAGATGCCGGCGTTGAGGATGACGACGTCCAGCCCACGGCCGCCGGGGGTGGCCGCGCCCGCGGACGCGAAGGCGGCCGCCTGGGCGGCGTCGTCCCGGATGTCTAGGGCCGCCGCGGTGGCCCGCACGCCGTGCGCGGCCGACAGGTCGGCCGCCAGGGCGGTGGGCGCCTTCAAGTCTAGCAGGGTCAGGTCGTGGCCGGCGGCCGCCAGGGCGGCCGCGCAGGCGGCGCCGATGCCCTGGCCCGCGCCCGTGACAAGGGCGGCGGACGGCATGGGGGGTGTGTGCGTCGGCTTTCTCTCTCTCCCCTGTTTTCGAGGCGAGCACGGTTCAGCCGCCCTCTGGTCGTGTACTAAGGGTGGCACAGGAGCGCCTGGTCGCGTGGAAAGAGGAAGGTGTCCAGGCCCGGGCGGGGCGCCAGCGTTTAGAAAAGTTTTCTAAAGAAAGAGTGCGAGGAGAGAGCGAGCGAGCGAGAGCAATTGCTTGCATCCTCACTTCCCTCAACCCCCGTCCCACACGCCTGCTCCAAAAAATGGACCGCCTCGCCGTCCTCCGCCGCCACCTGGCGGCGGCGGCGAACACTACCCCCCCGCCCCCCTTCCTCTCCCCCGCCCCCACCGCCGCGGCCGGCTTTTACCGCCCCTCCCGCGGCGGCGCCCTGCCACCCGTCGACGCGGCCGCAGTGGAGGCAGTCCTGGACGGCCCCCGGGGCGCGGGCATGAAGGCGGCCGTGTACGAGGTGTTCCGGGCCCACCCGGAGCTGCTTGTGCCGTGCACGGAGGGGCTGACGAAAGGTATGAGGGGCGTGGGGCGTGGGCGTGGCTGTGTATGTGTGTCGGAGGGGAGGCACGCTGGATGAAGGGGGAGGGGGGATGGGGGTCGTCGTGTTTCGCTCGCGCCGTGCTCTCTTGCGCCACCCCCGCCCATCGGCCATCCGGGTGCGCAGGCAGGCTTGACATGCACCGGCTGCCTAGAAAGTGTGTCTCCCGCATCGCTGGTGGGAAGCAAAGTCGGTCCAGGCCCGTCCCCCACCCGCTCGCCCGGCCTGCACGTAGCTTCCGCTCGGCGGCCGCCGCCGCCGCC
>Ga0114918_10006319_pt1 | contig 10032 bp, 2 predicted proteins | sample LantaG_FD_87015 | JGI IMG/M metagenome (GOLD analysis project Ga0114918, IMG submission 87015) | Deep subsurface microbial communities from Baltic Sea to uncover new lineages of life (NeLLi) - Landsort_02402 metaG | ecosystem: Environmental > Aquatic > Marine > Oceanic > Sediment | place: Baltic...
AACACCAACAGGATATTTAAGTGATAGTGATGTGGCACATGAGTTGAGAGTTATTGAAAACGAATATAATCGTCACATGGCAATTATTGAAGATCAGAATAAGCCTCTAGCCAATAAAAAGAAACCAAGATTGTCTGCGTTATTTGGTTATCTTTTAGAGCATTTTACAAACGATATTTTAGAAAGCCTTAGTGATTCACCCAATACAAGATTAAAGCAGTTAATAAGTCAGCATAATTTGCCAAATATTGAATTAATTTCTAGTGCTTTAAATTATTCAACACCAAAATTTCTTTATCCATATATTAAAAAAATAGCAACTGAAGCGATTAGAGACTTTAAAAGAACAAAAGACCCTAATTATAATTACATTTTTAATCAAGTTCGTAATCAAACAATGAATGTACTTGGGTTTGTATCAGCAAAAGAATTACAATCATATGTAATTAAAGAAACAATAGATAATGATTTTTCAAAATATATTGGTGGTGGAGATCCATTTGAAGAATCTAAGGGGATTGAACAAAATAAATATCCTTTTAATCCAACACTAATTAGGAACGAACGAAATGTAGCGTTTGTTTCATTACTTTTATATTATATTTTTATTGAATCGACAAGAAGGTAAGGCGACAATATGGCTAAAGAACCAGAGGATCTATTCAAAGAGAAAGTTCAAGAGTTTTTAGGTTTAGGCAAAGAGATTGCTGACTTACGTACTAAGGCAAATCAGCTTACTGAGGCTGAGTTGGCACATTCAAACGTTATGAAGCAGGCAATTGCACATATTCGTAATAAGAAAAATGCACTGAAAGGTCTTGATGAAAATAATAAGAGATTAATCGAAACAACTAAGAAACTCATTGAAGATAAAAAACAAGAAAACATTAGAATAGACGCTCAACTACGTAATTATAAAAAGTTAGAAAAAGAAACAAGAACTCTTACAAAACGAATTCAAGACTTAAATTCTTCGGTGCGTGGAGCAGGCTCTGATTTTACTCGTTTTGCTGGTTTTTTTGCTGCGACTAGTTTTAGTATATCTTCTGCGGTAAAGTCTGTAACAGAATATAATCAGTCAATTTTTGATATGAGTAGAACTTTTCAAGTCGCCGGTACTGGTTTGCAAGGCTTAGGCGATGCTTTTTTAGATGTAAGTAAAAATACAACATTTTCTAAAAAACAATTTGCAACATTTGCTCAAACTGTTGCAAGTGGATATACTGGAATTGCTCCAACAACAAATGAAATCGCAAAATTAGCTGAAACATTACAAAACCAATTTGGACCAAGTGTTGATAAGGCTAATGACGTGATGAAAACGCTATTGGATACATTTAAAGATTTTCCGCCTATTTTGGGAGAAATGAAAAACGTTTCTGAAATTATGTCAAAAATTAAAATCGCCAAAGACAAAGGCGACAGTAAAAGTTTAATGGATGCAAGAAAAGAATTAAAAACTTTGCAAACAACAATGGTATTATATGGACAATACAAAAATATTTCAACTGAGACACGAGATAAGATTCTGCAGTTAACAACAGAAACAACTGATAAACAAAACAAACAATTAGCATTAAATAAAAGTTTAGCACAAGTTGAACAAAAGGCAGCTGATGCACTTTTAAAGATGGGGCAATCAATGGAGCCTATCTTAAAAGATATATCAAGTGGATTAAGTGGAATTTTGGGTTTAATGGAAAAATTACCCAAAACTGTTTGGTTAAGTGTTGCAGCATTTCAAGCAATGAATGCAGTTATGAGCAGTAATACTGTAAAGAATTTAGGTGTTGATAAATATTTGGGTGGCAAAATTAATAGTATCCCTTTATCAAATACAATAAGTGCAAGCAGAAATGCTATGAGTCCAATGATGGCAATGATAACAGGTGCAACAGCAGCAAGCGTAAGCAGGCAGGCTCTTGTTCCAAAGATGGAACCAAGAGCAGTTGTCACAGCGGCACAAACAGCAGCACAATCTTCTCGTTCAGCAGCACAATCTTCTCGTCCATATACAAGCCAGATGCGTGACGCCCAATTTCAGCGGAATCAGCAAAGAAAGGCTCTGCAACTTGAAATGGCGGCTCGTAAGAAAGAACAGGCAGCAACAGCTCAGTTTAATAAAGGCGAAAGACTATTAAACTTAAAATCAGCAGCTCTTGTACGAGGGATGTGGCTTGGTGCAGCAGCGAGTTTAGCAGTTGGTGCGTTTGATGCTTTTTCAACATATAGTGAAGCAAAATCTAGTGGCGTTATGAAAAAAGATGCTAGAAATTTAGCATTAAAAAGAGGAGCGTTGTCAACTGCAATAACAGGAGTTGGAATTGGAGTTGGAACATATTTTGGGAATCCAATACTTGGTGGAATAATTGGATCACAAGTTGGTTTAGCATCGTCTAATGCGCTCTTGAAAATGCCAGCTCAACGCACTAAAAGAGGAAGACTATTCGAAAAACAATCAGACGATATCTCTCAAGCTGAAGCTCCATTAAATCGTCAATTAAGACTTTGGGATCAAATAAGAGCAACGTTGCTTTTTAATATAGAGATAATCGAAAAGCAACGTGAAGTTATGGAAAAACAGGCAGATGTTCTGACAGAAGCGTTTGTTGTTTCAGCTGAAACTGCAAAACAGAGATATAGTCAAGTTTTTGATGCGATTGTTAGACGTGGAAACGTAGCCAAAAAGTATATGGAAGACTTTGCAAAAGTTCGTATACCTATTTTAGAAGGACTTGGCATTGACAATAAGGCACTTACATCCGCGCAGCAATTTACAGATTACATTGGGATTATGGAAAAAGAAGTTAGTAAGCTTATTCAACAACAAGCACAATTAAATGAGACTATTGCAGCTGATAGAAGTAGTGGAATGGCAGATGATAATGAAAAAATGACTAAAAACTTAAGAGAACAACAAAATCTTGCTGCAAGAATAGCCGCAATAGATGCACATAGAGTTGAAGCTTTAAACGCACAAAAGGATTTAGTTGAAGCAATTGCTGCCAGTACTCAAACATTAGAAAAACAATTAACTAAATATTTAAATACTTCATTAGACATTAATTCTGCACTTGAAGGAAGATTGAATGTCGAGCGTGATATTATGGAAATGGCTCACTTTGGAATGGGCGCATCTGTAAAAATGATGCAAGAACAAGTGAATTTAGCATATGAAAATATTAAAGCGCATCAAGCGGTTTTGGCAACGTTAGATGAGGATGTTGGTGCTAGAGCGGCATCGTTAGTCTTGTCTGAACAATCAGGTAAAGCAGAGGAAGAACGCGCTAATACACTTGGAAAAATAGTTTCTCAAAGAGTTAATGAGTCAAAAAGTAGTGAAGAAGCAGCTGCCGCTGCTAGAGCAGGTGCTGAAGCATTATTGCAAGTAAATGGACAGAGGAAAGTAAAAGAAGAAGAGATTGCGCAAGTTCAAGCAGTTTTAATAGCTGGATTTAAAACATACAATAATGTTCAAAAAGGCTCATTAGAGCAACAAAAGAAAATTTACGAATTAACAAAAGATATTCGAGAAGGATATTTAGATGCCTTACGAGAGATGTCGTTTGGTGCTGGAGAATTTGAAAAAATCATTGGAACGCAAGAAATGGGAGTTACACAATTATTTGATGCAATAAAGAATGTCACTGGCGAATGGAAAGGCAACACAATGGCTTTAGGTGGAAATCTGGACATAAATAGTCCATCTTTTCAAGAAAGATCACAAACATGGGGCGGATATAGTGCAGAAACTGGAGCCGCAATGATTTATAGGAATCAATTTGCAGATGTAAGTCAAGATTATTATGGTTGGGACAAGTATCAAGAAAAACTAGACAAAGAATCTAGAGGTAAAGGTCAAGCACCAAACGCTGGATATAATGACAATATTCAGACGCAAAAGGGGACAATTGATGCAATACGTGAAGTAAGTGAGAAATTAAGTATACCAAATTTAGCTGAGGCATTTGAGAAGGCACTTATTGCTGCACTTCAAGACAGAAGACAAAAGGGTGCTGATATTTTAGGAACTGATCCCACTGTAGTATCTGGTCATGCTACTGGTCGAGAAAACAGAACAATGTCAGACGCAAATGCACTCTTAGATTGGATTATGGGGACAGCAGGTGGAGCTAGAGGGCATGCGACTCAACCGTCAAGCAACGTTCCAACTGAGGCTCACGGAGGCCTGCCAAATTTACCTACAGCGGTTCCACCTCCAGCGGTAACAGCTCCAGAGGTTCCACCTCCAGCGGTAACAGCTCCAGAGGTTCCACCTCCAGCGGTAACAGCTCCAGAGGTTCCACCTCCAGCGGAAAGAGACGCAGAAAGCAAAGCAAGTACACAAATCCCATCGTTAACTGATGCAGAAAAGAGAAAAGCCCAATCTTATATTGATCTTAAACCATTACTAAAAGCTTTTGAAGATGATAGAATAAAAAAAGCTGCTGCAATTGGCGAATATATTTCTACGACTCTTGACCAACAAGCAGCTGCTTCTAGATCAGAAGAGACTGATGTTAAGGTTTTTGGCAAGATGTCAGAGGCATATAAAAGTTTACGAAGTGTTGACCTAGAAATGGCTCATGGACTTGCAACGGCTCAAACAAACTCATTATCTAAACGACTTAACGATGCTAACCCAGATCAATTTGAAGAAACAGTTAGGAAAACGAATCAAGAACTTATTGCAATAAACGACCAAACATTTGCGTATCATAATCAAGTTATAGATTACTTATTAAAAAATAGTGAAAATCTTGATGATGGCGAAAGAAAAGCTTCTGAATATATTGACATGACACAAAGTTCATTAAAAACACTTGGAATAATTTCTAATGATAGGTCAAAAGAATTTAAGAAATTAAGTTTAGGTAAATTAGCGAGATCAAGAGCAAGTGGAGTTGAAGGTTTAGTATCTAAAGCAGATGAAATTTTTAAAACTGTTAGCACGCTTGGAAACGATAATTTGGGGGATAATTTTTTGATTGGAGAAGTTGAAGAAGGCTTTTCTGGAATAGCATCACGTTTTATGAGGGAAAGTACTCAAAAGGGTTCAGAATGGTCGTTAAAAGGTGATACTGAAATGGGTCACATGGCTCGTCAACAACTTATTGAACAAGTCGTACAAAGTGATGAGTTTAAAAAAATTCAAGAAAATTTTAACCAGAAGAGCTTTGATCAAGAAAAAGTTTATGCGAATATAAAAGAATTAATTGATAATTTAATTCCTCAAGCCGACAAAGACGCAAGTGTGGGACGAAAACAATATAGAGCACTCTTTGTCTCTCGTACTGTCAAAAGTTTAAGTGACATTATTCTTCCAAAAGGTCAGGTAGAACCAAAAGGTCAGGTAGAACCAAACGGTATTGATTTTGGCAAAGCGGACGGAACAGATTCTGCACGACTTAATAGTAAACGAAGGAGGCTCTTTGATCGTTATATGAAACAACAGCATTCGACAACTTCTGCCATACCATCTGCAAAGGATGCGGATTTTGCATTTGCTTATAACAAAAAAACAGAAGAACCAGCAGAACCAGCAGAACCAGCAGAACCAGCAGAACCAGCAGTGGTACCATCACCAGAAGCACCAGCGCCACCACCAGCATTAGCAGCACCAGCAGCACAAGCAGAATTATCTGCTGAACAATTAGCAATGGAAAATGTATATAAGCTTTTTAAAGATCAAGTTCAATTTCAAGAAGGACAAAGTGAACAAGAAGCATATAAATCATTTATAAAAATGTCACGTGGGGCTACGGTCACAAGAGGACATCAAGGATGGAATACTTCGGACGAAAAAGTTGCCGAATATATGAAGGCTTCACGACAAGCTGCAGAAAAATTTGCAGAAGAAAAAACAGGAAGAAAAGTAAGAGGAAAAATCGGTGGAACACTTACAGAACAAAATAATGGGCAAACTTCAAGAAACGAAATCAACGCAAATGGCGAAGTGATTGGTCTTTCGCTTGGTGAGGAAAATAATGCTATGGCAACACTTAAAGTAGAATTTTCTGATGATTTAAGAATTAAAATTGAAAATATTGAAAAGCTTGTTGTTCAATTGCAGAGTATAAATATGGTTTCATAACAAAGGTATTTTGTAATGCCAATTAATATTATTTCTCCAACAACGATTTCAGACGACTTAGGCTGGACACGATGGATTTGGATTCCTCTTTTAAATTCAAGCGTTTTTGATACTGAAAGATCAATCTCTTATTCTGTTATCCCAGAAGCACTAACTCCAACTCAAAAATTTCAAATAGCTAGTGAAACAGTAAATTGCAGCTTAATTTTACCATGGGGAGGATTTAAAGATCCATATTCAGAATTTTTAACTGGTGGCGGGACTTCTGGAACATTAATAGGTGCCCTAAATGGATTAGATATTGTTAATAGCTCATTTTTAGAAAAATCAACCGCATCTTATGGATTAGGACAAGAATATTTAGGTCCAGAATTTGGATACTGTATTGGGAACCTGTTTAAAGAAAAATTATATGTTTTTGCAACAGCACAAAATGAATTAAATTTTGATACAACATCAACATTGCTACAAACGGGAGAAACATATGAAGATCTAATCTGGAGATCGCGATATGAAAGATTTTATTTACATCATGGAAAAATCTCTTCTTTTCAAACCATTGACATAAATAATAATATTTATAAGATTTTTATTAATACAAATGCATCAACTTATTCAGTCTTAAGCATTGACTTCGATTCTTCTGAAGATAAAATCAAGCTCTATAATGAGAATGACAATGTTTTAAATACGTTCTCCGTTCAGTCGGTTGAAGGAGTTAATGGCGCTATCGAAATGACTATTAAAGCTCAAGAGAACGAACTAAATACAACATATGGATCAAATATTTTCTTCGAATTGTCTAGGGCTTATATTATTCAAGACCCATACTTATTAGATGGACTAATGAACGATATTTCTAGTGGAACTTTGCCAACAGGGACTGAATCTTTTTTTAGAACTGATCAAAATCAAATTTTTAGTGAACAATCAATAACTGGTGTTTATATTCGAGTTAAAAATACATGGACCGACGCAAATGCAGATAACGAAATACAAGAATCGGAAATCGTTAGTGTTGTAGACATGCCATCTCCAAATTCAATTATGGAGAATAGCGAATCATATCAATGGTATTTTTATCCAATTACATCTGGAACTATTGCGTCAGAAATCTATAGAGATAATACTAGATATATTATTCAACAAACAACAGGAAGCGATGGACAATTAAGTTATGAAGAAGTTGTAATGGAAATTGCCACAGAAGATTTATTTAATGAATTGTTAAATACAGATACAGAATTTTTTAGAATCGAAATAAGCAGTGGTGGACGATCAACAAGAACAAATTTTCATTCTCCATGTCTTCAGAACACCTATTTAATACAAAATTTATCTTATTTTAAAGTTACTGGTCAACTTGGTGGAAACATTATTGACGTTACTCGTCAAGACGTATTCCAAAACCAACAATTAAACCCAAGAGACAATGCTGATTTTTCTGTTTTTAATCAATTTGCATGGAAATTAAATGAATGGATTATGTCACCGTCACGGGTTCATATATTTCAAGGAACCATTCAAGAAATTTCTGCTAATGAGATTACAATCAATGTTTCTGGAGAAAACACAGCCACATGGGCACAACAAAGCTATTGGAATAATGGAGTAAGAAATTCAATTAGTTTTTATGAAAGATTTACAGAAAATTATAATCATGATTTTAATAGTTCGCCTAGAAAACTTTATAATAAACAAACAGGTTGGTATATCTTTTCAGAAGATGAATCAACAAAATATAGAGTTACTTTAATTACTTTTCAATCTACACCACAAGAGGAAGGAGATTCATATAATATTGTTGTTCAAGTTGACGATACGATTGAAAATTTTTCTCTTGGAGAAAATATTCACATAGGGTTTGATAGAGACCCATATAGCAAAATAGGAACATTTAATGGTTCTTATATTGCAACCGCTACAGAATCTCGTTCAGACACTAGCTCCTCTCAAAATGTTTATTTATGTTTAGATGGATACTGGATTAGTCCTAGATTTAATGGACTTACTATACCTAATAATACTTATTTTGGGCTTTGTGGAGGTAGGTATTTTGGACTTGGTGTAGAAGCTTCTGATAATGATAATGCTGTAGTTTTTATGCGAACACCTTCTGGGGTAGCTGGTTTATCGTCAGAATATCACACTTTACGTCAAGAAGATTTGGTATTATTTTACGATTATAATTCACAACATTTATCTTTAAGAAGAGGGGGAGTTCATTTTCAAGAATATCCACAAAAATATGAAATTTCTATTGGCAATATTACTCGTTGTGAACCTGCAAGTATTAGTAATAACATAATACAGTTGAATCAAGAACAAGAGAGAGTTAAAAAAATTAATTTAGTCGTTCCTAATTCTAATAATGCAATGCTTTTTGCTGTAGGTAACGAAGATAATTATTATGGAACCTTTATTGCAAGTCAAGGAGAACTGAATTTAGCTGGACTTAAAAGTAGTTATCCAAATGCAACACCAGACGATTTTAAATATAATGACCAAGTGGTGTCTCCAGTTTATGAGTATATGAATGGGAAAAAATCTTTTAATACAGTTCAACAATTAAATATCTCACTTGCCACTAATGAAGGTCCAATTTATTTAAAAAATATCCCAAGTGGGCAGCAAGTATCATCTGCTTCAATAGAATATATTAATAATAATCAAATCATTAATGATGCAACGTTATTTGATTTATATAAATGCGATGACGGAGAAATTATTATTATTATGGGTCGTTCATTTCCAGAATTTAAAGTGGACAATCCTAACGGAAAAGCTATAAAAAAAAGTAATTCAACTGCAGATAGTACTTATTGGAGTAACACACAATATGGAGTAATGATAATTGGATCAAGTGATTCTGGTTTTTCATGGGGTTGCCCACGGAAATTTGATATGTCTGGAAATAATCAGTATGGATTGCTTGTATTAAATGAAGTTGAATTTGTGTGTTCAATTTATACAAATACGTCCCAAGAACTTATTTTATTTGTAAAAGCATATGAGAATTCACAATTATATTTAGGAGCGTATATTGTTCCATTAAATTCTCTTTCATATAAAACCTTTAAATGTATACCGAGTAACGATAGTTTTCCATTTTTATGGCGACCACCTGCATTAAGTGAAGCTATTTATACAAATCCGGACACGTCTTTTACAGACCATTTGGTTCAAGATGGCAATACAATAGGTTCTAATGTTAAGGTGAGCGATGTTTTTGTTCGTATTGCTGCAGTTAGTGAATCAATAGGCGCTCAAATTACAGTAGACAATATTGATGATTTTGGCATTATAACAGCTTATGAATTGGACTTTGGCGTTTATGTTGTTTTTTATGATTCATTAGATGGCATTAAAATGCTATGGTCAAATAATGGTGCTCTTTCATGGTATGCATCAGATGTAGTTTTAGCAAGAGGTGCAAAATGTGGAATATATTGTAGCGGATCTTTAATTTATATCACTGCAAATGGAATTGAGTCCAAGTATATTGGTGACCCATTTCTAGCGGACGCAATGAAAAATGGTGCAGGTACTTCAAGTCAGTCCTTAGAACAAATACAGGGATCTTTTGACAGGCTATCTGTAGTCTCTCTTAACACTGGTCCAGTTCCTGATCAACGACTATCGGTTTATAAAGCTGATTATGGTTTATTCGTTATGTTTTATTATGATGAATTCAACAAATTAGCTTCTTTCACGGGAACTAACCTTGAGTGGAACTTTACAAACAATTTTTAGGATAAGATATGGCACAAGATAATATAAATTATGGAGTAGCTACTCCAAAAGTTGAATTATTAAGTGGATTACCACATGTTTTGCAATATGCCTCTTCACATCAATTTGATGTGCGTGCTGAGTCATGGCCAACATTTTATAATTCGCCATTTTTAAGCCCTCTTTTAACTGAATATGTGGCTGAT
>Ga0114918_10006320_pt1 | contig 10032 bp, 13 predicted proteins | sample LantaG_FD_87015 | JGI IMG/M metagenome (GOLD analysis project Ga0114918, IMG submission 87015) | Deep subsurface microbial communities from Baltic Sea to uncover new lineages of life (NeLLi) - Landsort_02402 metaG | ecosystem: Environmental > Aquatic > Marine > Oceanic > Sediment | place...
GGCGATCTGCCAGATGGCGCTCTTTGACATCGCGGACATCCGGCCATTGATGCAAGCGCTGTCGCAGTTGCTTAAGCCCGATGGGCGCTTCGTCTTCTCTTTGATGCACCCGTGTTTCAGCAACCCCAGCACGACGCACACCGCCGAGCAGGAGGACCGTGATGGCGAGATCGTCACCACCTACGCAATGAAGGTCTACGGCTACTTGAGCACAGTTGAGTGCCGGGGAGCGGCGCTACGAGGTCAGCCCAGACCCCAGGTCCACTTCCACCGGTCGCTGCAGACGTTGTTGGGTATCTGTTTCGAGGCCGGTTTCGTGATGGATGCACTGGAGGAACCGGGTTTCTCGCCGGACCACCCATCGGGTCACAACGGGCTCTCGTGGGGCGGGAACTTCAGCGAGTTCCCGCCGGTGCTGATGGCGGGAATGCGGTTGATGTAGAACTAATTTTCTATTTCCGGGCATGTTTATGCCACAATGCGACATGTATTGTGGGTAGTATGAAGGTGAGTTCCCGAGGCGAGTGAAACAATTGGCTTAGCGAGGGAGGAGTAATGGAACCTAACATCGTTGAGAAGGCTGAGATCAAGCTGGCCGGAATGGTCTTCTATGGTGACCCATTCAAAACTGTCCAGGGCTGGTCCGACGAGAACGAGATCGGGCGCCTGTGGCAGCGTTTCAACGGCTATTGGGAGAAGCACCGGGACCTGTTCAAGCACGTCGTTGACCCTGACGTGGGATACGAGGTCCACATTGGCACTGACGAGTACGAGACGACCAAAGAGTACTACGTGATGGTCGGGGTGGAGGTCTCCTCGCTTGAGGATCTTCCGCCGGTGACCTTCGGCAAGATGTTGCCCCAGTGCACGTACGCGGTGTTCACACTGAAAGGCAAGGAGGTCGCTTCGAATTGGGGAGACGCCATCTACAAGGGTTGGCTGCCGGCCTCGGACTACAAAGAGGCCTTTCCCTACACGATCGAGCGATACGATGCCCGGTTCAAGGGCCCCGGTGATCCCGAGTCCGTCTTGGAGATCCTGGTGCCGGTCAGACCGAAGACGGGCTGACGTAGGCAATCGAAAGGCGGCGGTTGGATGACAGGAAACGGAAGGGTTGTGTTGGAGGGTGTGGACCGCTATCGGGTGATGGACCCGCTCTTCGAGGGGGTCAGGGTCGTGCTGGCCTACCGCGGCGAACCGTATTCGCCGGCCTATATGCAGGGCATCTCCGGGGCCGCGTTCCGCATCGGCGGCATCTGTCCGTGTGCACCGACGTGCACAGCTGCGATGGAGACACAGGAATTGCCGGCGCTCTTCGGGTATGAGGTGATCTACATACCGCTGTATGAGGAGGGGATCGACCTTGAAGTTGAGGGCGCGAAGGTCATCGATCGGATCAAAGACGAGATCCGCGCCGGACGCCCGGCCCTTCTGTGGCACGCGTTCACTTACGCGGAGTGGGATGTCGTTGCCGGCTTTGACAAGGCCAGCGGGCAATTGCTGGGACGTGGCTCTTACGCCGGTCTCGATGATTACGCCACAGCGGATCAGATGCGTACGACGACGTGTCTCGAGATCTGCCGCTGCCTCGGTGCGGTCCTGATCGGCGTGAAGACGGGGACGTTCAACGCGCGAGAAGCCGAACTGGCTGCGTTGCGGGAAGCTGTTGCGCATGCTCACGCGACGAAGGATGCGGCCCTTCTGGAAGAGGAAGAATGGGTCTTCCTGGAGGGTCTTCAGTGCTACGATCGCTGGATAGCAGACTTCCGGGCGGAGATCCCGAAGCTGCCTGATATGGGAGATCGTTATTGCTTTGGCGTCTATCGCAGCACGCACCGTGCGGCGGGCGGATTCCTGCAAGAGTTGGCCACGACCTACCCGGCAGCTGCGTCAATCCTGCAAGACGCAGCAGGGCATTTCGTAGTAGAGGCAGATCTGCTCAATCAGGCTGCTGAGCTGCTCTTCCCCGGGTGGCAACTGCCTTCAGAGGCTGATCCCGCGGCAAATGCACAGGCCGCTGGGTGGCTCCAGGAGGCTCGGGACGCCTATGCCGCAGGCATCGACGGCATCGAGGTCGCCCTGCATGCGATAGGGTAACGTGTTGTCGGACGGTTGCATCGCTATTGGCGTCACCCAGCAACCCGTGGTCTGGCTGTAAGGCTGCTCAATTGGCACCTCAGACCGGCGGATTGGTATCCGCCTCAAGCGTACAGTGAGCCGGGTCTGGCTCATCAGTCATCACACACAGAGGAGAAGTACTATGACACGGACGACGACTGATGCGTTGCTTCAATCGTGGAAGCGCACGATCGGACTACTGGCAGATACCATCCGCGGCTTCACACCCGAAACCTGGACCAAGGGGTATACCTGGTTCCAGATGCCGGCAAAGGTCTCCTACCATACCATCGAGTGCATCGACTTCTACTTCAAACCCAAAGGGTCTGCCTTCACCTGGGGAAGCCACTTCGGCAAGCCCTATTGGGAGCTTCCTGACGATGGACAGCCCTCACAGGAGGACCTGCTGACGTGGCTTGAGGAGCTGAAGGCCAGGATCGAGGATCAGTTCGCTGGCGTGGAGGATCAAGCGCTGGACGAGGTGTACGACCCGACGCTGGAAGACGGGAACACCGCGGTTGAGTGGTATATCTACGCGCTGCGCCATACCGTGCACCAGCATGGTTCGTTGGTCGCGCTGGCAGATATCCTTGGCGTGCCGTCCGGCGATTGGGACACGTGGACTGCAGTGAAGTAACCGGATGCACCACGATTGACGGGCAAGTAGAGGCAATCATGACCTCCGGGGATGCCGTCGCACCCCCGGAGGTCGGTTCGGAAGGGTGTACAAGGAGAAGACAATGTCGGGTGAACGTCCCAAGGTAGGCGATTTCGTGCGTTACGAAACGGTGCCGGTTGGTTTTGAGGTGACCTATACCGGCGGAACGGATTTGAGCAGCGTCGACACCTCTGATACCGATCTCGTCCACTTCGCGGACGCTGATGGGAACGCGGCGATGCGCTACTCCCTCTGGGGCTTCGCCCACACCACCGAGGACAAATGGGATGATGAGATCCGGGCCATCAACCGGATGCAGGCTGATCTTGGCCCGTTGGATGACAAGACGCGGGCGATCCGGGCCCACATCGGGAGCTTGGTGGGGTGCGACAACGGGATACCGGTCACGATCGATGAGCTGCTGAACGCCATCGGGACGGGCATGCTGCCGTCTCCTGCCTTTCATAACGGATGCTGGCTCTGCCGCAATGGACGCACGACGCAGCCGCGCCAGGCTGAGAGTATGCGTGTGATCGAAGATGTCATCGGTGCATATCTCGATGGACAGGATCAAGCAGACCTTGTCGCTCGCTATCCGTTTGCTCAAGGGTTTATCGAACGCGCCCATGGCTGGTTAGGGTCACGAGATGACCTGACAGAGATCCAGCGACTGATGCTTTCAAGAATGTTGCTGCCGTTCCAGTTCTTCGCCAAACACACCGAGGACCGCGACGAGATCTTCCAGGAATGCTTTGATGAGGGCAAAGCCGGCAAGGCGCTGGATGCGCAGATATCGGCGCTTGCCGGCCTTCCGCCGATCGTCCCGAACTATGATAAGGCATATATGGAGCATCTGTCGACCATCCAGGACAACCACAAACGCGATATCTATGTTGTGTGTTGCCATATTGCCGACTGTGTCTCCGAGCTCTCTGATTGCCACCACAGCACCTTTCGCCGCGTAGAACGGTGGATCCACGGCATCGGCACACTCGAATGGGACATACTTACACGCCAACCTCACACAGAGAGTACGCGTTTGGGTCGGCTGTTGTTCGGCTACGCATTGGGCCTTGATGGTTGGTTACGAGAGATTCCGATGCACTTCCTGCTGTTGGATTTGGGCCACATCGATCTGGGCTTCGATCCCAAGAACGAGGTTCTCCGCACCTACGCGCACCTTGGTGATGCGCACACACCTGTGAAGCGCTGGCTGGCAGCCTGCCTCTGGCACCAGTGTGTGTTAGCGCCACCCGCCAGCCTCTATCGCTGGGGAAGGCGCTACAAAGAGCTGTTGGCGCGAGCGGCGTCAGCGGGTGTCAGCGTGCGCGCGTGGATGGATGGACTCCTGTCGGAACCACGATAAGCTAGGGAGGGAATGCAAGTAACCTGATCACACTTTCTTGCGGGAGAACAACGGTGCGGAGATTGGATGCTGCTGCGCGGACGGCTGCGCCCGGAAACTTCGTCACCTTGCCCGGTGGCGTGACTCACTACGAAACCTCAAATGTTGGGACCAGCGCCGATGTCGATCGCCAGACGCCGGTTATTCTCGTGCACGGCTTTTCCGTGCCCAGCTTTGTCTGGGAGCCCACCTTTGCCGGGCTAGCTCGGGCCGGTATCCCCGTGATACGCTACGGTCTGTTCGGCCGTGGGTACTCGGATCGCCCGCGCACGACTTACAACATCGACCTCTTCGAGCGTCAGCTAGCGGACCTGATCGAGGCGCTCGGTCTGCCAGGGCCGGTGGACATAGCCGGGCTATCGATGGGGGGCGCGGTCTCGATTGGCTTCGCCGATCGTCATCCGGAGATGGTGCGCCGTTTGGCCCTCTTTGACCCGGCCGGTTTCCCGATGCCATTGCCGCCGGCGATGAAGCTGTTGGATGTGCCGGTGCTGGGTGAGATCGCGATGGCGACCGCGGGCAAGCGCATGATGATCTCTGGCCTGTCGCAGGACTTCCACGCTCCCGAGCAGCTCCCGGCGTTGGCACGGCAGTATATGGAGCAGATGCGGTATCCCGGTTTCCTGCGCTCGCTCCTGTCGACGATTCGTTATGGCCCGATCCAGACGATGGCGGACGCCTATGGCCGGGTGGGCCGGCACCCCCGTCCGGTGCTGCTGGTGTGGGGAGTGAACGACAAGACCGTACCGTTCGCCATCAGCGGTCAGGTGCGTGCTGCTTTGCCGCGCGCCGAGTTTCACGCGATCGAAGGTGCGGGGCACGTCCCACATCTCGAGCAGCCGGAACGGATCAACCGGATTCTGGTCGATTTTCTAACGAGATGAGATCTCGCAAGATAGGGGGTTGGCATGCAGGTTCTGTCGGTAAGGGTGGTGCGCCACACGCGCCATTTTGACAAGATGATGCGCTTCTACCGCGATGTGCTGGAGATGCGCTCCATCAGCAGCTGGAAGCGTCCGGATAGTGCGGGGGCTTTGCTCTCACCCGGCAAGGCGATGGGGCAGATGGTGATTGAGATTCTGGATCACAAGGGTCACGCAACCGGTCGCTCAAAGCCCGCCAACGTCGATCTCAGCCTTGAGGTGCGCGATGTGGCTGCCTGGCACGACCGGCTGCGCAAGCAGGGGATTGTCATCGTGGACAAGCTTTCAGACAAGCCGTGGGGACATCGGGCGTTCACGGTTGAGGACCCCGATGGCTTGCGCGTGATTATCTATCAAGCTATCTGACACCGGGCGGCACTGTGCGACCTGTCCGGATTGGGCAACGGTTTGGCCGGATAGAGAGACTGGATGACGATGAGATCCTTTGACGGGTTTCTCGATGATATTGCGTTGGGCTTGATGTGGCTGTTCGGCCCCTGGCCCGAGCACACCGAACCGGTGAGCTGGTCCGTGGACGGCCCGATTGACCTTGTGCGGGTGCATGCCATCAGCGGTCCCATCGTGGTACGCGGCGGTGACCAGGATGTGGTGATGGTCAGGGCGACCAAGACCGTCCGCGGGCCGACGGAGGAGTTAGCCAACCTTACGGGTTGGTTGCGATTCGCCCGTCGGGTTGAGGTTCGGATGACGCCGCGTACGGTAGCTTATCATCGAAAGCGGAACACAAGCATGCCTACGTGCAAAGGAGTGGCTGATGCCTTACGAATGGCTGCTGTTTGACGCGGACGGTACGCTCTTTGACTACGAAGCCGCCGAGCGACAGGCGCTTGCGCGGTCGTTTGAGCAGGCGCAGCTCCCGTACGGCCCTGATGTGCTTGTCCGCTACCAACAGATCAACGCTCAGCTCTGGCGGGATCTCGAGGATGGTAAGACCACGGCCGAGCGGGTCAAGGTGGACCGGTTTGCTGAGCTGCTGTCGACGTTGCCCTTGGCGGAGTTGCCTGACCCGGCTGACTTCAGTGCCCGCTATCTGGTGAACTTGGGCGACTGTGCGCACCTGATCCCGGATGCCGAATTCATCCTGCAGCAGACCGGGCGCCGGGCTCACCTCGCGCTGATCACCAATGGCCTTGCGGCGGTCCAGCGTTCGCGGCTGGCGAAGTCTGGGCTGGCGGACCGCTTTGAGGCCATCATCATCTCTGAGGAGATAGGCGTGGCCAAGCCCGATCCGCGCTACTTCGATGTCGCGTTTGATCGGATGGGACATCCTCTTAGAAGTGCGACGCTGGTGATCGGAGACAGTCTGTCGTCGGATATGCGTGGCGCGAATCTCTATGGGGTGGATGGTTGCTGGTTCAATCCGGACGGTCGCCTGCGTGACCCTGATGTTGAGGTGCGGTACGAGATCCGCCGCCTACGCGATCTGCTCGATTTGATAGCGGATGCGTGAGGAAAACGCAAACGCATCTTGGTTCGTCTCAGAGAAACGTCGAAGTCCTGATCCCATCCACATCGCTTGCCGCGTCCTGCTCACTCACCAAGAACTGCGCTACACGTGCTCCGGTCGGTGTCTCACCGAACCGGTCTTCGGAGTGAGCGGCTCAGTGGGATGGCGGACGCGACGAACCAAGCTTCCTGTGACGGTGTGGTGATGGTGGTGGGCAATGCCTGCAATTCATGAATGCTGCGCGAAGGAGAAACGCTCGTGAGAGTCTCGAGGGAACTATCGCGTCAGGGTGCAGCTCGTTTTGGCCTGGATCTGGATACGTTGTGCTTCCTGGGTGGCGAGGACGGCGACGTCTATGAGGGCGCCGATGCCGACGGTGCCGTCATCTTCAAACTGGTGCCTTCGGACGCTGACAGCATTGCCAAGGCAGAGGCTAAGCTCGACTTCGCGCGCTATCTCAGCGACAATGGTGTACGAGTCGCCCGGCCGCTTCCATCGCCCCAGGGGCAGCTGCTGGAGATTCTGACGTCGGGGGACCAGATTGTGATCGCAAGCAAGACCATCAAGGCGCCGGGACACCATCCTACGGCCGAGAATCCAGAGGAATGGAATGCGACGCTCTTCTGCGAGTGGGGACGTGTCATCGGCCAGATGCACGCGCTGACCAAGCGCTACGCCGGCACGCAGGCCATTGGGCAATGGGATGACGAGGTCGGCGCTATGACCGAGTGGTGCCGCGATCCCGAGGTCCGACCCTATTGGGAGCGCATGCGGGTGCATTTGGAGACGCTGCCGCGGGACAAGGGCAGTTACGGATTGATCCACAACGACCTCCACCTCTTCAATTTCATGCTCCACGATGGCAAGATCACGGTCTTCGACTTCGACGTGTGCGGGCATCACTGGCTTATGACGGATATCGGAATCGCCCTTTTCCACGCACTGTGGCCGATTCCATTGCACCAGCACGAGCGCCGTGAGAAGTTCGCAACCGAGTTCCTCACCAGCTTCATGGATGGCTATGAGGCCGAGAATCATCTGGACGCGGTCTGGCTGCAGGAGCTCCCAACCTTCCTCAAATACCGGCAGTTGCTGCTCTTCACCGTCTTCACGGATAGCTGGGGCGCGCCTGATGCCTCATCCTATCAGCGTCGATGGCTCCGAGATACGCGCCGGTTGATCATTGACGATGTGCCGATTGTGTCTCTGGATAGCTTATTTGGGGGCAGTGATGGGCAAAGTTGAACGACACCGCGCTGACCTTGATCCGCTGCTCATTGACTTCCTTGCCACGCATGACGGGCAACCCATCTACGAGTACCTTGAGCAGCACAGCAATCTGCCGGGCAGAAGGGCGAATCTTGAGCTCGCGAGAGCCTTCGGTGATGTTGTAGCCGATGCGGCAAGCGCCAATCCCGATCCAATGTGGTCCCTGTGCAGCGGTCTTATAGATATTTCGGTGAGTGAAGCCGGTGTTGACCAACCGGCCTCGTTTCTGCCTTTCTGTGGTGCTGGGGCCATTGGTGCGGTTGGCGCGGTCTGCTCAGACTATACCGAGAGATCACTCGTACGCCTGCGATCACTGGCTCGGGACCCGCGCTGGCGTATCCGAGAGGCTGTGAGCTCCGGACTTTCGCGTTTGCTACAGGTCTAGCCTGATTCGGCGCTCACAGCGCTGGAGCTCTGGGTGGCAGGCGGTGACATGTTGGAGATGCGCGCAACAGCAGCGGCTGTGGCGGACCCGCCTCTGTTGCAGGATGAGGGGATCGCGCTGCGGGGATTGGCGCTCCAGCAGAGCATCCTGGATCAGGTGATGCGCACACCGGTTGAGGCTCGCAAGTCGGAGCCTTTCAAGATACTGAGAAAGGGACTGGGCTTCACGATAAGTGTGGTCGTGTGCGCGGTGCCGGAGGCTGGTTTCTCACTGCTCCAATCGATGGTCGATGTTGATGACCGTGACGTTGTGTGGATTCTCCGTCAGAATCTCAAGAAGAAGCGGCTATCCCGGCTTGCCCCTGCCGAGGTCGAGGCCTTAAGTCGACGTCTGTGAGGGCCATCAGGAATCGGTGTCGCAAGGTCACTTGGGCGGCGTCTAGATCGTGAAGCGCAGGCTCAACATGACGACGGCGTGGAAACGGACGACCGCGGACGCCTCAAGTGCCGCTGCACCCGACCAGGACCTTGATGCACCCTTGCCTCGGGAGGCCCTGGACCGGCATTGGTCCAAGGTCTGTAAGACACTCTGCAACCGGGTCGGTGACCGGGACGAAGCCGAGAATCCGGCTCAACGGAATGCTGTTGCTAAGCGCGAGCCTGTTGAGCGGCACGCGTCTGTCCACACTGGCCAACGGCGTTGTGGTGTTTGCGGTCTACGGGATTGCCTCTGTCGGCGGCTGGGTCGAGCAGATCGGCTCTTTCCTGGAAAGCTCCGCGGCCGTGAATGTGGGCATCGTTTCGAGTCTATTCCTGCCCAGTGAGGCGCTTTGGAAGCGTGCTGCTTTTGAGATGCGCTCCCCGGTCGTCGATGTTTTCGGATTCTCTCCTTTCACCTCGGGTACTTCAGTGCCCAGCGGGCTGATGGAGGGTTAGCGGTTTTGTATACCGTCGTGGCCTTGCTTGTGGCGCTGTGGAGCTTCGGCCGTCGCGATCTGTAGGTAGCCTCTTTTGTTTTCGGTGCTGCAGTGGGGCAGGGACAAGCCCAGCCCCTACGATGACGCCACCGATGCGGATGCTGACACACGCCTCCAAAGGTGGCCGCATTTGCATAGATAGAACCTACGTGCTATCATAGTGCAATCCTAACCGGAAGAGGAAGCCCCATGACCACTGACGCCTCCCCCTTGACGATCTGGGTTACCAAACCCAACAGTGCGCCCTCCCTATCGCTGGCCGCAATGGGGTTCGATATTCGCACGCTAGAAGAAGACGAGGGCAACGTCGACCGCTATGTGCTGAGCTCGCAAGTCGCCGTGGAGCGGCGTGCCGGCACGACGTTTGTTCAGGGCATTGAGGACAAGTCACTTTTTCTCTCGGCCATCTATCTGCGCGAGCGTTTCGAGACCCCGGTGTTCATACTGGAGGGCGATATGCTGCGTGCCTATACTGCTTTCAACCCCCAAGCGGTCCGCGGCGCCCTCTCCGCTCTGATGTTGGAGTACGGTGTCAGCGTCGTGTCGACCCACGACAGCAACGAGACGGCCCATCTGCTGGCGATGATGGCGCGGTACGCACAATTGGGCGTGCCCGAGATCTCGTTGGTGCCCAAGCGCAAAGCCGTCGATCTGCCGGATTTGCAGCGGCGGGTGGTGGAGATGCTGCCCGGCTGTGGCCGAGTCACGGCCCGGGACTTGCTCCAGAACTTCGGCAGCGTGGGGCGGATTGTGGCTGCCACGGAGCGTGAGCTGCAGCAGGTCCGCGGCATCGGCAAGAAGCGGGCTGCCGAGATCCATCGGGTCCTTCA
>Ga0114918_10006321_pt1 | contig 10030 bp, 4 predicted proteins | sample LantaG_FD_87015 | JGI IMG/M metagenome (GOLD analysis project Ga0114918, IMG submission 87015) | Deep subsurface microbial communities from Baltic Sea to uncover new lineages of life (NeLLi) - Landsort_02402 metaG | ecosystem: Environmental > Aquatic > Marine > Oceanic > Sediment | place: Baltic...
AATTTGTTAGCAAGTAGAAACTGGAACTTTGCTACAAGGGAAAAGAGTTTAGCAACTTTAGATGAAACTCCAGTGTTAAGTGACTGATCAAAAGTGTATCAGTTACCGTCAGACTGTTTGAGGGTATTACGACAAGATGGTGACTACGATTTTAAGATATTTGGAAATAAAGTGTATAGTAACGAATCAACTTGTAAGATACAGTATATATCAAAGATAACCGATTCAGCTGAATTTCCAATATACTTTGTTAATGCGTTAGCTGCACAAATAGCTGCTGTATTAGCTTATGGAATAACACAGAATGCAACATTATCAGAAACAATGATGAAACTAGCTGCAGTAGCGTTAAAAGAAGCTATTTATACTGATGCACAAGAGAGTGTAGGAATTAAACCTATAACAGGTTCGTTTATTACAGCAAGACAAACTGGGAGTGTATAATGGCAATGTCAGTTAAGCCACAGGTCAATTTTTCAGGAGGTGAATGTTCGCCATCGTTGTATGGTCGTTCAGATACAGTTCCATATTATGCTATGGGAAAAACCTTAGAGAACGTGTTAGTAACGCATTATGGGTCAGTGTTTAAAACTCCTGGTACAGTTCATGTACAAAGAACCAAAACTATGAGTGAAAATTCAAGGTTAATACCATTTATCTTTTCAACAGGTGATTCGTATATTATGGAGTTTGGCGATGCTTATATAAGGTTTTATCGTAGTGGCGGGTCAATAGTAGAGGCAGAAGTTGATATATCAGGAATAACAGAAGCTGATCCTGGTGTAGTAACAACGTCAACAGCACATGGTTATACAGATGGCGATGCAGTAGATATATCAGGTATAACAGGAATGACAGAGCTAAATGGAAAACGATTTTTAGTAGCTAATAAAACGTCAAATACTTTTGAGTTACAAGACGAAAATGGTGATGACGTTGATACTTCGGCGTATACTACATATGTATCAGATGGAACTTGTGAAAAAGTTTATCAGATAGTATCACCATATGCAGAAGAAGATTTATCAGATTTAAAGTTTACGCAACAGGGTGACATAATGTATTTTGCACATCCTGATTATGAACCATATAAATTATCAAGAACAGCGTCGGCGACGTTTAGTATAGCTGCAATAACATATGATACGATAGTAATACCCCCGTTTTTGTCAATCAATACTACGGCTACAACAATTACCCCTGCAGCAACAACTGGAAGTACAACATTAACGGCGTCGACAGCTATTTTCTCAGCAAGTTTAGTAGGGTCTTATATACAGTTAACACAGAGTACAACTACTGGATATGTGAAAGTTACAGCGTATACTGATACAACTCATGTTACAGTTACTGTAGTAAAAACTTTAGATGGAACGAGTGCAACTGATGATTGGTATTGGGGTGCTTGGAGTGGAGTGCAAGGGTATCCTACAGATGTAAAGTTTTATGAACAAAGATTATATTATGCAGCAACAGACCTTAAACCTTTAACTATTTGGGATTCAGTATTTGGTGAGTTTGAAAATTTTGAGCAAGGCTCAGATGACGCTGATTCTGTACAGTATACTTTAGGTTCAGCACAAGTTGACAAGATAAATTGGATGTATCCAGCCTCAGTGTTAAATTGTGGTACAGCAGGCGGACCGTTTACGCTTTCTTCAGGTAGTAATTCGTTACCAATTACGCCTACAAACATATCAGTTAAACAACAGAACGAGAATGGATGTTCAACAGTTTCGCCTGTAAGGATAGATTCGTTTATATATTATGGTGAAAGGTCAGGTAGGAAGTTAGGACAATTTGCGTATAACCTTGATATTGATGGATATATAACAGACAACATAACATATTTAAGTGATCATATTTTAGGTACAGGTATAAGAGAAATGGCGTTACAGAAATATCCATATAATATATTGTGGTGTGTACGAAACGATGGAAAAATAGCTACTATGACAAGAGAAACAAAGAACGATGTTAAAGGGTGGACACCTCAAGTTTTTGGTGGTACAGATACAGTAGTTAAGTCAGTAGCAGTAATACCTAATGGATCTGAAGATCAGGTATGGTTAATAGTTGAGAGAACAATAAATGAAGTAACAACAAAGTATGTTGAATATATGTCTACAATAGAATTTGATGCAATAGACGATGCTTGGTTTGTACAGAGTGGATTAGAGTATGATAGTACAGCAACAACAACAATTTCAGGGTTAGACCATTTAGAGGGTGAAAGTGTACAGATACTAGCTGATGGGTCAGTACATCCTAATAAAACAGTCACAAATGGGGCTGTAACGCTTGATAGGTCAGCTTCTCACGTTATTGCAGGGTTAGGGTACACTGCTACAATACAGACCTTAGATTTAGATATAGCTAACATCCAGCAGACAGCACAAGCTAAGGTTAAGAGTATAGGTAAAGCGTCAATAAGGTTTAAAGAAAGTGTAGGGTGTAGGTACGGAGATGGTACAACAACTTATCAGTTACCTTTTAGAACGTCTGCAATGGATATGGATGAAGCAGTACCTTTATTTTCAGGGGATAAAGAAGTAACATTTCCAAGTGGATATGACAAGAATAAGTATATATATTTGTATCAGGAACAACCTTTACCGATGCATGTGTTGGGGATATACCCTAAAATGCTGATTTCGTATTAAGGAGAATAAAATGGCAGAGAATAAATTAGATTTAGAAGAGTTAGCAAGATCTTTTTTAGGTGCTTCGGGAGATTTTGGAGAAACACTACAGTTTTTAGGGGCGTCAAATGCGTCAGATTTAAATTCTGGACTTTATGATGTAGAAGCTAAAGGAAGATCAGCCGATTCAGAGTATACAGCAAAACGTATGGAAGAACGTGGCGATTCTTTTATAGGAACACAGATGTCGATGTATGCAAAGGCAGGGGTAACTTTTGATGGGTCACCTATAAAGGTTATGCAACAAACAGAAAAGAATATAAGAATGGATATAATGACAACAAGATACAATGCTGTTAAAGAGGCAAATTTGTTAGGATATAAGTCTTTACAGGAAAAATTAGCAGCAGGAAGAGCAAGAACTCGTGCAGTACAGTCTTTTGGTAAAGGTGTACTTAATATGGCAAGTTCTTATGCGCTTGCGAAGGGGGAATGATGGCGAAAATACCTCAGTATGAAACACAAATAAGTCCTAGACCAATACAAACAGAAAAAGTGTCTGCTAATGAGATGAATTCTGCAGTAGTTGGTGGTACACAACAATTACAAGCTTTATCAGAAATAGATCGTAAGTTTCAAGAGTTAAACACTTTAAAAGAACAAACACAAGCGTCAATTAAATTGTCAGAACAATCCCAACTTTTATATACACAATCTTTGCAAGACCCTGATACAAGTGACGAAAATAGAGCTAAATATAGGTCACAGTTAGAAGAAATAAGCGAAAAACAGTTAGGTGCTATAAGTAATGGTGTTGCTAGGGAAAAGATACGTTCAGATTTTCAGATAAAGAATTTTAATACTTATAACAAAATAACTAATGGTTTTAGGGAAAGACAGATACAAGATCAGGTATATTCTTTTGTTAAAGACCAGTATATGAAAAAACAAGAGTTTGTGCAGGAAGCTGACCCTAAAGTAAGGCAATTACTTATTAATCAGGCAAGGCAAAGTGTTGATGAAAATGGTTTAATATTATCTCCTGAAAAGAAAATGGCAGCTATAAAAGATTTAGATACTTGGGATGATGAGTGGAGAACTTATAATATAGAGCAGTCTATGATAGAGAATCCATATGATGCAAGAGAATTGTTAGCAAGTGGATATTTCGGAGATATGCCACCTAAAGAAAAACGTGAATGGAATACTAAGATAGATACTGCTATAAAGAATAAAATTGAATTACAGAAACGTGAAGAAGAGTTTATACAGAAAGAAAATCAGAAAAAAATATCTATTGATATGGTATCTGATCCTACGTCTTATAGTGACACCGAACTTAAATCGAAAGCATTATTAGGTGAAATAACAAATAGTTTTAGAGATGAATCAATAGCTTTTAAACAGAAGATATATGCAGAAACTTCGGATTATGGCGTTATAGAAGAAATAGATAATCGAATGGTTGGAGCAAGTGTGAAAGAAGATGGCGAGATGTACACAGATAATGAAATAGCATCATATATAATGAAAAACTCTGAAAAGTTATCTGAGTCTGATGCTAAACGAGAAATTGATAGAATAAAGAAAGATAGAAAGACTCGTACTAATGAAGCTATAAAGATAGAAGGACAAGGATTAAAAGCCTATTTAGATGGAACTATTGGAAAGACATATTCTATTGAAACTCTTACAGGAGAAGCAAAAGGAAAAATAGAACAACAAATGTATGAGTTTAATAAAAAAGTTTCTGAATTAAAAAACCCTTCGGTAGAAGAAATTGAAAAGATAGCGAATGATTTTAAGTATAAAGAAACAAAAGAAAAAGATCCTAACTTCAAACCTAATGAAAAAACCGACTATAATAAATTAAAGATAATTCCATCAGGAACAGAAGCAACAAATCCTGTAACTGGAGAAACAGTAAGAATGATTGACGATGGTAGATGGGTAATTATTGAAGGAGCATATAATGCCGAATCGAACAAGTAGAGATCTTGAACAAGATACTTTTTCTGTAGATGCTAGACCAAAAATAGCTGTAGAGGAAATGAAACCTACTTATATAGCAACAGAAATACCAGAAAACTTTGTTGAAAAAGTAGATCCTTTTGAAGGATATATGTCTAATCTCCGTAAGGATGAGGGAGGATGGTTAGCCTCAGAAAAAACTAATGCAGGAATACAACAAAAATATTATGATATATATGCGGAAAAAAAAGGATTGCCAAAAAAAGATGTAAGAAGCTTATCCAAAACAGAACAGGATACTTACTATAAAGATGATTATTTTAATGTTCGTGGAATAAATACACTTAAAGACCCAGGCATACAAGAGATGGTGTTTAATTTTGGAGTTAATCAAGGTTCAGCAACAGCTATTAAATCTTTACAACGAGTTATTGGAGCAAAAGACGATGGATATATAGGAAAAGAAACAAGGAAAAAGCTTGATGAAACAATAAAAGATGTGGGTGTAGCATCTGTACAACTTGCAATGTTTGATGAATTTATGAATAGATACGAAGAGATCATGAAGGAAAACCCTAAAAAAGAGGAGAATCGAGAGGGTTGGAAGAACAGGATTAAGAAGAATGTAAAAAGACAAGGGTTATGGGATTTTTTAACTGGAACAGAAGCGTATGCAGCAGAAATTGACCCTAATATGTCATTCCCTGCTATTGTTCCTGAGTTGAAATATTACGATGGAGTTCAGCATCAAGGAGGACAGATTGAGAATGGACCTATGGCTTTTGCAACAGAAATCCCTGAAGGTTTTGTAATGAAAACTGACAAGATTGTATCTTTCAAAAGCGATACTGAACTGAGAGAACATAAACCAACTTTAAAGCAAACTCTCGTTGCGATAGCCGATAAATTAACAGGGAAAGCAGAAGAGCGAAAGATTAAGGCAATGAATGCTTATGCGATAGCCAAAGCTAATAGACTTCCATTAAAAACAGTTTTAGAAAATTATGATGCAATGATACAGAACCCTAAGTTTACAGGGATAAGATCACCTAAACAATATCTTACACAAGGTGATATGGAGGCAGGCGCTCAAGGGATAATGGAAGGTCTTACCTTTGGGTTGTATGAGAGTGAAGAAAACATGAAGAAGATGTATCCCATAACCAACACAGGTGGTCAAATAATGGGAGGTATAGCCTCTATACTGCTTACAGCTGAGGTTCTTGGAGCAATGGGGTTAAGTAAGTTTGCTGTTGGTGGTGGCGATGCTATGGCTAAATTTTGGGCAGCTGTGCCTAGGTTTATTCCAGCAATGATACAAAGAGGGTCACTTTATGGAACAACATCAGGGATAAGAAAAGCATTTGATCAACTGCATGACGGAAAGTTTGACATAATGGAGATCGGTCAAAGTGTACTATCAGGCTTTACAACTGGTGCAATGTTTGGGGCAGCAAGCAGATTTATGGGATATGGTAGACGTATTGTAGCAGCAGCAGGATTAGGATATCTTGCAGCTAAGTTAGAGGGAGCATCACATGAAGAAGCAATGCTTCAAGGAGCTATATGGGCAGGATTCGAAATCTTTGGAGGTAAAGGAAGAGATGAACAGTTAAAATTACAAGCGTTGAAGAATATAGAAAAAAGTTTTACAAAATATGCAATGAAGAAAAAGCCTGATTGGAGTTACGAAAAAGCTAATCAAGTAGCAAAAAAATATATGTGTAAATCTATAGGGTCTAAAAAAGCCTTTGAAGAAGGGATTGAGAAAACTCCGATACAAACATTAGAAAAACTTAATAAGTCAGTAGCAAAAACTATAAAAGATTATAAAGATGTTCCTTATGCAAATGCATTTGAAGTAAGCGTACCAAAAACTAATATCAAACCTAATGTTAAACCAACACAACCTATAACTAAACTTATTCCACCACCTGATTATGAGGTGTTAAAAGATAATCCAAGAAAAGATATAGCAAGGGTAAAAGAACTAGCTAAAGCGATGGGTGTAAAGATAGGAAAGATAACAATAAGTAAAAAGTCACCTATTGTAGATATAGAATCACCTGAAGGACAAGCAGTTCTAAAGGCACATAGCATATCACTAGAAGAGGCAAGAGAGTACATAAAAGAAGGAGGAGAATATGAAATTAATGCGAAGCATATCTACAACCCTGAGGAAGGTGGACAAGGATCGTCGGATATTATCCTCTACGAGGGCCACACAGAAGATGATGTCTTCCACGAGTTTGTCCACGCCGTCGAAGCACAAGGAGGTCTTAGAGGATGGACAGGAACAAAAGAAGAACATTCGAAGTACCTAGAAAAAGTTTTCAGAGAAGGTAACGAGGGGCAGATAGTAGAGTTTACTCCTGAAGGATCAAAGGTAGGATTAACTACAGATTCAATGGAAGATTTTGAAACAAATACTTTGGACAGTATAAGAAAAATAACTCCAAAAAAGCAGGAAAAAATGTTTAATGTAGGAAAAACAAGACAAGAAGAGATAGAAAAATCTCAAGCTTTTAAATCTTGGAATAACTATATAACAAAGAATAGAAATACTATGGCTTTACATCCTAATACTAAAACAGGAGGTAACCTAGATTTTTCTACTTCATGTGCAAGAAGAATACAAGAAGGTGGTAAAAAAGGTGCTTGTCTTTATTGTTATGTGGAAAGCGGTAGAAACATAAGCTGTAATGCGAAGAAAGTTGTTGAAACTCCTTATAAAGGAGAGATACAGAATATGCCACAAGAAGTTGTAGAATGGCATAATTTAAATGGTGGGTATAGAGCATTTTCATTTGGAGATTATAGACCTAAAAAAGATTATGATGGAATGAAACAAGTTTTAGCAGATGCACAAGCAAAAGGACTTGTTATAAAAGCAATAACAAAAGAAAAAGGATTAATAAAAGATTTTGGTGATAATCCTAATCTTAGAATAAATTTATCAGTAGATCATTTGCCAAGAAGCTTAAGTAATTCATTTACTATTGAAGAAGCAAAAAAGTTACAAAAAGATAATCCTAGAATAAAAATTAGAACAGTAGCCACAAATAATGAGCAAGCTATATCTGATATTTTAGATAAAGATGTTGATGTTGTTACAGGATATCATGGATTAACAAGTCCTGATAAACTTATTGAATCTATTAAGATACAGAATCCTGAATTGTTAAAAAAAGAAGGGGAAGAAAAGATAAGAAAAGCTATCGGAGAATGGAAGAATGTAAATCCTGATAAACTCTTAAATGAAATGGTAGCAAGTGGGAAATATACAAAAGAACAAATTAACGATGCAAAACATAAGCTATGTTGTCAAAGTGGAAGATGTGCAAAAGACCATACTAAATGTGGATTCTCAAGAATGATAGAAGGTGTTCAGTTAAATAATATGGGTAAAAAATCAGTAGCAGACCATTCAATAAGGAAAAAAGGTAACAGAAAAACACCTATTAGAGCAATAGCAAAAAAACTTGGTGGTGAAGTACAGACTAATCTTAAAATGGATAAGTGGGCAAGTGAAAATACACCTATAGCAAGTCATACAGGATATAATCCTGATGTAATAACTGTAAATGGTAAGAAGATATATTTAGGTATGAGTCTAGAAAATGGTACTACTTATATATCAGGGATAGTAATACCTGAAAAAGGAACAGGATTAGGATCAAGATTCATGGGAGCATTAAAAGAGTATGCAGATGAAAGTGGTAACAAGGTACAAATATATAAGATCACAAATCCAAAGTTCTTTGAAAAGTTTTCTTGGTTAAATGTAGATCGTGAAAATCAGAATGCTTCATATAAACCAAAGATAGCAGACCATTCAATACAGAAGAAATCCAAAACTATGTATCAACATAAATTAAGACAAGGTACAGATATAGAAAAGTTAAAAAAAGAAGGTTTCAAATCAGGTATCGGACCGAATGTTATGGCAACCTTTGGTAAACCATCAGATATAATGCAACAAAAGTTTGCTCCAAGTGTAGGCGATAAGATATTACTTGTGCCAAAAGAATGGACAATAGATACGCCTAATGGAACAAAAATAAAAGAAGGGTATAAACCTACAGATGCAGATATAGTAACAATAAAATATGAAGGACAAAATCCTTTAGAAAGTAGAAACAAAGCACAGGAAGGGAAAGCGAAACCTAACCAAATCAAATTTAGAGAAACAACTGGGGATAAATATCACGACAGTAAAGGAGAAATAATAAATATATCTCCAGACGAATATATAAATAGAATAGCAAAAGATGGCTATGAGTCTTTTGAAAAAGCTAATAAAGGAGTAACTTTTGAAAGGTATCTTCAATGGTTACAAGAGGGAAGAATAGATTCTGGTGCTATGGCAAAGCTAGAAAAGTTAGCGTTAGAAGGTAAAGAAATAGATGCCCCTTGGCTAGAATATGAAAATGGAAAAGTAGTTGACCAAGAAGGGTTACATAGAGCAGTTTTAGCTAAAAGACAAGGAGTTAAAAGTCTTCCTGTAAGAATTATTGGCAAAGCACAGGAAACTAAAGCGAAGCCTGTAGACTTATCTATAAGAAAGAAAATATATTATCATGGAACTACTGAAAAGTTTGACAAATTTCTTACTAATCCTAAAGATAAAAAACAATTTTTTGGACTTGGTGAATCTTCTATAGGAGCTTATTTTTCAGAAGATAAAGCAACCGCTGAATCATATCCTATGAGAACAGGTGGAAAAGATAGGATTTTAAAAGAAGTTTATCTTACTGTTAAAAATACAAAAAAGTATTCTTCTTTAAAAGCATTGCAACAAGATTTAATGAAATTTATACAAGATAACAACTTAACTTTATTGGCTGAAGATAGATTGATTAATGCTCAGATGTTTAAAGAACAACTTGAAAGAGAAGGATATGATAGTTTAAGTTTCAAAGAGGGTAAATCATATGCAAATAAGCAAGACAAAAAACAAGTTGTATCAGTTTTTGATCCATATAATATTAAATATGTAGATCCCAAAGTTGACTTTTCTATTCGTAAGAAGAACATAGACAAGGCAAAAGAGAAACTATATAAACAAAAACAAATAACTGAACTTGACTTCAAGAAAGAAGGAAAAGAACTTAACAAGAGATGGACAGCAACTTTAGGTAAAATGATATACGATACTAACAAGTTTATTAATACAATTAAACATTCTCTTTCAGAAGAACAAAGACAAGCTATACCATTCTTAATCGAGAATAAAGGTATCCCTAAAGAATTAAAAGGTACACCTGTAGAAGATGTCTACAATAACCAAAAAGATGCCTTAGAACCAATTGTGAAGTCAATTAAAGACCATCTAGATACTAAATGGGAACTATTTAAGAGTTATATGGATGATATGCCAACTGCAGATATAAAAGATTACGTTACTCACATATGGG
>Ga0114918_10006322_pt1 | contig 10029 bp, 9 predicted proteins | sample LantaG_FD_87015 | JGI IMG/M metagenome (GOLD analysis project Ga0114918, IMG submission 87015) | Deep subsurface microbial communities from Baltic Sea to uncover new lineages of life (NeLLi) - Landsort_02402 metaG | ecosystem: Environmental > Aquatic > Marine > Oceanic > Sediment | place: Baltic...
AAATCGGCATCCTTAATTTTAGAATGGATAATAAAATATTAGGGGTTATTCGGGAAATTTCTCTGGCTTTCTTTCTGGCGATAATAGGGTTAAGATATGGTTTTTATGCCTTTACAGCTTTATGCGGTACAGGAATTTATTTAGTTATCACTTCTTTAGTAGTTGCTTTAATGGCGGTAATCATCGGTTACCTGGTAGGGAGATACATATTTAAGCTAAACTGGATTATGTTGGTTGGAGCTATTTGTGGGGGGGATGACTTCTACTCCCGGATTAGGAGCTGCCATAGAAGCAGTGGGGAGTGACGAACCGGCCGCCGGATATGGGGCGATCTATCCCTTTGCTCTATTGGGAATGGTCATTTTTTCTATCATTCTACATAATTTACCGATTTAGGATAGGTTACGGCTATTTTTTGGCGAGTTAATCACCTAATATTTGTTTCAATGGGTTAAAATAAAAGTTGAGACAATAAATTATAAGAAAAGGAGCTATTGTTATGCCATACGGTTATACCGGAAACATCTTACATGTAGATCTAAATTCAAAAAAACACTGGATAGAACATCCTTCTGAGGACTTTTACCGTACTTATTGTGGAGGTAGAGCTTTAGCCCTTTACTATATGTTAAAAGAAATGAAACCTCATACTGACCCCCTATCTCCCGATAATTTGCTCATCTTTGCCCCCAGCGTAATAACCGGTACCCCTGCCCCAGCCATCCTTATAAACCTGAGATGAGCGATGGCTTGGTAGTAACAATCATTAGCTAAATAGCAAGGATGTGTCCATCGTGAGGTGGAGCCTGAAGGAAGCTGTAGGTAAAACTTTGGTTTGAGGAATACGAATTACATATAAGGCCATACAATTTATATGAGTTTGCCAATCAAAACGAAATACAATACTGCCGAAAGATTGTGTGGTAGATATAGCAGTATATGGGATGAAGGTTATTTTATTCTTGCTCAGAGAAGTCTGTCATATTGTTAGGTCTGAAGCCAGTATAGGCCATATTAGCTGGTAAGAAACAGTGAAAGGCTGAATATGAAGTGTATGATTAAGATGGCAAGTGCGAGAAACATATTAAGAAGACAGAAATCCAATATAAGATATACTCTGAAAAGAAAGCGGTGCAGCTGCAGACTAATCAGGGAGAGCCGAGTATGCATTCGGCACAGACCTAAGATAAATCCCGTGGAGAACAGAATAATAATGGATAAGGCAGTATCTAAGCAAAACATGCTAAAAGCATTAAAGCGGGCAGAGAAGAACAAAGGAGCTCCGGGTATAGATGACCTACAGTAAAAAATATTAAACTCCATCTTTGGAAAACAAGGGCATATTTCATATCTTTAAATCCATAATAAAAGGAAAAGTTTTTAAAGTTGGAGACGAAATTGATACAGACAAAATTTATCCGGGAGGGTATCTTTGTTTAACTTCGCCAGAAGATATTTTTTTACATGCCATAGAAGAAGTTATCTCTGATTTTTCTAATTTTCACTATTTGAAAAAGCGGAAGATTAATTTACTATTTAAAAAAATTTGGAAAATACTCTCATTTTAAACTGAACCGATGTGATTATTTTGAAAATAAAAGGTAGCAAAAAAGAAAAAGAAATAATTTTAAATTCTTTTTCTAAGAATAAAAATAAAATTTTAAATGTGCGCTTATTCTTATGTTAAACAATATTCTGAAATTAACAGAAGTATTATTAAAATCCATGTTATTTGATTAATATGATGGAGTATTAAATTGATGATGTTTTAGTTAAATAGATTAGAAGGTGAAAGAAGTAGAAAATTCTTGACGAAATAAAATTAAATTAATATATTTTATATCATAAGGTGTTGATAAAACAAACTTTAATTTTGTTTTAATATTTTAAAAGATATTTTTGGAATTAAAAACAGATCGATTTTAACTAAATCAACAGCCTTATTAAATAAATATTTTTTTATTTTTAAAATTTGATTTAAATAATAACGAAAAATACTGAAAAAGTGGCTATTTTAAAATTAATAATGATCGGAACAAAAAAATAATCTAATTTTATCTTGTGACAATTTTCAAATACAGAGGAGTATTATATTATGGTTAAATTTATTTATAAGGAAGATCTACTTAATGTTTTGATTGAAATTCTACTCAAAATTAATGTACCAATAAAAAAAGCAGTAGCATTGGCAGGGAATTTAGTAAGGTCTGACCTTCGTGGAATAAGTTCTCATGGACTAAATCACTTTTCATTCTACATTGAGATGATTGAAAATGGGGTAATTCGCCCAAAAGCTAATTATGAAATTATTAAAGATACTGCTTCAACCGCTTTAATTGATGGGAATATGGATATTGGACAGTTTGTGTGCCAAGATGCAGTGAAAATTGCTTCAAAAAAAGCTAAAAATAATTTAATAGGAATAGTAGGAGTAAAAAACATTGGACATGTTGGGCATTTAGGAGATTATACAAGAATGATTTTGGATGAAAATTTGATTGGAATTATGTATGTCAATGTTGATATTGGAGTAGCTGCATTTGGTGGAAAAGAATCAGTGCTTGGGTCAAATCCAATAAGTTATGCTATTCCAGCTGGTAAAGAAGAGCCTATTATAATTGATTTTGCTACGAGCGCAACACCTGGTGGAAATATATCAAAAAGATTGAGAAGTGGAGCAAAGTTAGAAAAAGGATGGGCGATAAACAAAGATGGATTTGAAACAGATAATCCTAAAGAATTGTATAAAGATTTATCATTTCCGATTGCTTGGGGAGAGAATTTTACAGGAGCAATTTTACCGGCAGCTGGACATAAAGGGTATGGTTTAGCATTAGTAGCAGATATTTTTGCTGGTGCCCTTACTGGAGGTATATGTGATGGAGATGTTATAGATGGAGAAAATTTTGCCTTTATTCAAGCAATTAATCCAGAAATATTCGTTTCAAAAGAAGAATATTTAAAAATAGTTGATTAGGTTAATAAAAAAAATTTGAGTCATCCTCGCCAAGACCTGGCGTGAAGGAGGTTCTAATACCTGGAGATCCAGAGCGTACATTTGAAAAAGAAGCATTAGCAAAGGGAATAAAAATTGAAGACAAACTATGGCAAGAGTTATGTAAAACTTGTGATAAATATGGGATTAATATTAGTAATTTTGTAAAATAAAGAAATTAAAATAAGAAAAAAATTAAAAAGGAGTCATATAAAAACACGAGAAAAAATAAATTACGTGAATTAATTAACGGAAAACCTATTAAAAAATAAAAATAATTTGAAATGTTTATTAAAAAAGAAGGATTTTTTAAATCAACGTAGTATAGTAGATATGAAGAAGATTAAAAGTTAACAATTATTAATTACCTAATAGTATAAAAGCTCTTACTATATGTATGGCTTTAAGGAAAGCACGCAGAAACAAATTAGGTCATTTTTTCACTTATAATATAATTTAATTTATCTATAAATTTGATAGGTTTATGGAGTTAAATTGAATGTTAGTTGTTACATATCAACGTGGTGATACTAAAATCGAAGCTGTGATCCCATATAAAACAATAGCAACTGGATGTGTTGTGGATAATCCAGGAATTGATGGTGCGGTAGCCTTACGAGTAATTAAAGAAATTGAAGGATTTATAATTTCAATTTCTAAAGAAAAAATTCTTGATGCCTTTAAATTACTTCCAAGCAAAGAGGGTATTTTTGCCGAACCGACTGGAGATTTAAGTGTTGCAGGTTTAATATTTGCACTAGAAAAAGGACTTATATCAAGTGGCCAAAAAGTAGTATGTATTAATAGTGCAGGTGGATTTAAAAATTTGAAAACGCTTTTAGAAAGAATTATAATTAGGGGGAAAAGTTTATTCTTATAAAATTTCTGGTAGAAAAAAAACAACGTGTGGCTATGAGTGGCTATTGCAAGGGCAAGGAAGTAATAAAATAAAATTACCAGAATTAATCAAAGCCAGAAAGGAGGTGCAAGATAAGAAGATAGAGAACAAAAATAAGGAGGTTCTGGTATGCCAATCTGTAACTGCATCTTTGAAGCCAGAACAAGGTAGTATATTGTGTCAACTGAATAGTGCATTTGAAATCATGTTATTGCATGTAAGTAAAAGTTTACTTATAAAATTAATAAAAGAAGGGGAAAAAAATGAAAAAATATTTTAAATTGTTTACTTTATTACTATGTGTTTTTTTGATTATAACTTGCATAAGTATCTCTGGTCTTAGCGCAGGAGCACAGGAAACTTCTAAAAAATATAAAATCGGTTATGATATTTATTGGTTAGGTAACACATGGTCAGTTATGCTTGCAGAAGAGTTCAAGTATGCAGTAGAAAGGCCAGAGTATAAGGATATTGTAGAAGCTGTATATACCGAAGCTGAAAATGATACAAATAAAATGATTAATAACATTGAGGATCTTATTGCACAAAAATGTGATGCAATAATTGTTACTCCTACATCACAGACGGCTTTAAATCCTGTATTAAGAAAAGCTCGTGAGGCAGGTATCAAAGTGGTTCTTAATGCGACTCGAGTTGATGACCCGGAAGCTTATGATGCCTTAGTATATTATGATAATTACCTAATTGCCAAACAACGTATGGAATGGATGGCTGGGAAGCTAAACTATAAAGGTAAAATTATTGATGTGTTGGGCATTGCTGGTTATGCTGCTACTGAAGATTCTATAAAAGGTCATCAAGAAGTTGCTGATAAATATAAGGATATAGAAATTATAGGAACTATTGATGGAATGTGGTCTTATGCAAAAACAAAAAATGAAATGGCTAATGCACTTACTGCATATCCCCAAATAGACGGCGTTCTTAATATTAATGGTGCTGGATCAGTAGGAGCAATAGAAGCATTTGAAGATGCAGGTCGTCCATTAGTCCCAATAACCGGCGAAGATAACAATGGATTTTTAAAGAAATGGGTTTGGATTCGAGAACAACAGGAGGCTGGTAACGAATTTTATTATAAATTTGATTCTTGTGCTCACGCTATGCCAGTGTATCTCAGCGTCACCTCATTAGAGGTAGCAATAAAATTATTACAGGGAATTCCTCTAGAATACGAGAAAGATTATAGATTCCCAAAATCCATTCTTGAACAAGGTTCGGGGTTAATATACGCTGATAAGTTAGATGGATTTGTTAAACCGGACCTTCCCGATGGAATTAACACCCTTACAACACTTAGCGATGAAGAACTTAAAGAAATATTTAAACAGTAAATATATGAATGCTTATTTGATTTATATATTTAGCGCATAGACATATGTAAAAAATATATACGCCCAAGTATTTACTTGGGCGTATATATTTAAAAATATTTTAGATGTTTCAATTTCGTGTTTTTTTGGGGAGGGGATCTATGAGAAGTGACAGCAAAAAAATATTAATTAAATGTGAAAATATAAGTAAAAGCTTTTTTGGAAATAAGGTTCTTCATAACATTGATTTAGAGTGTAGGGTTGGGGAGATTCTTGCGCTTATAGGAGAAAATGGAGCTGGCAAAAGCACGCTTATCAACATAATAAGTGGTAATTTACAAGCAGATAATGGAACTATCTATTATTCAGGAATACCTAAAAAAATGTTAAGCCCGCAACAAGCTAGAGAAGAAGGAATAGTTGTGGTTCATCAGCAACTAAGCCTGATCCCTGAACTTTCAGTTGCAGAAAATTTATTTTTAGGACAAGAGTCTAAATTTGGAGGACTTTTTATTAGAAATAAAGAACTTCATTTTATTGCTCAAAAAGAAGTTAATGAAAATGTCAAGTTTAATTTAGATGTTCGAAAGACAGTTTCATCGCTTTCTCCAGCTGAAAAGCAAATCATTGAAATTTTAAAGGCATGGCTAAATAAGCCTAAACTTATGATTTTAGATGAACCAACTTCGTCTTTATCTTTAGAAGAGGTTAATCACCTATTTTCACTTCTTTTGAAATTGAAGGAGGGAGGGACCTCAATCGTTTTCATTACTCATAGATTAGATGAATTATTTACTATTAGCGATAAAGTTGTAGTTTTAAAGGATGGTTTTATTACTAAAAAAACCTCAGTCAAAGATGTGAAAAAAAATGAACTTATTAGTGCCATGGTTGGACGTAAATTTAGTAGTGAAATATTCCCTCAAAGACCAAAGGAAATTTCTAATGAAGTAGTATTGAAAATAAATAATGGAAATGTTAAAGAAAAGAAATTAAGGAATATCAATCTGGATCTCCACAAAGGTGAAATCGTGGGTATAGCAGGGTTGGAAGGTCAAGGACAAAGAGATTTAGCACGAGCTCTGTTTGGAATAGAAAAATTTTCAAGTGGAGAAGTATATATTTTTGGAAAACAGGTAAAATTATTTAGCCCCGCACATGCCATGAAGCATAGAATAGCTTTTATTCCGGATGATCGAGATTTGGAGGGAATTGTGAAATATATGTCCGTTGGTGACAATTTAATTTTAGCGACATTAAATCAGATAAGTCATATGGGCATCATAAGGAATTCTAAAAAAATAGAATCTATTAAAAAAGGAATGAAACAATTATCTATTAAAGCAGATTCACCCCAAATAGAAATTAACCATTTGTCGGGTGGGAATCAGCAGAAGGTTATTTTTTCTAAATGGATTAAGACGCGCCCAATGATTTTTATACTCCATGAACCTACTCGAGGTGTTGATATTGAAACAAAAGAGGAAATTTATAAGCTATTAAGAAAATTAGCAAATGAAGGTATTTCAATAATAATAGTCTCAAGTGATATGATTGAATTAATCGGGATTTCTGACCGAATTATTGTTATGTATGAAGGCGAATTAGTAGGTGAATTATTCGGCAAAAATGCCACCGAGGAAAAAATTATGATTTTAATTTCTGGTGAAACAATGGAAAATGATTCATAAATTTATATGGGAGAGAGGTAAAAATAATATATGCTAGAAGGCTCTTTAAAAAGACAAATAAATTTAGCAATACCTGTATATACGATAATAATAATTATGACTGTTGCTGGTGCAATAGGTAGTGAATATTTTCGTACATTAAATAATTATCATAATATTATTTATCGTGTTGCAGCCATTGCTATTGTTTCATTAGGTCAAACAGTCGTTATGCTTGCAGGTGGAATTGACTTAAGTGTAGGGAATGTGTTAGCTCTTTCATCATGTATATTAGCGACATACAATACTAGTTTTGGACTTTTCCCTACCATTTTAGTTACCTTAATCATAGGCTTATTAATCGGTGTAATTAACGGCTTTGGGGAAACAAAATTAGGCGTTCCTCCTATGGTAATGACACTTGCTACTATGTCAATTGCGAAAGGTCTTTCATTATTGATTCGACCAACACCAGGCGGAAGTATTCCTTATGGTATGTATAAATTTTTTGATTATAAATGGGGTTTATTGAGCTTTCCCCTTATATTGATTTTGCTCTTAGGATCAACTCTTTTCTTAATCATTCATTGCACTAAGTTTGGACGATACATTTTCTGTATTGGCGGTAATAAGCTAAATGCAAAAAAGAATGGCATCCCTATAGTAAAGATCAAAATTACTTCCTACGCCATATGTGGTTTACTCGCAGCAATTGCAGGAATCATAATGTCTGTTCGTATTTCATCTGGGGATGCACTTATTGGCGAAACATTTGCACTTGATTCTATTACAGCAGTTGTAATAGGCGGTACGGCAATGATGGGCGGAGAAGGTGGAATCGTTGGAACATTAGGAGGAGCATTGCTTATTGCAATGATTTCAAATTTTTTAAACTTGCTTGGTATAAATCCAATGACGCAATACATAATCAAAGGATTGATTCTAGTTATTGCTCTGGCTGGCAAAGTGAAAAAAAGTGATTAGAAGGGAGAATATATGAAATTTTTTAATATTTTTAAAAGAAATCTAATCGTATTTAGTATATATATTCTTTTAATTATTATTGCTATTGTTTTTTATGGTCTTATTATTAGGCTACCTTTGTCGAAATCTATTGCACATTTTTTGGATTTAATTAGACAAGTTGCACCTTTATCACTAATTTCCTTAGGTCAAACATTAGTGTTGTTGGTTGGAGGAATTGATCTTTCTGTAGGAGCCATAGCCTCTTTAGCAAATATTTTATCAGCAAATTTTATGAAAGGAGAAGTTTCATTAATTCCAATTTCAGTATTTTTAACTTTAACAATTTGCATATTAATAGGTTTTATAAGTGGGATTGTAATTGTTAAGGTTAAAATGCCTCCTTTTTTGATTACACTAGCAATGTCATCAGTTATCCGTGGTGCATATTTATTATATACTGGAGGTGCTCCCAGAGGAGGAATAGCTAATGAATTTCGTTCCATAGCAAGGGAGTGGATTGGTTCACCAATAGGAAATGCACCGGGTATTTTCCCTGTTGCAGGAATTGTTTGGATTGCTGTATTTGTTGCATTGTTATTTGCAATAAATAAGACAATTTTTGGAGTTGAACTATATGCAGTTGGGGGAAATCCAAGAACTGCTTGGTTGTCTGGATTTAATCCTAACAAATTTACTATAGGAATTTATATGCTTAGTGCAACTCTTGCAGGTATGTCAGGTCTAATGCATTCAGCGCTAATAGGAGGTGCTTTGCTCCATGTAGGAGATCCATATCTTTTAGATTCTATTGCTGCAACTTGTATGGGTGGTACCACCTTTGATGGGGGCGTAGGTGGAATCGTTGGAACTATAGCTGGAGTTCTGATTATTCAATTACTCAATGCTATTACGACTATAATGGGCATGAAAGAGACTGGCAAGTATATTGTTTTAGGTCTATTGATCATTGCTATTCTAAGCATAAATCATTTGATTGCTAGTTCAAGAAGATAATATTTAATAATTTTTTAATTACTACGTTCCAATTGTTTACAGCGAATGTTTCAAAATAATGTTGAACTGTTAACCTGTGAGCATATTTGAGATACTATTTAAAGATGTTTGAAGTATAGATGCGAAGAATGTTATGAGAAGTTCATATGGTAATTGGGTATGCATGATTTGAGAAGAGCATACGACGAGAGGTGTATATTTACTCGACAAATACCTAGCAAAAGTTTTTATTGAAAAAAATATATGCTTTTGTAGGTTATAGGTTTCTTTTAAACCTAAATATATTACACGAAAGGAAAGTAAATATGTTAAAGAAAAAAAATACTGCTAAAATATTAACGATATTAACAAGTGGTAGGAAAGAGGGGTTTACTTCTGGTTTACTAAAAAGGGCAATAGAAGGGATTAAAAGTCAAAAGGTAGATGTAGATTATATTTGGCTTACTCGATACAATATCAAGCCTTGTATTGCCTGTTTTAATTGTATACGTAACGATGAACACCTATGCACTCAAAATGATGATATGGGGAAAAAAGATGGAGGCGTACTTATAAAAAAAATTAAGGAAGCGAATGCAATATTAATTGCAGACCCGGTATATTTTTGGGGAGCAACTGCATTAGCACATCTCTTTTTTGAACGGTTATATCCATTTTTATGGACTGGAGGTTTGAATGGCATTCCATTTGCTTCCATATCTTGTGCTAGCAATCAAGGTATGATGCGAGAGGCTACTCGGAATCTCTGTAAATGGGCTTTTCAGATGAAAATGAGATATATTGGTGGTTTATCTGTGCACTTATCATACTACGAAGAAGCAAAAAAACAAGCATATTTTTTAGGCGAAGAAATTGCTAAAGAAGCCCAAAACGATATTGTAAAAAGAAAAGAGATGACAGATAAAGAAACTTTTGTTCATTACTCTTATACATCCTGGAAACCTTTAGAACTTTATTTGGACAATTTAACCTTAGGTTCAGGGTCTTGGCAAGAATCATTACCTTTTAAAGCTATGAGTGAAAAAAGATTTAGTAATGTAGATGCTAATGATGCACTTCGTAAAGCAGCCAATGCTTTACGTGAAGCTATTTATAATTATGATTTAGGGGAAGGGAAAGAAGCTATTGAAAAAATTGTTGAAACAGCCTCCT
>Ga0114918_10006323_pt1 | contig 10029 bp, 18 predicted proteins | sample LantaG_FD_87015 | JGI IMG/M metagenome (GOLD analysis project Ga0114918, IMG submission 87015) | Deep subsurface microbial communities from Baltic Sea to uncover new lineages of life (NeLLi) - Landsort_02402 metaG | ecosystem: Environmental > Aquatic > Marine > Oceanic > Sediment | place...
CATCTCCACAATCGGCGGCAGCAGGTCGATGGGTTCCTCGATGCCCTCAATACGCAGCGTTAGATACGCCGCGAGGCCGTCCAGTCGAAGCGGGTCGTGACCATGCTCGCGGAGCGCCCAACGCAACGCGCGCACCTTCTGGAGTTCCGAGCGCAGCACGTAACGCTGCGCGGGCATCAAGCGGGTCACGGGGTGCGACGAAAGATTAATGTGCGCCGCCTCGTAGGGGCGAACGTCGTTCTTGAGCATCTTGACTTGGCGCAGCTTCGCCTCTAGTTCCTCGAACGTGTGTGGGTTTACTGCAAGAATTTTCACGGCAATTGTCCCTTCTTCAAGCGGTCTGCATAGCTCACGTAATCGGTCAACAATGCCCGCGTCTCCGCGTCAGTGAAGCGCAGCCGCCTTGTTAGGCGGTAACTAGCGTAAGGCACGAAAAGATCGTCTTCAGTGACGGCCTCTTTCAACTGAACACACAAGCCTCTTTTCGACAAGTGAGGATCGCGCGTCATCAAGACAGCAATCAATCTGCCGTCCTGCTCGAAGACTCCGACGCGCAACGAAGATGACGCCGCGCGGCTGCTCTTCGTCTTGCCGTTGGCGGCGTCTAACGCCTTGCTGCAACTATTAACGATGGGGCAGAAGAGGCAAAACAGAATAATGGACACAATAACAGGATGCTCGTGCCACATATCCTTGCCAAAAGCGCGTAAACTCAAATCGGGATCGCGCATGTGTATCTCCTTATTACTACTCTTAGTATAACAGCGCTAACCAGATTGTCAAGCGAATTAATCGCGGTGTAGCTCGAATAAGTACTCGACGAGGGGTTTTTGGTTGTAGATTCTGGTCTTGGAGGTGTCGGCGCGGTAACGGCGTTGCTGTGCCTCGTTGATGGTTATTTTCCCGAAGCTGCTCAGCGTCATCTGCATGTCTTCGGCGCGCACTAGACCATCTGAGTTGTAGCTGAGATAGACCAACGGGGCCTTCGATGCAGCAACGACGTTGACGAGAAACTCCAAGCACTTACGGGCGACACAAAAAGCGCTGTGGCACTCGTTTTTCCAACCGCGCAACCCTGTCTTGCCCACCGGTTCCGGGTCGTCGTTGCGAACGAACGTCTCGTAGAGGTGATAGTTCGGCCCGTACTGCCTCCCGGTATAAGGCGGGTCGAGGTACAATATGTCCTCGGGCGGAGCAAGCCCCTCCGAGAGCAGTTCCAGAATATCGCGTCGGTAAGCCGTCACGGTTCCCGGAACATGCTCTTCTGCGCGAAGCTCAAACCAGTCGAGCGCTCTCGCCTTGAACTTCTTGAGGAAAGCCGCCTGAACTCCGGTAGTGTTGCTCGTTCGACTCAGAGCCTCCAGACCGCAGTAAAGCAAATAATCTTTCACTTTCGGGTCTTGTACTTGTTCGATCTCGCGGCGTACGTGATCGATACGCCGAGCGTTTGCCGCTGTGAAGTAAAAACGCGGCGGTTCTCCCTCGTCAGAGAAGTTGTGGAAGAAGTACCCGTCTACGCCAGCCAGGGTATTGAGCCGCTCGATCTGATGTTGCGTGACCATCTGTTGCGAGACAGTCAGCCCGGTACTCCCATTGGCAATTGTTGCCGGGAAGTACATCAAGTCATTGGCTACGACTTGGAATCCTGCTCGGGCCGCTGCCCTGCTGACGACGCCAGACCCGCTGCACCCGTCGAGAAACACACGCCCGGAAGGCTCCGGAACAGACCGTCCTATGATCTCGAACAGCCAACTAAGCCACTTGACTTTTGAACCTATGTAATCCAAGAAAGCACATCTCCACCGTAGAGTTCAGCAAACTCGTTACAAGACGCTCTTTATAATAGCCTTGACGACCGGGACTGTCATTGTATTCGCCAGCATTTCGTAGCGCTTCGTGAGAGGAACGCCGTCCGGGAATCGGAAACAACCGAAACCAAAAACGTTCAGGCACTCCCTGACGGACATTTTGCGCAGGCAGCCGATGGCATGATTGACGGCCGCGACGTTCTTGATGTACTCTTTGGAACTACCGTTGCGGGCAATCGTCTTGGTAATACACAGTGCGTAGTCATGCTCATACGTCGCCAGTGCTTCCTGAACCTTCTGCTTACAGAGAAAACTGGCGGTGGCAAACAAGCGCGGGTCGTCCTCATCAACAACCAGCATTGATGCTAACGGCGCGTAACGACCCGTTCCTTCAGGGAACTTATAATTCGGCGTCCGGGTACCTACGATCCACAACCGCCTGCGCCGCTGCGGCAGCCCGAAGTCGAGGGAGTCAAGAACAGTGTAGTTCACGTAGTAACCCATGTCGCTAAGCGACTTGATGAGAACTTGGAGCGTGGTAGAGTGCTGCGTGAGCAGGCCCTCCACGTTCTCGGCCACCACCACTCGCGGCGCGCATTCATGAATCACCCGAAGCGCCCGCAGCATAGCCTGCCCGCGCTCATCGACGAGGCCGACGCCCTTTCCGGCCACCGAGAAAGGTTGGCACGGAAAACCGAAGATCAACAAATCAATAAGGGGCAGCTTAGTGCCGTCCATGTCGTAAATGTCGTCGAAGAAGTGTCCGCAAGCACAATTCTCCAAGTAGGTCTTCTTGGCAATCGCGCAGTTATCACACGCAAACTCGACCGCGTGAAGTATCCCCATCTGGCGCAGCGCTTCTTCGGGCGCGCCTATCCCGGAAAACAACGTGCCGACTTTCAACGGACGCTTCATAACGAGTCTCCTGCTAAGGTCGTTCAACCAATTTGTTTGGTACGACTGGTTGACGCATCCAATTATGCGTCGTCTACACATGCCCAGGACGAACGTACTTGGCGAAGCTGCCTCGGTGCGCCTCCCAACAAATGGACGAACTCCAACGGACGACATAGCCTTCTTGCTCCGAGTCTCCGAAGACCGACTTGCCTGTATAGCACTTCTTGACCTCATCCTCGTCGAAGCACCCGTCGAATAAAACAGGGACGTGCTCTAACCCGAGTTGATGCGCGAAGTCTACCGTATCGGACCAGCGCAGGCACTTGTTGCTGTCGTCATAAACCGCGAACACGAAGAAGTACGACGGGAGGCCCTTATAGAAAATTGAATGCTTTGCGAATACGTTCTCACCGCAGACGCGCCAGCCTTCCGGAATCTTGTGCGCGACCTGCGCATGAAGATTCTTGAGCCACGTCCTGGAGAGGTGTGCGCCGCTGTCGAGCGAGCGGGCGTGCAAGTAATCCCTGTAGAGAGAAGAGCACTCCCCGTCGATTTTCTCGCTAACCACTACATCGGCATGGTCAAAGCATTTCGTAGACGCCAAAGTTGAATCTTCGCCGTCCGAAACGTTTGACCACGGCAGGTGGTCTATCTTGGGGAACTTGATTCGGGGTAGTTGCACAGTCTTATTACACCAGAGTTAGTCGGAATGTCAAGTCAACATTCGTCAATCCATGACAGTCAGGCGTTCCGGAGCCACGTCGTTGAGGACGACGCGCGAAAATACCAGTGACTGCTCCCCGAGCTAAAGCATCGGGGCTTTCTCTCGACAACATCAGTAAACCACCAACCCATTACCGCGCTCCCGGCGCGTCGGCCTTAGTCTCGCACTCAATTTCGAGGATGTTCCGGTACATTGACATAAACGGGAGTCGCCAACCGACAACGCGGACTCTGTAGGCATGCCCACGCTCCAAGCTCCCATAGATATCCGACGAATCCCACTTCCAGAACAGGAGACTATCGGTACACTCGAAGACCTCAACGCGGCAGAAGATAAGGTACTTCGAGGAGTTGCGGCTAGCAACGCGCTCCTTCTCTTTTACCGCTACGGTAATCGTTTCCTCGCTCTGGACGTAGAAGACCGGGTAGATCAAGCCACCCACCAACACCGCGATGACGATGATGATACCCATGACTGCGTTGTAGATTTTCTTCTGGACACGCTTGTTGTAATCGTAGTCACTCGCAGGCATTCAACTGCCTCCTTTCTGAGCCCCTGAACCTCCGAACTTGTTACGCTGAGCATGGTCGTTCAGCAGATCGCGCGCTTCAGCCCGGAGTGCTTTGGCGAGGGTTTCGGCCCTCTCGGCGGTCGTTTCGGCAGACGCGCTGTGCTTGCCACACCACCAGTCCTCGTGTGTAACAGGCCATGCAGCTATAGGCCCTTGCACAAGAGCACTCTGGTGGATTACCGGGGCTTCGCAACGACACTCCCCGGCAGCATCGATGTCTAGGATTCCTTCTATCGGCTCACCGTTCCATTGATAGTCATGCCCGCACTTTTCCCAGAACGAGCAGTTGGCGCAGGTATGCGCGCGGAGGTTCTCAGGACTCGGGACGTTCGGAGGTGCCTCTGTGAGTTCTGCGCCTTCCGGCACTTCGATGTTGGGCGCTGTACGAGTGCCGCGAGACATGACTCTGTAGTCGTCGCCGGTATGCGTGCGCACTTCGAGGGAGACCACGAGATCGTCGGACTTTATGATGTTTATTACTTCAAAGCCCGCTTTTTCGTAGGCACTCTTTACTGATGCGGGGGTGTAATCCGCTACATGAAGCCAAACGAATTGGAGATTGTGAGCAACTTGTAAGACATGTTCATTCATCGTCGTTCCTTTCTTAGACGTACCAAAGGGCGACAAGAGCAAGAAGAGTAGTCAGTACAATGAGGGCGCAGCCAATCTTGGACAACTCATCTCTGAGCGCGTCTAGGCGGCGACTGATCTTGTTCAGAGCCTCGATTTCTGGAGTGGTCATTTCTCGGCGTCCTTTTTATTAGCGACGACACGCGAACTCTCTGTCGCGGTCGTACCTGCGGGAATAACGGCTGTAACGGCCCTCGTCGCAGAATAGGCACTTTCGTAGTTCTTGGGTCATTGCGTCTCCTCGTCGGCGAAGTCTTTCAAACTAAGGTCGCCGGTCGCCAACCGCATCAGGGCGTTCCTGCCGTGCGCTTCGCCGCTCAAGTAAGACGCCTTTCCACACACTTTAGCGGCGGCGAGCGTTTTCTTAAGCGCCTCTATCCGCGCACGGCGCATCATCACCACATCACCGCCGGTGCCGTTGTTGGCGGTATCGCCGTCAAGACTCTCGTCGGCGCGAAACCACTGCTCGGCCAGTCGTTCGGAGGGAACGTCTTCTCCGCAGACAGCGCAAAGTTCAATAAGCGCCTCTTCCAACGCCTGACGTTCGGCTCTTTCGGCGGCAGTCGTTCGGGGACTATGATAAAGAGAAATGCTGCGCGGAAGCCGGACGTGTGCCCCGCCCTCTTCCCTGAGTTTGGCGTTGGCCTTCGTCCACTCATCCACGAGCGCGAGCTTCCGCTTGCACGTATCACACACCGTGTCCGCGTCGCGCCAAAGATAATCGTGCTCGGGCGCTTCTCCGCAGCCCGGACACGGCTTTCGAGTTCTCTTAGCCATCAGCAACCCCTTCATTGGTTATGCCCATGCGGTCGCCGGGGATGAGCGGTGCTAGCATCTCACGCTCGCTCAAGCACCCTACGACGACGCTCGCCTGAAAAAGGTCTGTCCAAATCACCTACCCTTATTATAACAGCAACGATAGAATTGTCAAGATAAAAGCGGGAAAGTTACACGGTTTCACCGGGCCGAATCCTGATAGTGCGTTCCGTGTGGCACCTGCTGCAGGTGAACTTGAGAACGACTACACCGCCCTTGATGGAGACTCGAATCTTGCTGAACGGTAATGTCTCGGGCGTCCGGCAACGGTTGCACGACACGGTCATCGTATTCAACGCGGCGTCGTCGAAAGACTGGGGCGTCTTTGGAATTTCGTCGGGCATCAAAATCTCCTACGTCTTCTTTTCGCGCAGAAAGTCCACTTCCCACTTCGCGCCCTTGTAGGCTTCGCACATCTTAAGGAGGTAGTCGAGCATATTCCGCGCCGAGAGCATATGGCCAGGGTAGTAGAAAGCATGCTTCGGCTCGTCGCCGTTCTGGGGGACGAACAGGACAGTGACGCCCATCCACTCGGTCTGCGACCGGTGCAGGATGTAAACCATATCCGACCCCATAAAGTGCGAGTCGTCGCACCCGTGGATGAACACGTCATTTGGGTGTTTATCGGCCCACTTGTTTATGCGGCACATCAGTTCATAACCGCGCCACTTCCACTCTTCGCGCTCGTGGCGCATCATCTTGCCGCAGAACTCGAACGGCTCTCCCTCCGGGACGCGCCGGATGAAGTAGTCTTGGAAAGCGTGCCAGACGCGGTGTACATTCTCTTTAGGACACTCGCGCATAAAACTGCGCCAGTGGTCGCTGAGCCAAGCACGCTCCGTGTCGGAGAGGTCTTTCAAGAGCCGCTGCCGCCGCACACCGCAGGTTGTGCAATACTCCTCAATGTACTTGCTGGAGTGCGCAATGCGCTTCCACTCTCGGTGCTTGCACGGCCGCCGCCCGGCACAGTGTGCGCAGAGGTTGGAGTGATAAGGTGAACTCTTTTCGTAAGTCTCTTTCGCGGCGACGGTATCTGGGCGGCACAACAGCCGCCAACCTTCGGAGTCTTCCGTAGCGTAGTGGTCTTTGCCGGTGTTAACGTTGACCACTCTGATAACTTTCTTCCTGCTCATCGTTCTCCTTTCTTCGCTCCGGGAACGGGGAGTACATCATCCTCCACAGAAGGAACCGGAAGCGCAACATCGTCGAAAACCTCGTGGTAGTATTCTTCGAGCATCGCCCAAACGGCGTCAGCACTCTCCTGAGCTTGGGCTTTCGCGTAAAAAGCGTGGGCGGCGAGTCCTGAGCCGTCGTAGTAACAAGTGCCGCCGTCCAACAAGTGGCACTGACCGCGCATAGCCGAGTGGTTAGCGTACATAGGCACGGGACTGTGATAACCTAAGTCGGCCGGAAGTGTCTTGTCTACTCCGCGTAGCTTGAAACGGTAGACGACGAACTGCACCGCGCCTTTCGGTCCCTTAATGTACAGCGCCAAACGCTGAGACTTTCCGGCGTCAGCAGGAGAATTCTCGATCATCCTGCGCAGTTCGCCACGCGCCGGAAGCGTTTTCAGAGTCGGCACAGACGGGAATTCAGGTAATGGTGTCATCGGATTCCTCTTGCTATTCCTTGTCAAGATCGGGCCAGCGGTTGCACCACACACCGGCCGCTTTGGCTCTGGTCTTTTCTATGAACCAGCACACTCCAACGTCATCAACATTGCCCTTGCGGCAGTCCTTGCACTTGGGCTTCCCGAAAGTGTCCATCATCTTAAGCTTCTGTGGAGGCTTCGCGGCCAGTTCAAGCACAGCCTTCCTGACCTGCTGCTCGGGGTAGGAAGTTGTAGACTCGTTGAATCGATCAACCCACTCGCGCGTGCCGTGTGCCGCAGAACCCAAAAGCGCCTTCTGGAGAAGCTCTCTGGCCTCAGCGGCGTAGCGCACGGCTACTGCGAGTTCTCGCTCCGCTTGCTGCAACGCGCCTTCCAGAGCCTGAACGTCTGCGCCGTCAAGGGGCTTGCGTCGTCTCGCTGCGGCCCTTACTGTGAGTTGCTCTTCTGCCATGTTGATCTCCCGTCAAGAGGCGTGGCGAAAACCCGCGCGAGTCCATACCTGCTCGGCCTTGTCAGTCACTATCTCCACCACCAAAAACCTCCTTCTTTCAGCCAGAGATCGAACTCCTGCACAGGCAGCGAAAAAGGAACGTCCTCAACAAGAGCCTCTTTTGCGGACGTAAGACGGTCGAGTTCGCGCCGCAACTGCTCGATTCGCGGGTTGATGAGCGCCTTCCTTCGACGCCACTCATCAAAAGTGATCTCGCACTTTAGGTCAGGATTTGATTTGTACACTCCGCGCCTCCTACCCTTCCGCTTTTGTTTTCAAAAGCTGCTCGCGCAACGGTCATAACACTTTCCGCCGTAGTCATGGCATGCTCCTTTTCGCTCAGCAGCTTCTTGGTCTGCTGCCTCAGCTTGCGCCGACCGAAACGCCGAACCTTCTGGCGATCCTTCGGAGCGGGGTCGCAGCAGTAACAGTACCAGCCGCCGACACCGACGCGCTTGCTCTGCGCTCTCTCGAAATCGTCCATCGTTACCCTTAGTATAACGGCGGTTGCGCAAATGTCAAGATACTTTTCGGTATTCTCGCAGGATTTCTTTGGTTTCCTGACGCAGCCTGCGGCGTCCGGCGCGGCGAATCTTCGGACGTTCTTTTCCATAGGGGCCGCACCAGCGACATGTCCACGAGCCGCACCCCTTGACATGTTTGCTCTGCGCTCGTTTTAGGGCATCTTTCATAAGAGTGGAGCCGCCGGAGGGAGTCAAACCCTCAACATCCACAGCTTGGAAGGTGGAGCTAGCAGCCGGAATTGAACCGGCATCTCAGTCGTACCAAGACTGTGTTCTACCCTTGAACTATGCTAGCGTACCTATGTGTACGTCCTCTACCGCGATTAAGGCCGCCAAAGGTAGGCGTCAAACTGTGGCAATTCGGACAAATCAATTCCAAGTTTTCGGGGCGGTTGTTCGCCCACCGCCCGTCGACATGATTCACCTGTAAAGGCACCTTCTTAATAACCGGATTCTTCTGCGCCCAATTACACTTCCAGCAAACAGCGCCGCGTTGTTCCAACAACCACCGCCTAACGTAAGCTGACGTGTAACCTTTACGCGTCGTACCAGACGCAGTCCCCACTAACCACCGCTGAATGTACTGACGATAACGGTGTTCTTGGTGACACACCTGCGAACAGTAGGTCAAGCAACGCCTAATGATCGCCCCGCACACAAGGCACTTTTTGCGCGTCGTGCTCCTGTAGCGGCGCACGCCCTTACTCCGCAAGACGGATGCGCAAGCTTGGCTGCAACAAGTATGACGGCGCTTCTCGTAAGGAAGCTCTACGCCGCAAACAGGACAATTCTTAACACCCCAACGAGCACGCGCCGCTTCCTTCTGTCGCTCACGGTGTCTCCCAAGCTGTTCCCGCGTCTTTGCGTAGCCCAGCTTACCGGCCTCTGAACGTGACATAACCACTGTAAACCTCTCCTACAAAGCCTCGTAGGAGTAATGGTAACACGGCTGCGGATGAGAAACAAGAGCTTGACTAGTCCTCGCGTAAGATGGTGCTCTATCTTTGAGCTACGGCGGCGTTACGGCAATTCTGGCGGCGGCATGTCATGCCCGAGTTGGGCGAACAAGTGCGCGTGCTTTTCTTTTTTCAACGGAATCTTGAACATCGAAGCGAACGGTGCGTAGTCCTTGTGCTTGTGGAAAAACGCCAGAAGGGGCAGTATCTGGTCGAGCAGGCACGGCCGCTTCGTGAGTTGCAGGTAACGCGCGACGAACAAGATGTTCGGCAGGAGTTCCTTACTGGCGAGCGCATGACATTCTTCCGGGTCGCGTCCGTAGAAAGCCCCGCCGAGAACGCGGACAGCCCGTAGCGTGTACTGAGCAAGACTCCAACGCAAGTCGGCGTGTTTATAGGGAGGATTTGGCGCGTGCGGAGGAACAGCCTCCCACCGCGCCCTGGCCAGCACCGTTTGACACAACGGCTGCACGATTTCGTCTTGAAGAGGCTCGTTACAGAGCCAGTGTAGAAGCGCCGTCCTGACTGGGATACCCAGGTCGGGCACCGCCAGGACGGTGGCTTCTACTGCTGCCCTAACCCCTTCAACAACATCAACGAGGGGCAGCAACGGTGTTTGTTCCTCCGTCGCCATTTACTACTTCCTTCTTATTATTATTCAGCATAACACGAAAGCGGCTGCCGTCCTAGCGAAGAAGCGTTTCAATCGGCACAGTCATGTTCTCGCACAGCTTCTTGAAGACGTTGGCGGCTGCTCGTTGAGCGCCGGTATCCTTCCTGTAACAGCGGCTGCATACGCGGAGCCATACGCAATTATTCTCGTCGGCGCGGCAGGAAGACACGCTCCACAACCATGCGTTGTCTTGCGCCAGCCACGCCCGGATGACAAACCCCTTACTCTCCGCGCACCAAAGGTCTTGGAGCGAGTCGTAATTCCATACAAGGCCGAAACGTCTTACGTCCTTCTTCTTTTTCATCGCAATCAACCTCGAAAGTGGAGC
>Ga0114918_10006324_pt1 | contig 10028 bp, 3 predicted proteins | sample LantaG_FD_87015 | JGI IMG/M metagenome (GOLD analysis project Ga0114918, IMG submission 87015) | Deep subsurface microbial communities from Baltic Sea to uncover new lineages of life (NeLLi) - Landsort_02402 metaG | ecosystem: Environmental > Aquatic > Marine > Oceanic > Sediment | place: Baltic...
AAAAGGAGAGAGAGAGAGAAAGAGAGAGAGAGAGAGAGAGAGAGAGAGAGAGAGAGAGAGAGAGAGAGAGAGAGAGAGAGGAAAGAGAGGAGGAGGTCGAAGAAGAAGAAGAAACGACAGCGCGGAAACGGAAAGCGGACACGCCCATCACCGTCGCCGCCCTTGCCTACTCCCTCTTTTCTTCTCTTCGCCCCCTGTCTCTCTCTCTCTCCTTCTCCGCTCGCTCGCTCGCTCGCACGCGCAGGCGTGTCTCCTTCAGATGCGCTGCCGCGCGGCGTTGACAAAAGAGCACGGCGCAGAGAGCCTTGCCATGCTTGCGAATCGTTCCTCGAAAAGGCAAAACGACGCCAGCGAACCGACGAGCGAAAGGGGACGAAAAAAAAGCATCTCCAACTTTTTTCTTCTTCGGGGGCCTCTCGTTTTCGCTTCTTCTCCCTTTCCCTCGCGTTCTCCTGCAGCGCAGGCACAGAACACGACTGCTGCTCGACACCCGAGCGAAAAACGGGAGCAAAAGAGCAAGGGACGGCGTGCACGAGCGAGATCTTCCATTTGCTTTTTTTCATTTCTTCTTCTTCTTCTCCTTCGGCGGCAAAAAAGAAAGAAAAGGAAAAAGAGAGCGTGCTGACTCTCGCTCTCGCTGCTTTCTCTCTGCTCCAAATGCGACGGAGGGGAGCGCGCATGTCAACGTACCGAAGCCACCGAGCTGCGGCTGGAGGTCAAGATCGGACATGCACAGGGGGAGGGAGTAGAGAGCGAAGGAGTTTTTCTTTTTTTCGCAGAGGCGATGAAGGAGGAGAGCGAAGGAAAAAACTTGTGAGCAGCTCAGCAGCAAAATGAACTCTATTTTTTTTCACTTTCAAAAAAAAAAACTGAGTCTCGCGCTCTCCCTCTTCTCTCTTTCTCTCCAGGGCTCGCGTTCTCTGCTCGCCTCTCCCCGCGTTCTCTGAGAAAGGGAGACGCTCATCTCATCCCTTTGGAAGCGCGAAAGAGAACAAACGTAGCAGCGAGAGAGAGATAGAAAACTCTTTTTGAAGAGAGAGAAAAAGAGCGATCCATCGAGCCATCGATCGAGACGGACAATCATGGTGCGTTCTCCCTTTTGCGCCTTCCAAGGCCCTTTTTCCTCCTCAGCGCTCGCGTGGAAAAGGGGGCGTGGTGAAACTCTTTCATCGCTGGACATCGCAGTTGAGGATTTTACCACGCGGAAGGAGGACAGAGAGGAAGAAGGAGAGAGAGTCGTTGTCGTCGAGGGAATCGATGGCGCGATGGTCGATTCTCTTCTCCTCTTCCCCTTCTCTTCTCTTCTCTCTCTCTTTCTCTCTCTTTTAAACTCACGTCTACCTTCTCATCCTCCCTCCCCCTTTCACCGCACACACTCAAACAGCCGCTCCGCCTCGACATCAAGGTGGGTGATCGAAATTGGAGAAGAAAAAAGGTGTTTTTCTTTCTTTCGCTCTTTTCGCTTTCTTTCTTTTTTTCAATGCCTCAACCAAATCATCTCTTTCTTTCTCTTCTCCTTCCAACTCCACCAACAACAATAACACCAACAACAGAAGCGCTTCTCCCAGCGGACCGACCGCGTCAAGGGCGTCGACCTGCACCCGACAGAGCCATGGTAAGGGAACGGTAGCTTGGAGGGTGGAAGAAGAAGCGAGAAGAAGATGAAAAAGAGAGAGCTCTTTCCTCTTCGATTGCTCGCGCGATGCCTCCTCTCTTTCTCTTTCTTTTTTTCTCTCGACCTCTTCTCATCTCACCTCTCCACCACCATCCACCCTCCCCCACACCCCAAAAGGCTCCTCACCAACCTCTACAACGGCACCATCTGCATCTGGCACACCGGCGACGGCTCCCTCGTCCGCTCCTTCGAGGCCTCCGACCTCCCCGTGCGCGCCGCCAAGTTCGTCGCGCGGAAGCAGTGGGTCGTTTCGGGCGCGGACGACGCGCACGTGCGCGTGCACAACTACAACACGCTGGCCAAGGAGCGCGCCTTCGAGGCGCACGCCGACTACATCCGGTCGATCGCCGTGCACCCCACCGCTCCTCTTCTCTTAACAAGTGGGGACGACATGCTGATCAAGGCCTGGGACTGGGAGCGCGGCTGGAGCTGCGCGCAGGTCTTCGAGGGCCACTCTCACTACGTGATGGCGGTGTGCTTCAACCCCAAGGACGCCAACACGTTCGCGTCGGCGAGCCTGGATAGGTGAGGAGTACGGGGAAGAGGAAAAAGGAAGGGTTGGAGGGAAAAAGATATAGAAGCGAAAGAAGAAAAAGACCAGGAAAAAAAACTCACTCTCGTTCTTTTTCCTCTTTTCAAAAAAAAAATCAAAACTATTTCCTTTCTCTCCGTCTCCAGGACGGTCAAGGTCTGGTCCCTGGGCCAGCCCACGCCCAACTACACCCTCGAGGGCCACGAGAAGGGGGTCAACTGCGTTGACTACTACCAGGGAGGTGAGATAAGAGAAGGAGAAGAAGAAGAAGTTTTTTCTTTCTTTTCTTTCTTCGTTTCCAACTTTTCTCTCTCAAACTCGCGACCTCTCTCACCCTTCTTTCCTTCTCTTTCTCTCCCCCCACCCAACCACCCAGGCGACCGCCCCTACCTGGTCTCGGGTGCCGACGACCGCACGGCCAAGGTCTGGGACTACCAGACGAAAGCATGCGTCCACACCTTGGAGGGCCACGCCCACAACGTCTCGGCCGTCGCCTTCCATCCGGAATTACCCTTGATCGTGACGGGATCCGAGGACGGCGCCGCCAGGCTGTGGCACGCGGCCACCTACCGCCTCGAGGCGTCCTTGTCTTATGGACTGGAGAGGCTCTGGGCCGTGGGAGCAGCTCGAGGCTCGACGGCCATCGCCCTCGGTTACGACGACGGCGTCGTCCTGGTCTCTGCCGGTCGAGACGACCCCGTCGCCTCGATGGACTCCGGCGGGAAAGCCGTCTGGGCGAGGCAGGCCGACGTCTGCGGGGCCGCCCTGCGTTCTCTGGGCGCGGCCGAGCTCGAGGCGGCCGAGGACGGCGAGCGCCTTCCCCTGGCGGCCAAAGACCTCGGCTCCTGCGACTGCTACCCGCAGCAGCTGGCCCACTCTCCCAACGGCCGCTTCGTGGCGGCCACGGGCGACGGAGAGTATTCCATTTACACCGCTCTCGCCTGGCGCTCCAAGGCCTATGGGCCCGGGTTGGACCTGGCCTGGGCCGACGATTCGGCGAGCTTCGCCGTGCGCGAGTCCCCGGCGCTGATCCGCGTGCACCGCCAGTTCAAGGACGTCGGCGCCCTCCGCCCTCCCGAGGCGGCAGAGGGCGTCCACGGCGCTGGCCCGTTGCTGGGAGTCCGCTGCGCCGAGTCGGTGCTGTTTTACGACTGGGACCTTATCACTTCCTTTGGGTCCAACGGCGACGGCGTCGTGCCCGTGGGGCCCTCTGCGCGCCTCGACGTCGCCGCCAGGGACGTGCGCTGGTCCGAGTCGCGCAGGCTGGTCGCCGTCACCACGGATTCGGCGTTTTACATCTTGCAGTACGACGCCGAGGCCGCCATGGCCGCCGCGCAGAGGGCAGCCGACCGCGCCGGGATGGAAGAGGAGGACTACGGAGAAGAGGACGAGAACGAGCCCGAGGTCTTCGAGCTGCTCCACGAGGTCCCCGACGCCGCGCTGACCTGCGTCTGGGTGGGCGACGCGTTCGTGTACGCCAACGGCGCGCGCAAGCTGTGCGTGTGCGTGGGAGGGGACGTGACGACCTTGGCCCACTGGGACAGGCCGCAGCTGCTGCTCGGCGCCGTCGCCGGCACCGCTGCGACGAGCAGCACGAGCAGCGGTGCGAATGCCGCCGCCGCCGCTGCCCCCTCCTCTTCTCCTGGCCGGGTCTACGCCATCGACAGGGCCCACGGCATCGCGGGGTACTCCCTCCAGCTCCCCGTGATCGAGTACAAGTCGCTGGTGCTCGCCGGCGACATGGGAGGGGCCGCCGCGGCGCTTCCGGCGGTGCCCTTGGCCTCTCGCGACGACGTCGCTCGCTTCCTCGAGAAGCGAGGGTTGAGAGACCTCGCGGCGGAGGTCGCGGTCGACGCCGAGTACCGGTTCGAGCTGGCGGTGTCCCGCGGGGACCTGCAGGGCGCGCGGGAGCTGCTGCAGCTTCCCGTGGCGGCCGCGGGGGCGCTGAAAGGAGGGCTTGCGGTTGGTGGAAGCGGAGGAGGAGGAGGCAACGAGAGCCGCTGGAGGGCTCTTGGGGACGCTGCGCTCGCCGCCGGGGACCTGTCGCTGGCCGCGGCCTGCCTGCGCGCCGCAGGGGACGCGGGCGGACTGCTGCTGCTCGCGGCGTCGGTGGGCGACGTCGCGACCCTGCGCGAGCTCGCCGAGGGGGGCGTGCTCGGAGGGAACAAGAAAGAAGAATCCTCCTCTGCTTCTCACGGAAAAGCCAACGTCGCCTTCGCCGCCGCGCTGCTGTTCGGCGACGCCGGCGCCGCGGTTGACGTGCTCGCCGCCGCAGGGCGAGCCCCCGAGGCGGCGCTGTTCGCGAGGTCGCACGCGCCCAGCAAGGTCAGCGCCGCGCTGGCCGCCTGGAAGCGCGGCCTGGAGAAAGTCAACCCGAGGGCAGCCGAGGCGCTGGCGGACCCGGGCGAATACCCGAACCTGTTCCCCGGGTGGGCAGAGGCGCTGGCTGCCGAGGGCGAGAAGAGTGGAGGTGGTGGAGTGAGGGCGTCGCCCTCGCCGTCAGCGAGGACTCCCTCTGCCAACGGGCACGCTGCTGCTGCTGCTGCTGCTGCCGCTTCACCTGCTCCTGCTGCTGCTCCTTCGCCTCCTCCTGCGGCCGTGGCGCCACCGCCGCCCGTTGTCGCTCCGCCGCCGCCGCCTCCTCCTCCGCCTGCTCCCGCTGCCCCCAAGCAGCCCGAGGTCGAGGAAGACGACGATGACGCCTTCGCCGAGCCCGCGCCCGCAGCAACGGCGGCGTCGCCGCCGCCGCCGGCGAAGAAGGAGGAGGACGAGGGCGAGCTCGACCTCGACGAGTTTGACGACGTCGAAGAGGAAGAAGAGGTCGAGGAGGAGCAAGCTCCTCCTCCTCCGCCGCCTCCTCCTCCGGCACCCAAGGCCGCGCCACCGCCGCCGCCTCCTGCTCCCCTCGCGCCGCCGCCTCCTCCGCCGCCGCCGCCTCCTGCTGCGCCGAAGCCCGCTGCCGCGGCGCCAGCGCCCGTCGCTGCTGCTCCTCCGCCGCCGCCGGCGCCGGCACCCGCAGCGGTCGCAACGGAGGAAGAAGAGGAAGACGAGGACGACTGGGGCGTCTAGAAGGAAGTGGAGATCGAGAGGGATTGAAAAAGAGAGAGGGCACATAGAGAGAGATGATTTTATAAACGGGGGGAAAGAGAAAAAGAGAGAGAAAGAGAATCAGGGCACGTGAGAGAATTTTTTAAAAAAAAAACGAGTAAAACATTTTCGACCTTTTTTTCTTTTCAATTTTTTTAAGTTTTCTCTCTCTCTCTCGAAACGGGGATGAAATTTTACACACGACAACGGCACCCTCCCCTTCCAATTCTTCCTTTCTTTTTGTCCGTCGCGAGAGGCGCCGCCGTGCGTATGGTTTTTTTTGTGTGTGTTGAAAACAGGGGGGAAAAAACAAGTCTCTCTCTCTTTGAAAAACAAAGACGAAAAAGGGGGCGCAAAACAAAAAAGAAAACAACTTCTTTTCTCTTTCTTTCCTCTCGCGAAAAAGGGAAAAAAGTAAAGATCACTAGTCGTTTTCTCTCTCTTTTTACCCCCCCCCGTAGGAAAAAAAAACAGTGTTGTGTGTGTGTAGGGGGAGGTGAGGAATTCAAATTCGTTTGTTGTTGTTGTTTAGTTGGTGGGGCAGAAAAATGGGGGTGTGGTGGAGTTGATATTTTTTTTTCGTTTTTTTCCTTTTTTATCTCTCGAGGTTTTTTTCTTTCTTCCTTCTCTCAACCTCCTCCTCCTCATCTCTCTCTCATTTTTCAGTGCGCGCGAGCAGTGGGCAGGCGCTCCGTCGCGTGCGCCCCAACGGGCCCGCGACGACGGCGGGACAGCGCCACGGCCGCCACGCCGGCGACCGTCAGCACCACCAGCGGCACCAGCACGCCGATCGCGACCGCGCCGCCCTTGGACAGCTTGCCCGATCCCGCCGACTTGCTCCCGTCCTTCGGGGCAGCATCCAGAACTCCCGGCAGGTAAGCCGTCTGCAGCGACTGCTTGAGGCCCTCGGGGGCAGTGGCGGCGGCAAAGGCCTCGGGCTTGACGGTGCCCTGGGCGAGGCGGCCCAGGGCAGGGACCAGCTGCTGCTGGGCCACCAGCGTCGTCTTTTGCGCGTCGGCCGGGTTTTGCGATGCGGCGGCCTCGGCGTTGAGGTTGGCGACGGCCGAGGCGGCGGCGGTGGCGACCTCGGCGGGGACCGGGGCGGGGGGAGTCCCGGCGGCGGCAGCCAGGGCCTGGGCGCGGGCGAATACCGAGGAGACGACGGCGGCGTCGGCGAGGTTGAGGGGCTCTCCCGTCGAGGAAGAGGAACCCGAAGCGGGCACGGCCTTCTTCTCCGAAGTGACCTCGACGCCGCCAGCAGCAGCAGGAGCAGCAGCGTTGTTGCTGAGCCCGGGCAGCGTCAGCGACGGCAGGGACGGGGGCTGCGGCGGGGCCTGGGCCTGGGCCTGGCGACGCGCGCGGCGGGCGGCGGGGGAGTTGTCCTCAGCCGCGGCGGCGGCGGCGGCGTCCTCCTGCTGAGACAGGCGGCGCAGGCCGCGGTAGACCTCCTCCTTGCTCTTCTTCGCCTTGGTCGTCTTGCCCTCCCCTCCGGCGGCGGCGGCCTCGGCCAGCGCCATGTCGACCATGACCGCCATGTTGGCGTACGAGGGCGAGTCGGCGGACAGCAGCGAGGCCCCGACCGTCACGACGTTGGAGATGGCGGCGTTGGCGCGCACGGCGGCCATGGCGGGGCCCTTGGGGTCGGCTTCGGCGAGAGCTGCCGCCAGAGCGTCGTAGGTCGGGACGTCGATCGACGCGTCGAGGCCGAACGCCGACGCCAGCTTCTCGGCGTCGAGGCCGGCCGAGGCGGCGCCAAAGACCAGCAGCGTGGACAGAGGGGAGGCGGCGGGGCCACGCTCGACGGCCTCGGGCGTGGCGGGAAGAGGCGTGGCGAGCGGGTTGAAGGCCGGGAGCAAGGTCGCGCGGTCGAAGCAGTGGCCCGGAGAGTCGGTGGGGCTCGAGACCGAAGCCAGCTGCGTTCCTTTCGCGGCAGGGATGACATAGGCGACGCTCGAAGGGTGGTCGGCAAGCAGCCTCGAAGGGACACCAAAGCGTCCTCCCTTGACGGTGGTGGCAAAGCCATCAACCTTGTCGAAGGTGCCGTCAGCACGAGGGAGGCCACCGACGATCAGGGAGCAGTCCGAGATGTACCCGTCGTAGGCGACGCCCTGCATCGACGGGGTGCCGTCGGCGCCGACGGGGAGCTGCAGGGCAGAGGCAGAGGCGGCGGCGGCCTGCTTGGCGGCCTCGTCGGCGGCAGCCTTGGCCTGCGCGGCGTCCTCCGCGGCCTTCTCGGCCTCGTTCTTCCAGTCGTGGCCTCCAAAGTTGGCCGAGGAGCCCACCGAGGACTTGGACAGAATGTCCTGCGAGGTGGGGGTCGAAGAGCTTCCACGCTTCGAAGGAGGGCCGGCGGGCTTGGGAGGGCGAGGGACAGAGTCGACAAACGACTTCCACGCCTGCCAGGGGCTGGCCGTCGGGTCGATCGCCTGGCCGTTGGGCAGCTTGGGGGCTCCCTCCGAAAACTGGACGTTGATGGGAGCGGCAGAGGCGTCAAAGGGGTTGCGCACCGAGAAGCCCTTGGGGATGGGAACCCCCTGGCCGTTGTTCCCGTTGGTCTTGACGAAAGACACGAAATGGTTGGCGAGCTTCTCGGCGTCGGTCGCGGCGGTCTGCATAAACTCCTTGCCCGACGGCGCGTCCTTCACGCCGATGCAGTCGAAGAAGGGCTGGCCCGTCTCCCCGCGGACCACCTGGTCGAACTTGTTGCCGAGAGCCTCGATAGCCGACTTGGGCGCGTTGAGCTTGGCGGTGCCGGTGGCGGGGTCGAAGGTCACGAGCGGGGGCCTCTTGGCCTCGGGCTTTTTGAGGAGCTCCTTGATTGACGAGTCGCGGTTGGAGAGCGACGCGCGGACCGAGTCGAGGAGCTTGTCGGTGGTGCCAAACTCCTTGGTGAGCGTGGCATTGCGGCCCGACAGGGCCTCGGCGAGCGAGGCGTTGCGCAGCTGGAGCCTGGCCATGAAGGTCGAGTTCTTGGCCGCGAGCGCGACGACGCCCGCCGCGCCGGCGTCGGCGCCGGCCTCCTTGGTGAACGCGTCGAGCTCCTTGATCGCGCCGCGGTCGGCCAGGTCCATCGCGGCCTCGCGCGCCGCCGAGTCCTGGTCTGCGGCCCCGGACTCGACGCGCTTGAGGAGGGCGCCGTACCTGCCCGTGGACTGCGCGGCCACGGCCTCGGTCAGCTCCTCCGAGTTCGAGAACTTGTTCTCGCCCGTGAGCGGGTTGATGAGGTTGGGGATCGAGACCGACGGCGCTCCGGCCACGGCGACGGGGGCCCCGGTGACCGAAGCAGCAGACGACCCCAGCACGACGCTGGGGTCAATGATCTTGGCCCCCGAGGGGTTGATCGAGTCGTCGAGGGCGGGCTTGGTCGGGGTGCCGAAGGAGATCGCGGGCATGCCCGACGCGTCGAGCATCGAGGCGGCGGCAGCCTCGTCGACGGCAGCGAGGGGCACGGCGGCGGCGGCGGCGGCCAGGGGCAGGGCCGAGGTGGCGGGCGCGGCGGCGGCGGCGGCAGCAGAGGCGGCAGCGGCCTCGACGGCGACGGCGGCGGCGTCGGCAGAGGCGGCGGCCTGCGCGTCGGCCTTCTTGGCAGCGTCGACGGCGGCGGCGGGCGCGGCCGCGGCGGCAGCAACTCCGGCGTCGGCCGTCACGGCGGCGACGCCGGCAGAGGCCGCGGCCATCTGCGCCTTGAGCGCCGACTCCATCGCCGCGGCCTCGTCGGCCGTGGAGGGGACGGACTGGAGGAGCATGCGGCGGCGGGAGGGGGCAGCGGCCGGGGAGGCGGCAGCAGCAGCAGCAACGGGGGCGGCGGCGGCGGGGGCAGGGGCAGCAACAGCAGCGGAAGCGTCCGAAGTCGCCTTGGCGGCCAGGGCCTCGCGCGTCGCCGTCTCGACGCCGGCGGCCAGCGCCACGGCTGCCGGGTCGCGGGCAGAGGGCTGGTAGGGGGTGCAGGCCCACTCCTTCCCCTCGGCGGCGTAGGTGCGGACCTCGGGGACGGAGGCGGCGTCGGAGGAAGCGACAGCAGCAGCGGCAACGGCGGCTTCCTCGGGAGCGGCGGCGTCGGTGCCGGGCGCGCCGCCGCCGAACGACGCGTCGGCGTCGGCGGCCAGCGACTGCGAAGACATCTTCATCGCCACAGACTTGAGGCCGTCGGCGTCGGGCAGGGCAGCGGGGGCAGCAGCATCGACGGCAGACTTGTCGGTCCCCCCGACGAGACCGGAGAGCTTGGACATCAGCGACTTGACCGCAGACTGCGCCGCGTCGGCCGAGGGCACGGTCGGCGTCGCGTCGGCGGGCAGCTTGGAGAAGACGGTGCCCTTGGGGCCCTCGACCCCGGCGGGCATGCCCATGGGAGTCGAAGACGCCATCTGCTTGAAGATCCCGGGCGCGTTCTTGATGGCCGGCGTGGCGAAGATGCAGAAGTTCTTGTCGTCCGGGGAGAAGCCGTACGGGTTGGCCCCGGGCCAGCCTCCCAGGGCGTGGCCAGACTGCTTGAGGACCAGCATGCGGTCGAGGAGCTTGGAGAAGTCGACGTGGGTGTAGGCGTCGTTGGCGAGCTTGAAGACCTTGTTGGCGACCTGTTGAAGATGGGGGGAAGGGGAGAGTCACGAAGAAAAAGAAGAAGAAAAGAAGAGAAAGAGGTGAGTTTTTTTTTTCTTTCTCGTGTTTTTCTTTCTTTCTCTTTCAACCTCCTCTCTCTCTCTCTCTCACTCTCTCTCTCCTTTCTTTCTCCTAAAA